>OLPH01003082.1_pt1 | contig 12211 bp, 7 predicted proteins | sample 1672951 | NCBI WGS metagenome assembly OLPH01 (sample SAMEA3136740, study PRJEB25190) | human gut metagenome
CTTCAGGATTGTTGACGTCAACAAAAGTTGTTGTGACACCATAACGTGGGAGTGTTTCTTTCAAGAGGTTAAAAGTTCCACCATAAAGCGTTGTTGCAGCAACAACATGATCACCAGCGTGTGCCAAACCAAGTACTACATAAGTGATAGCAGCCATACCTGAAGCAGTTGCCAAGGCACCAACACCACCTTCTAGTGCAGCAATACGGTCTTCAAGGACTGCTACAGTAGGGTTGGTAATACGAGTGTAAATATTACCAGGTTTTCTAAGGGCAAAGAGGTCTTCACCTTCTTGAGCATTATCAAAAACGTATGAAGTTGTTTGGTAAATAGGAACCGCACGTGATTTAGCTTCCTTATCAGGGGCTTGTCCAGCATGCAATTGTAGGGTTTCAAATGAAAATTCTCGTGTCATATGTGTTTCCTCCAAAACAAAAGTTGCCTTCATTCTACACCTAGCAAGTCAAGCTGTCTAATAGAAATTTCTTATCAGAGTGATAGATAGGATTTATAAAAAGAACCTTTCGGTCCTTTTATTTCTTTTCAATGGGTGCAACACTTGCTAGAACTTTTTTAAGTCCCACCTCTGGAAATTTAATTTTAAGTTCTTGGGTTTTACCACTACCAGTCACTTCTAGGACAGTTCCGTCTCCCCACTTCTTGTGATGGGCGATGTCGCCAATTTCCCAGTCTGTTGCTGTCTTGCTTGAGTCAGACGTTTTTCCGAATGGTAGCCCTCCGGTAGCTTTTGAAAATGGCTGAGCGCCAGTATGTCTTTGCGGTTGTGCATTGGCTTTTCTGATCTGAAGCGCTTGTTGTAAACTCATCCCCTGACCAAATTGTGTTGGTTCATCCTTTGTAAAACGAACACCAAAAGATGAATTAGCAGGACGTGCAAGTCCTTGATATTGCAATAAATCATCTGAGATTTCTCGCAAGAAACGACTTGGACGGTTGTAATTAGTCTTACCAAAAAGCGTACGAGTATTGGCATTGGTTAGGAAAAGAATTTCTTCAGCACGAGTAATTCCTACGTAAGCCAAGCGACGCTCTTCTTCAAGCTCATCTGGCTCTTCTGAAGCACGTGACAAGGGAAAGACGCCTTCTTCCATACCAATCAGAAAGACAACTGGAAATTCAAGCCCTTTAGCAGCGTGGAGGGTCATTAAGGTCACTTCTGCTGCTTCGACATCACCATCGTCCGTGTCAGCAATCAAAGCCAGATCGTTCAAGAAACGTCCTAAACGGTCAATACCCGTCTCGTCTTCTGTCCCATCTGTATTGGTTTCGTCGAAATTCTTGGTTACAGACATGAACTCCTCGATATTTTCAATACGTGCCTGACTTTCAAGCGTTTGTTGCATAGACAGAGCGTCCAGATAACCAGATTGGTCCAAGACAGCTTCAACAACTTCGGTAATACTTAAGTCATCTAGCTGGTCACGTAGATTCAGAATAACATTAGCAAAGTCATAAACGCCTTGAGCTGCTTTCCCTTTAATCGGTGACAACATAATATTAGCGGAAGCATCTAGAAGACTCATATCTTGCTCGTAGGCAAAGGTACGAATCTTTTCAAGAGTACCAGGACCGACCCCGCGTTTCGGTTCATTCACGACACGTTCAAAGCTAATATTATCCGCAGGGTTGGCAATCAAATTCAGATAAGAAATGACGTCACGAATTTCTTTACGGCTGTAGAACTTGGTACCTCCAACCATGGTATAAGGAATATTAGACTTGAGCAAGGCTTCTTCAATGGTACGAGATTGGGCGTTGGTACGGTAGAGGACTGCAAAGTCTTTAAAGTTCTTACCTTCTTCACGAACGACGTTATTAATCGTTGAAGCTACGAAAACAGCTTCATCTCGCTCGTCATTAGCACGGTAATAAACGATTTGTTCTCCGTCATCATTTTGAGTCCAAAGTTTCTTAGGACGGCGGTTGCGGTTGTTCTTAATCACCTCGTTGGCCGCTTGGAGAATTTTCTTAGTCGAACGGTAGTTTTCTTCCAGGAGAACTACCTTGGCTTCGGGATAGTCTTTCTCAAAATCAAGAATATTTTGCATATCAGCCCCACGCCAACCGTAGATTGATTGGTCTGCATCACCCACGACACAGATATTCTTGAAGCGAGAAGCCAAGAGTTTCACTAACTGATATTGAGCATGGTTAGTATCTTGGTACTCATCCACATGAATGTACTGATAACGTTGCTGATAATAAGCGAGAACATCTGGATTTTTATCAAAGAGACGCAAAGTCATCATAATCAAATCGTCGAAATCCACGGCCTCACTACGACGAAGCTCTTCTTGATAGGCTTTGTAACATTTAGCAACGATTTGCGTGTACATGTCGCCAGCCTGATGTTCATATGCCACTTCATCTAAAAGGTCGTTTTTAGCATTGGAAATCGTCCCTAAAATAGCACGCTCATTCCATTTTTTAGGATCAAGATTAAGATTCTTGAGAATACGCTTCATCAGAGTGCGTTGTTCTCCAGGATCCACGATAGTGAAGTTTCGGTTATAGCCAATATGGTCCGCTTCACGGCGAAGAATTCGCACGCACATACTATGGAAGGTCGCAATCAAAGTTTCTGAAGTTGCTGGATTTAAAGCCATAGCACGTTCACGCATCTCACGAGCTGCCTTATTGGTAAAGGTGATGGCCAAAATATTCCAAGGATTGACCATTTTTTCGTCAATTAGGTAAGCAATGCGGTGGGTAAGCACTCGTGTCTTACCGGAACCTGCACCAGCCATAATCAAAAGAGGTCCTTCAGTCGTTTGAACTGCTTCTGATTGTTTATCATTCATACCGTTTAATAATGGGTTCATCATGTTCTCCATTCTCAAAAATAAGCTCTACTATTTTATCATTTTTCCGATGAAAATGCAGACTGTAGTCATGATTGTCATCAAATTCTCTAAACTTGAGATACTTGTTTCAAACTTGGATATTTGCTAGACATTCTTGATATGATAGCTAAGCTATGTGAGATTTACTTGTTCTTGTGCAATAATGAAAGCGTAATATTCGGATTTTTTAGGCTAATTAAGAAAATAGGTATTGACAGTGTTCGGTTTTTTCGGTAAGATATAGTCACAATAAAATATTAACCGAATGACATCATCAGGATGACTGGTGATTGACGGACTTCTGGAGAGAGCTTGAAACAGCTACTGCTGTTTACAAGACACCGAAGGGGCAAGGGATAACACCCGAAACTCTCAGGTAAAAGGACAGAAAGCATTGCAAGTTTTTAACTTGTATGAATAGCTTTGTATTTTCAGAGGTCTGGTTAAGCCAAACCTCTTTTTTGGCGTCTCGGTTTAAGGAGATTCTAAACTTATGTTAGATTTTTTCACTTCCATTGATGACTTTGTATGGGGACCTCCCCTTCTTGTCCTTCTTGTAGGAACTGGTATCTACCTTACAATCCGTCTAGGACTTTTGCAAATCATTCGTCTGCCTAAAGCCTTTAAACTTATCTTTGCTGAAGATAAAGGGGAAGGTGATATTTCTAGTTTTGCAGCCCTTGCGACAGCTCTTGCCGCAACTGTCGGTACCGGTAATATTGTCGGGGTTGCAACAGCCATTAAGACTGGTGGACCTGGTGCCCTTTTCTGGATGTGGATTGCTGCCTTCTTCGGTATGGCAACTAAATATGCCGAAGGACTTTTAGCTATCAAATTCCGTACACTTGACGATCAGGGGAATGTATCTGGAGGTCCAATGTACTATATTACCAATGGCTTTAAAGGGAAATGGCAAACAATCGCTAAGCCTTTGGCCTACTTCTTTGCCTTTGCCGGTGTGCTTGTCGCATGGTTGGGTATTGGTACCTTCTCACAGGTTAACTCAATCACAGCATCTCTTCAAAACAGCTTTGATTGGTCACCAAAAATTGTCAGTGTGATCTTAGCCCTTATCACTGCTGCTATCATTTTCGGTGGTATTCAATCTATTTCAAAAGTATCTGAAAAAGTTGTGCCATTTATGGCTGGTCTTTACATCATTGCTGCACTTATTGTCATCTTTGCTAACTTCAATCAGCTGTTCCCTGTGCTTGAAATGGTTTTCCAATCAGCCTTTACTGGTAAAGCTGCTGTCGGAGGTTTTGCTGGCGCAACTGTTATGGTCGCAATGCGACTTGGTATTGCGCGTGGGGTATTTTCTAATGAATCAGGTCTTGGTTCTGCCCCTATCGCCGCTGCTGCTGCCAAGACTGAAGAACCTGTTGAACAAGGTTTGATTTCTATGACAGGTACCTTCATCGATACTATCATCATTTGTACCCTTACTGGACTTGCTATTCTCGTAACTGGACAATGGTCTGGTAGCTTAGAAGGTGCACCAATGACACAAGCGGCCTTCTCTTCTGTTTTCGGAACTTTTGGAGAAATTGCCCTAACACTTTCTTTAGTCTTGTTTGCCTTTACGACAGTTTTAGGTTGGTCATACTATGGGGAACGTTGTTTCGAATTTATTTTCAAATCTACCAAATTCCTCTCATTCTATCGTCTTGTCTTTGTAATCATGGTTGCTCTTGGTGGCTACCTAACACTCGATGTTGTTTGGAAAATTGCGGATATCGTAAACGGCTTGATGGCATTACCTAACTTGATTGCTCTTCTGGTCCTCTCACCAATCATTATCAAAGAGACCAAATCATATTTTGAACGTCATAAATAACGAAAAGAGCTCAGGCTCTTTTTTCTTGTCGTTATCAGCGCCAATTCTTGCGACTACTGCTTATTTGCGTTACAATGAAATAAATTCGTTTTAATACAAATAAAGAAATATTCAAAGGATAAAACATGTCAATTACCAAAGAATTTGATACTATTACAGCTATTTCAACCCCTTTAGGCGAGGGGGCCATCGGTATTGTTCGCTTATCAGGAACAGATGCTATTGCCATTGCTAATAAGGTTTTCAAAGGGAAAAATCTTGAAACCGTTGATTCTCATACCATCAATTATGGTCATATCGTGGAAAATGATGACATCATTGATGAAGTCATGGTCAGTGTCATGCGTGCTCCCAAAACCTTTACCCGTGAGGATGTGGTAGAAATCAACACACACGGCGGAGTTGCGGTAACTAATGAAATTCTGCAACTCCTTATCCGTTCTGGAGCTCGTATGGCTGAACCTGGTGAATTTACCAAGCGTGCCTTCCTAAATGGCCGTGTGGACTTAACTCAGGCTGAAGCTGTAATGGATTTGATTCGCGCCAAGACTGATAAGGCTATGGGCGTTGCCGTCTCGCAACTTGATGGCTCACTCAAGAATCTCATTAACAATACCCGCCAAGAAATCCTTAATACTTTAGCTCAGGTGGAAGTTAATATTGATTATCCTGAGTATGATGATGTTGAAGAGGTTACCACAAATCTTGTCCGTGAAAAAACGCAAGAGTTCCAAGCACTTTTAGAAAATCTTCTTGCCACTGCCAAACGAGGAAAAATCCTACGAGAAGGTCTTTCGACGGCAATTATTGGTCGTCCAAATGTCGGAAAATCAAGTCTTCTTAACAACCTCCTACGTGAGGAAAAAGCTATCGTGACAGACATTGAAGGGACCACTCGTGATGTTATTGAAGAATACGTTAATATCAAGGGTGTTCCACTTAAGTTAATCGATACGGCTGGTATTCGAGATACTGACGATGTTGTCGAAAAAATCGGTGTAGAGCGTTCTAAAAAGGCCCTAGAAGAAGCTGATTTGGTTCTTCTTGTCCTTAATAGCTCCGAGCCATTAACTGAGCAAGACCGTACCCTCATTGACATCAGCCAAAATAGCAATCGCATTATTCTCCTAAATAAGACTGACCTTCCTCAAGCTATCCAACTTGAAGAACTTCCCGAAGATGTCATCCCAATTTCAGTCTTGAAAAATGAAAACATTGATAAGATTGAAGAGCGCATCAATCAACTCTTCTTTGATAATGCTGGTTTGGTTGAGAAAGATGCCACCTATCTTTCAAATGCCCGTCACATTTCACTCATTGAAAAAGCTCTTGAGAGTCTTGAAGCCGTTAATCAAGGTCTTGAATTGGGCATGCCTGTTGACCTACTACAGGTTGATATGACACGTACTTGGGAAATTCTTGGTGAAATTACTGGTGATGCTGCTCCAGATGAACTCATTACGCAACTCTTTAGTCAATTCTGTTTAGGAAAATAGACATAACTAAATTTATGTAAAAAGATACTCCGTTATCTTTTTCTTTTTATGGTGAAGTTTTACATAATTTTAGTTACGTAAATATAAAACCAAACTATTCCATTTATAATAGTATGTTATGATTGTTGGAATAGTTTTCGACCATATAAAAACACCTGAAACCAAGTGTTTCAGGTGTTTGACAGTGTTAAGAAAGACAAATTTACAACTGTAATTAGCCCATTACTTTTCTTGTCATGTATACTGGCTTAGTTTTTCGCTTTACCTCTGTGTTTACCACTTAGTCCAAAGATAGTAAGCAACATACCAAGGCCAAGGAGACCAGCATGTGAGCTCTTGTCACCTGTTGTAGGAAGGACTTCGCCTTGAGCTGAAGCTTCTGTTACTTTTTCTGTTTCTTTAAGAGCATCATTTGTTGTTGACACAAAGAAGACTTTACCGTTTGGTGTCGTTACTACTTTAGAAACCACAGGTTTAGTTGATGTTAGTTCTTTAGCAACATCCAATGGAGTAACTGGACTTAATGGATTAAGCGTAGGTTGCTCTGCTTCATCTTTCTTAGTCAATGCGGCATAATTAGCGCTTGAAATTGAAATGGTACGTGAATTTGGATTAATGACAGCATATTTAGAAAGGTCTGCTGTTGCCAAATAATCAGCAAAGATAGAATCCATTGAAGGCCCTTCTTCACGTGGTCCACCCAGCATTGTGTAGCCATCACCACCAGCAGCCAAGAAATCATTGGTTACAAGATAGTAGGTTTCAGTTTTGTCGAGAGGCTTGTAGGCTTTAGTTTCTGGATCTAAAATGTCAATAGAAAGGATACGTTTTTCTGTAGGAAGGGTGGTGTCATAATAGACACGAGCTCCTGCTTCTTGAAGGAAACCACCTGAAGGTTCAAGTAAAGGTTGACCATTTTCATCAAGAACATTTTTACCACTTTCATCAACTTGAAGAATAGAACCAAGAGACTTGACGAACATATCATAGATGTTTTGACCAGTAACCTGAATTTGAGCAACAGAGTTACCAAATGGCAGAACAGCAATAATATCTCCCTTTGTCACAGGTTTATCTTTGGCAATCGTTTCACGAAGACCACCGCCGTTAGTCACTGCAAGATTAGATTTGTGGCTAAAACCAGATTGACCGTAATCCAAGAGAGCATCTGCGACAACATTACCAAGATTGGTTTCACGAACACGGACATCCATTCGGTCACCACTCAGTTTGACAGGACTGTTTTCAATAACAACTTTTGACGAATCAGCTTTGTATTTAGCTTGGATATCATCAAGCATTGCTTTAATCTTAGGGTTAACTTGGTAATTCTTCTTGGCTTCGTCATGTGTAATCACTCCATGTGACAAAATACGGTCAGAATTATAGACAACACGGCCGACATTATTAAGGTAGCTACCTGTTTGATTGTAAGTGACGTTATCGCCGTAAGTTGCTGTATGAAGGGTGTGTGAGTGCCCATCAAGAACAAGTACACGTTTACCCTTAAGTGGTGCATAATTTGAAAGAGCTTCCGCCAAAGTTGAACCACGCCACTCAACAGGAGTTGTTGTATCAATACCTAAGTGAGCAAGAACAATGTAAGTTTTGTAATCCTTACCTTCGGCACGAGCATTTGATTCGACTTGATCAATAACAGCTTCGACTTCTGAAATAGGATCTTTAAAAGTCACACCAACAATGTTTCGAGGGTGTGTTTTAGTGGCTGTTTCAGGGGTAGTGACACCAATAACAACGACTTCATCACCATCAACACCAGGTGTTTTATCAACGATTGTAGATGGTTGGAAAAGACGAACACCATTGACATAGACGTTAGATGTGATGATTGGGAAATTAATCTGTTTGCTCAAACGGCGCAATTGGTCAAGTCCAAAGTCAAATTCATGGTTACCAACGGTCATAGCGTCATAGCCGACCGCATTCATGACTGTAGCCATATCCTCACCCTTAGAACTATTTGAAATAGGAAGACCTTGGAAAGAGTCTCCAGAATCAAAGACAAGGGTTGTTCCTTTTGAGCGATAATCATTGACGATGCCAGACAAGAGCGCATCACCAATAACACCATTTCGGTCATCCTCCACCATACGACCATGGACATCGTTGGTGTGAAGGACTGTGACCGTATCATTATTAGTACTTGTGCTAGCATTTGTCACTGTTTCTGTTGCTGGTGTAGCAGCTGCAGTTGATGTCGCTGTTTCACTTGCACTAGCAACTGCTGATACACTAGGTTCACTTGTTGGAGTTGCAAGTGTCGATGTTGCGCTAACAAGTGGAGCGGCAGACTCACTTGATGCAGTTGAGTCTGCTGTCGATGCTGCACTTGTAGTGGCTGGTGTAGCTACTACTTCTGTGCTTGGAGTTGTAGCATTTGCATTCGTTTCTACCTCGTCAGCTTGGACAGCATTTGCCAAGATTGCAGTTGAGACGAGTAAGGTTGAGAGAGTCGTTGCAACGACAGTTTTCTTCTTCATTCCAAAATACCTTTCTGATGTTAAATCGTTTTTATTATACCACATATTATAAGATTAGAATTAAATATTTTTCACTATTTGATTAGAAATTCAATCGTTATGTCTCAATAATTAGTAAGTTGCCAAGCGTTTCTCAAGATGATTTTGAAGCAATTCCAATGTGAAACTCAAGGTCCAATAAATGAAGGCAATCAGGATATACATAGACATGTAGTCATACTCACGACCCCCGATAATCTTAGCATTTTGGAAAATGTCTGGTACTGTAATCATGGCAGCCAACGATGAACTTTTAACCATATCTATGATGACATTTCCAAGTGGTGCTACTGCAATACGCATGGCCTGAGGTAAGATGATGTGACGAATAATAGACTTCTTTGGCAGTCCCAAGGAGCGAGCAGCTTCCCATTGTCCCTTATCTACAGCAGAAATAGATGAACGGAGAATCTCAGCCATATAGGCAGCACTTACGCTGGAGAAACCAATAAAGGCACAAAGCAGAGCGGGTAACTGGACACCAACATAAGGCAAGCCAAAGTAAAGAATGAAGAGCACGACCAACATAGGGACACCACGCATGATGGAAATGTAAATCCGAGCAGGGTATCTTAACCATGACTTTTGCGACATCCGCATAAAGGCAAGGAGAATCGCAAATAAGTTCCCAACGATAAAACTCAAAATGGAAATTCCTAAAGTGTAGGGCAATCCTGATAGAACGTAGGGAATACTTTTAAAAATCAGCTGAAAATCAATAATCATAAGTCTATCTTTCTAAACATTTCTTTAGCAAATAAGCGACCCTAATGGATCGCTTATATTATTCGACATCAGAGATATCAATATTAGTGTAGTTTACTTTAGTTTTCTTTGTAACGTCTTGACCAGCAAAGAATTTCTCTGAAATCTTGGTAAGAGTACCGTCTTTTTTCATGTCTTTAATGGCTTTATTAACTTTTTCTTGAAGGACTTTATTCTTCAAAGAGAAAGTAAAGCTAGTTGAATATGGGTTACTGTAAATACCATCGTTGATTTTTACAGGGTATTTATCTTTAACCGCAGCTACGGCCATCTTTTGCAAGTAGTAATCGTTGACAATAACGTCTGTACGACCATTTACCAAGTCTTGCATGTAAACATCGTTGGTAACATTGTCATAAACAACGAGTTCAGCCCCCATCTTCTTAGCAATCTTCATGTATTTGGTACTTGCGGCACCAGCTGCTTTTTTACCTTTGAGGTCTTTCCATGAAGAGATGCCTGAATTATCAGAGTCACGGACTACCATTGAAGTAAAGGAATACTTGTATGGCTCAGAACGCAAGAATTTTTTAACGTTCTTATTGTCATCTTCAAGTGAGTAGTTGGCAATGTCTACTTGACCACTATTTACAGCTGTAAGCATTCCGTCTACACCCATTTCAGTGAAATCAATCTTCAACTTGAGGCGTTTTCCAACTTCCTTAAGAATCTCAACATCGTAACCAGTCAAATTATTCTTGTCATCATGGTAAGTTTGTGGGTAGAGGGTTCCTGCAGTCGCAACCTTGATGGTCCCACGTTTTTCAATCTTTTCCCAGTTCTTCTCGCCTGAACTTTGTGACGAACAAGCGACCAAAAAGACCGCAGCCAAAGCTAGGCTAATAACGGCGAAAAATTTCTTTTTCATCTATATCTTTCTCCTTAAAAATAATAATTGAGGTAAGTTAAAAACTTATAATACAAGCCTACACTATTTGAAAGGGTTTTACAAAAAATTGAACTGAGAAAAAATTTTCTAACTAAAAATCGAAGCTTCTTCCATTTCTTGAGCAATTTGTAACAAAAGGTCTTCACGTCCCTTGGCAGCCGTCAGTTGAACGCCAAGCGCAAGTCCTTGCTCATCACGATAAACAGGCAAAGAAATTGAGGGTTGTCCGGTTAGGTTAGCCTGTTGCGTGAAAGGTGTCCAATCTAGACTATCCGCAAACATGTCCCAGATAAGCTCCTGTTGCTTTTCCCACTTGTAATCAGCTATGTGCTTAAGCTTCGTCTTCAAGCTTTCTGAAAGAGCAAATTGTCCATGTTTAGGTGCCACATCTGCAACTGTAGGAGTCAGAAGAATATCGTAAGACTCATGAAAATTCGCCATCTGATGGCTATACTGGTCCCACTGAGTTAGGACTTTAGAGTAAACTTTGGCAGGAATCTTTTGCCCAGATTGGAAAATAGCCCAAGTCATCAACTCCATATCTTCAAGCGTCATCTGACGTCCCAGACCAGCTTCAATGCCATCGAACATGGCAGCTGTCTCAACACTATTCATAAGGTAATAAGACTGTATGGCCTCAATACCATTTAAGGGCTGTTCCGTCAATTCGTGGACTTGGTGTCCTAGGTTTTCCAGTGCTCTAACGGCTTTTTTAGTTGCCCTTATAGCAGATTCTGAAACCTTACCACCAATTGGAGAGGCAGTCGAAAATGCAATTTTCAAGGGCTTAATTGGCTGGTCTAAAACTTGCTTGCTTAGCTTAGGTAAGATAAATGGACTTTCCATCTGACAAGTCTGCATGTGGTAAAGCAAGCGTTTTGTATCTCGAACAGTCTTTGTCAAAGCAAATTGGACAGAAGCTCCCTGCCATCCACGGAAAGAGCCAGGACCTACAGGAATTCGTCCTCTAGTTGGTTTAAGACCGATGAGGCCATTAAAAGAGGCTGGAATACGGATAGAACCTCCACCGTCACTAGCTGGAGCCAAAGGCGAAATGCCTGAACTTACAAGTGCAGCTGCACCACCACTCGACCCCCCAGCATTGCGTGTTACATCATCAGGAAGATTGACAGAACCATGAATCTTGGCATCACTAATATTTTTGAAACCAAACTCAGGCGTATTGGTACGCCCCAAGATAAGAAAGCCAAGGTCCTCCAGTTTCTTAACATAGTTATCCGTTTCCTTAGGTCGAAAGTCTGTAAATAAGCGAGAACCTGCAGTCGAAGGTTCACCAGCCTGATCTTGACCTAGATCCTTGAGAAAAATTGGAACCCCAGCAAAAGGCTTATCTAAAAAATTTTTTGTATCTGCTTCTACTAAAGCTTTCTCGTAGCGTTGACTGACGATAGCATTAATTTTGGGATTCGTCATCTCCGCTTCACGGATAGTAGCCTCTACTAATTCACGAGGAGTGACAATCTTCTTTTGTACTGCTTCAGCCATTGCTGTCGCATCCGACCATTCATTTATTAACATCGCATACTCTCCCTACAGGTAATCTGTAATCAATTATACTAAAAAAAGCGAAACGCCTGAAACGTTCCGCCTGAAATCTGGCAATTAGTCTTGCCAAGTTTCTTGATTTTCTTTAAATTTTCTCAAAAGGTTGAGTCCGTCTGCAGTGATGTATCCTTGAACCTTAGCAACTTTAATCAACTCACTGTAGTTTGAAAGAGTAACTAATTTAACACCGGCATCCGCAAAGTTTTTCTCAGCTTTTGGCAATTCGTAAGTGAAGATAGCCACAACACCGATAA
>OLPH01003085.1_pt1 | contig 12204 bp, 21 predicted proteins | sample 1672951 | NCBI WGS metagenome assembly OLPH01 (sample SAMEA3136740, study PRJEB25190) | human gut metagenome
TGCTCACGAGGTATATCAGAGAGACAGATAGAACCACTTAAAATTGCCATAATTATATTGTTTTTAATGTTACACTTCCAACTACTGGAATCTCTTTTAAATATTTCTTATACAAATCAGGATAATCTTTCTCAAACGCTTTCTTGTCGAAATCCTTTCTGATAGTGTCCTTTTTGCGAGTAAATGATATGATATCACCTTTCCAACTATATTCACCGGCTTCTACCATAGCCATCATTACGCCATCGGTTATTTCTTTCTTTTTATCGGACCAGTATTTTGCCTGTGACACAATTTCCTGTATTGTCCTCTCCATCTTTCGGTACTCATCAGGAAGAGTAACAGGAGATATGGAATAGGGATTTACAAACTGCCTGCCTTCCGAATCACATTTCAACAAATTCACTACAACTTCTGATGGTATTCTCTCGACTTCTACTATCTCATGGTTTTTACCTCTCAACCATATACCTATAAGCCTTACCGCATTGCATCCCGGGTTCTGCAACTCAAAAAAGTATGCATATATACTCAACTGCCATCTTACAGATTCCTTGTCAAGCACGTAAGTGGTCTTTATATCGCCCAAAGTAAAATCAGTTTCATTTTCGCGATAAACTTTGTCGATACAGCTTGCATAGCGCTCATTATCTGATACTAAATATTCGGAACATTCGTATCTCAATCCCCAATCGTCTTTCAGTTCCTTATATCCTTGTGCTTCATCGCTGTCATGAGTTATACCCATATCATCGACAAGTTCGCATATACTGTGGATCATAGTACCTCTTTCAGCCGCTTTTCTTAACACGTCTTCGGGAACATCACGGTATTTATCAGGAAAAAGCTGTCTGCTTATCACGGAAGTAATACCGCTTAGTTCCTTATCCCCTAGCATATAAGTATGTTCATCGGGATTGAAAATGACTTGTGATTTGATTAGTTTCATTTCAGTTCTCCTTTCCTTCTTGTCACCGCTTCAACAAAACGTTTGTCACTCTGTAATTCCTTATAATTTCCCCATACTACCTGTAATGTCTCGATTGACAGGCTTGATCTTACTTCCTGCAATGCCATCGCAAGGAAATCCGTTTCCTCAGGTGTCGTACTATCAGGGTCCTTTTGCTCTTCTGTAGGAATTAGGAACAATTGAAGCAAAGAATATTTCAACGCTATGCTCATTGCTTTATTCATTCCTTTATCGCCTGCGTCCATTGCTTCACCCACATTTACAGTTTCCACAAAGCTGCCATCAGTGGTCATATACCTAAACTTTATCGTAGCCCTTGTAAATGTGTTCGTACCGCCGGATTTCGTTATTCTGTTCTCCGTTGTGAAATTCTGCACTTCCTGTAGTATGAACACCTCATTTTTTGAGAATAATTCATGAAGTTCGTTCATAACGTTGTCAATCCCACGGAATTTGAATCCCTGTTGCTGGTTCTTCTCCGATTTGGTGATAGCCTTTGTCTCTTTGAGGATATTGGCTATCTTACTGTATATTAGCTGTTCACTCATTATAATATTATTATTTACCAACACAAAAAAGGCAGGTCCGCAGTCCTTACAAAGTTCCGCTTCCTGCCATGATATATCTCCACTTCTTCAAGCTCATTTTCAAGAGAATCAATTTCTTCATTGATAAGTGCAATATATTCAGCCTTACTGTCAGCATTGAATGTGAGCATTACCGCTTCTTCACTCATTTGCTGAACCGTGTCAAGCTCTGAATAAAGCTTATCAAGTTCTGAATTAATAGATGATTTACACCTCATACTTTCTCCAAAAATTGCAAAGGGAGTGAATAAACAGCTTTTAACTTAGAGAATTTGACATCTGCACGCCCATCTTTAATCTTAATAATCGTGCCTATCAGCGTATCGCCAATTTCACGGACTTTATCACCTTTTTTCATAATAACTACGTTTAAATATTTGTCCGAAAGACAGGAATCGAACCTGCTTCTTGTGGGGTAATGAGACCTACATAAAGAATATGATTATTATTAAATTACCACATACATTCCATAATGCTACTTTCGGAGGATGTTCATACCTATATTCACATACCGGCATGAACGGATAATATTACTAACTAAAAAATAGATAGAGAAAATATTAGTCACACTCTTTCAGTTCATTGTATGTCAGGACTACCAGTCTTATGCACAACAGGAAGATAATGGAAAATATAATCACAGATACGCATTTTACAGGACTTTCCGTAACTATCGCACCATAAATCATCCCTAACGAACATAAGGCGGCAAATAAAGACATGATAAAATTGGCTGTTTTCATTATATTATGTAAAAAAGGGTACGTTCCCAAATAGAAGTATAAACTGTCACATTTAAAACTTTATTGATGGAAAAGAGGAACGTACCCGAATTATTATTACTTTTGCGGTGTCACATTTAAAATTTTTGTATTATGAACAAATTTATACTGATCGAGGGCAAGACTTTCCCTTGTTATATAAATCCTGATCATGTAACTTTCATTGAGCATAAGAGCCGTATGACTTTTATTCATTTGGTATCCGGTGATGTGGTTGAAACAACTTTGCCAATACCTCAAGTGTTGTCTCTGTTAAGCCAACAATAGTATTCTTCCCAAAGATCATTGCCAATTCTAGCAATTAGAAGCTTGTCTCTCCACGTATATATCGGTGAATTGTAAATCCACTCAAAGAGATGCGTGGAGATGGGTTTTTTTGTTTCTATGGCAATCTTAATAAGCCGTCTTTTGAGCCATTTTTTAAGAAATCGTTTCATGAGGTCATTTAATTATTAAGTTCGTTCCCCTGAGCCAATCCGATTGGCAACATCACGTTATTGTCAGGGGATTTTCTTAATTTTGTGGTGTCAAATCAAAAATTAAGAAATATGGATAAAGAAGTTGAATCCAAAGCAGTAACTGGTATCGCAGTACTACTAGTCTATCTCGTTGCCAAGCTGCTTAAACTCCAATAAGTCATCTCTATTTACTGACGTTACAAAGCAATCCGTGTATGTCATAAAGTTGTACAGGCTATTGCATACATGAATTGCTATATCCCGTTCTGTATTTATGCCTTTTGCAAGGCAGTCACTGATCGCCACTTGGATTATAGAACGAGGATTTGGTACATATTTATTGTCAATTTTATTAAATGGTATTAAGGGATATTCCATATCTATGTTCAGAATTATAATTTTGTTCCCCTCAACGGCTTAAACCGGTTGTTACCCCGAATCTTACGGGAGGGGATATATTAGACCTTTCAGCGATACTTGTGCCTAACCAAGCATACTCACCACGCTAAAGACAAATTGGCGTGCTGAAAGTAAATTTCATTTCAACTTCGTGGCTTTACCACCATCAGACATTTACAACCATTCGACCGTTATCGTCTTATCTTCGGTTGCTATCGGTGTCAATTCCGTTCCACTTGCACCCACCACTATCTACCATCACTGGCTTCGCTTCTGTGCCTGCGCAGAAATCATATATAATAATTGTACGGTTTTACCCATACATTATTTCTATTGTATAAATAAATATTTCAAAGAACTACTAATTTGAAGTTTCGGTCGGAGTTGAACCGACTTTTTTGCTACATAATAAGGTAAATACCTTTCCCGTCCTGTCCCGAAACCTTCTCAGATATACACTTATCGTTCAAGCATTTTTACTATATCTGATTTTCTATACCTTCTTCGACATCCTACTTTTGTATATGGAATATCGCTGTGCATTACATAGCTTATTGACATGCTTAACATTCGGGCTACCTGTTCTGGAGTAAGCCATTCATCTGCTTCTTCTGTGACAACTTGTGATACAATAGTCTTGATGTCCTTTTTCATCAACTTGTATATCTCCTCAGCTAATATTTTCACTTCGTTACGCGTCATAAGCTATTATTCATTTATTCTTCATATACCCTAATTCCCTATTGCAGTAATCGAAATAGAATTAGACTCCCAATCTGTGATAGTCGAGTAATTAGATATATCAGCAGGTTTCCTTGTTTTCTTTACGTAGCAAACCAATGAAACTGCCGAATGGCATTCTCTTGGATTGCTCAAGATGAATGTCCTTGTCTTTCCCGGTCTGATTTTTAGAATGTCTTCTACTGTAACTTTCATATCTTTATTTGATTTATTATCACAATAAAAGGCATGGTTTGCGAATTTTTGCTATATTTGCAGTGTTCAGTTGCGATAAGGAGCGAATTATATCCGCATCCCATGCCTTATTTGTTTGTTTTACGATGCAAATATAGGAGGAAGTTTCAAATTATGAAATTATTTCATTCAATATTTGAAACTAAATTTGTTTTTTAACAACAGTAAACAATTAATCTATATATAACTTTACTTTAAAATAGGAGGATTTATGTTGTTTACTGAACAGATAATCAATAATCTAAGGAAATTAATGAATGACAGGGGCTTAACACAGGCCGCTATGTCGGAGTATGCAGACACTTCACCTTCTCAATTCAGTAAAATACTTAATGGAACGGTTCAGTTAAGTCTTTTACAACTTTCAAATATTGCAAGAAATCTTTCAATGAGTGAAATAGATTTGATTACGTATCCTGAAAAGTATGTTAAGTCAGACAAGCAACAGGAAGAACCAGTTGAAGCGGTTTTGCAAATCAAGCTAAAGAAAGACAAAAAAGACCAAGTACTTAAATTGGTGTTTGGTGAGAACAATATTGAGATATTGAACAAATAAATTGTATCTGCATGGAGTGGGTTAGAGAAAACATAGAATATGTCATATACATTATAACTGCAATAGTAGGATGTGGAGGTATATCAATTCATTTAATAAATAAACATAGTCGCAATAAAACGAAACAATGTGGCAATAAAAATCAGAGCCAGACAGGAGGAGATTGTTCAAAGCAAATTCAAATTGGAGAATTTAATATTAATGGTAAAGATACAAAAGGCAGGAAATAATTCTGCTCAGTTCTGCGCTGATATAGTAAATGTGTATAATTCTACAAATGAATATAATCACATTTTTAATTTTGTTGATATATTTCAACAAGGAGGAGTAGCGTATGATTGTGCGTACTATTTAATGGTAAAATACGACTTAGCTCCAATGAAAGAATTCTACAATGATAGCTTAACAAAAAGTGATAAGTTGTACTTCTATGAAACATTGCCAAATAGAATTATAGAAAATTGTTCTGCGCTAAATGTTGATTTTGATAGCATATTCAGAGAAGTGGATGAAAATATAAAGCAATATACGATAACCGAGAATAAAGAAGATTATGCAATGGGGTTATTGCGTCCATTCGCTAATTATCTAAAAATTGTTAGCCCTATTTTACCGGAAACTTTGAGACAGAGAGAGGATGAAATAAAAAAGGGATTTTCAGACATATTGAAAGGGAAACATCCACAAAACAGCATTGAATCAATATACAAAATTGTATGGGAATGTTTAGATAAATATACGGATTTACTTGAATATACATTAGCTCATAATGGTATCTCTCTCTTTGTGCTGCAAGACAAGACTGGAATATATATCACAGATAGGAGAATCCACATAGCACATAGATATACTCAATGGACTTCTGATGTAGATGCTAAACGTATTGCAGATTACTTAAATTCTAAATATAAACTAAACAACTAACTCAGTAAAAGCAACATTATGAGAAAGATTCTATTATTTATGCTATGTGTAACCTCGTTGGCTTCTTGCAGTGGAGGAATTGAAAAAGTATGTGTTATGGGGATAAGAGATAGAATCATATATGTTGATGAGAATAAATACGAATTACTACTTGAAAAGTTTAAACAGAAAAAGAAGAAAAACGTAATTGAGGTGATAAAATATGTTATTGAGATTATCACCTCTGCGATATCCAAACCTTGATATCAATGGTGTCCTCTGAACTCGTCAAGTATTTCAGGATGCTTTTCGTGGATATATCTTATAAAATCGTCCACACCTGCATAATCGTTCTCTATTTGTTTGTCAATATCAACCTCAAAATGTTCGCAATGGAACTTATTGACGTATATATTGAAAAGGGAATGTTTGATAAAAGATTCAAGGATGTCAATCTTATGTTGCAGAGAAGCGACAAATTGAAGGTCTGACAAGTTCTGTTCTGGTTCTTGTTCAATGTGACTTGCTGATTTAAATGGATTTTCCATAATTCGTTCTTTGAAATGTTTACAATCGGTTACAAGGCTACATTAAGCAGCCTTGTGTTCACGGATGAGGTTTGAGATAATGGCGTACATTTTATCAAGAAGATTATTGCGTTCTGCAATATCCAAGTAATTTTCTTTCTTGTTTTGCTTCTTGTATGCCCTTATGGAAACTTTATATAGGTAATAAAGCTGGTCGTAAACCTTATGCCAAACGTCCTGCTGATTGGTATTCGTTGCAGTTGCGTACTGATTGACAAGTTGGCGAACTTTATTACGTAGTGATATTTCTGGGACTTTCTCTATAGATACGGAAGCGGACAGAAGAATTCGACCATTTTTTTCACGTTCCTGCTCCATTGCGTCAAGCCGTTTTTCTACGTTGTCAATGCGCTTACTTTGTTCAAGCAATGCTTGTGCAGACTGGACAAGTATTTCAAGCTGGGAGAGTGGCTTTTGCTGCCCCTTTAGTGTCTTTTCCATTGTGTTAAACGCTTTAATGTATTCTTCTTTAAACATACCAGCCTTTTTGCCTGTATATCCCATTACAAGAAAGCTAAATCCATCTTTCGTCATTACACACATCTTATAGGTTTGGTTGTTCTGTGGGTGTACATAAGTGGTTTCGCCAAAATTGGCGGCTCTAAATTCATCAGAGCACGAGAGGTTTTCAATGTCTCTCATTACTTTGTTATGCTCTTTCCCAAACTTTTCAGCCACCAATAGGCTGTTAGTTAAAACTTGGTCATTCTGACCTTTAAAAACAAGTTCATTCATAAGCTATAATTTAAAGTTATATCTTTCTTATATTAATCATCCATCAATGTTTAATATTCGTATCACATCTCAACTCTCGGCAATACCAACCACGTGGGTACAGAGTGTCCTTTAGGCGATTTGGCAGTTCTTTTTCACTTGAACATATTAAGCCAAACAGCCAACGGACTTTTCCTTTGATTCGCAGCTTTAAACTCTCGTATAATGACCGAACCTTTCAAGGGAGAATGACATCAACTTGCATTCTCTTCGAGGTTTTAGGTGAGTTGACACCCGTCAAGCATCCTCTAAGTGCTTCCTTGTATCGTACTTCCTGCGGTTTCCCGCCCCGTTTTCACAGCCCTCTGCAAGGTTTAAATCGGATGGAGGTGCACACACAGCGTCACAACCGATTGTATGGATTTTATCTAACTAATAGGAAAGAAAAAAATCCGTTGCTAAAGTAGAGCGGCAACGGATTTCCAAATATAAAGAAGGCTCACGTTTGAGCGATTGTTTAATCATGTGTCTGTTGCCGCTCTACTTGCAACGGGTACAAAGGAATATGATTAACAAGAGATATCCAAAAGTGTTAACAATAGTGCGATATTCCGTTTAAGGCGGTTATAATCCGTTTTGGGTTGTTATGGTTGGTTATTGGGATTATTGCATTTGCATTATTTAATACCATTAAACATAAATAAGCAAAGGCACTCTACTTATCGCAAGCAAAGTGCCTTTTCATTTGAACGTTGGTCGTAACCTCAACGTGCTCTTATGCTAATTGTGGCAATATATTCACTTTAATCAACGCATCACGAAGAACAGATATAGTTGATAAATCATTCTTGAATACTTCGATGTTGTCCTCGGTAACAAGAGATGCGTAGTTGAGTATCAGTTGAGCAAGATCATCAGCAAGTTGCCTAGGTGATTCCATCTCATTGAAAAGTTCTTGAATGCTGGACAAATCGTATTCTTTCTTGTTGCTTTTATTTAATTCCATATTTTTTGTGTATTTTAAAAGTTTACAATCTATTAATTAACAACATTGCAAAATTGAACATGAAATATGCACCCACCTCATAAGAAAAGTGGGTAAATGAATTTATGTGGCAAAAAACAAGGTTACGCGGCTGGATTCAGCTCACCTTTTATCTGCTTGATGGCTTTCTTCACGTTCCAATCATTTTCATATAGAGCAATAATGAAACGCACACCTTTGGTAGTCCATACTGTATATACACTTGTTCCTGTCGAACCGTCTGAACGTGTGTACGTCTGTGTACGGGTTGAGTGCATCCCCCATGTCGAATAAGGCGCATGTAATATCCACTGCCCGCTTTGTCGGTAAATGATTCCGATTTCTTTCAGCTTCTTGTGCAGCTTTTCAGCATCCATTCCTATCTGCTTGGCGGCTTGTGTACTCGTCTGTGTGTTCACACTCTGCAAGTGGTTGTCGTAGTAGCTGACTTTGGGAGCGGTTTTTTTGATTTCCTCTGTCTGAATATCAATGGTGACTTGCTGTTGTTCAGCTTGGGCTTCAAGTTGCTTTAACCGTTCCTCTCTCTTGGCAAGGGTGGTTTGGGCGATGGTTAGAGCACGTGCCATGATTTCTTCGGGAGTGTCGTCCTGCTTGGTGGCGAGGTAGCCGCCTGTCTTGCGGATGGTCTTTAAAATCTCCTTTACGCCTTTCTTAAATTCTTTGGCAATTGGCTTACGGCTTTGCATGAGGACTTCGTATAAGCCATCTTCGGTTAAGAACCACATTTCGTAATTTCTACCATCTACGAAGATTGTTCGTAGATCCTTTTCTTCCTCATCTACAGTGCCTACCATTCTTGATACATCATAATAGCCTTGTGATGTTTTCGCATAATCAATGCACTCTGCCACTTCTTTGGCAAGAAACAACGGATTTTCGGCAGTTCCGTAAACCGTGAATTTGTGTCCCAGCAACTCTGTTTCGCTTAGGACTTGAATAGGTTCTGTTCGCATAACAAAAAAAATGCACCTACTACGAGCTGCGAACAAAACCATAGGATTTTATTTGTGGACGTTTCCATTACCACACTCGGTAGGTGCAATATCTTAATATAAATAAAGATAATACTCGATATGTACTGGCAAAAAATAAACTCCAATGATGAAGTCATAGGAGTTTGCCGCCCCTATAATTTTGTTCGCACTGCAAAGTAAAGCATAATTTTTGATATGGCAAAACTTTGCAGTGTGTTTTTCAAAAAAGCCACGATAGTGTTTACCATAAATATCATTTCTAGTTATATGCCTAGCTATTCCAATTGTATCTTATTTTTTTTACAATATTTCTCAAAAGCACGCTTCCCCTTCTTTATGCAACTAATGTCACACCTCCTATTTTTGCCACCAAAAGAAACTACAAGAAACTTTATTGCCGTAATTCCTACAGCTCCTTTCCCGGATTTTACTATCATTAAGTTATATCCATTTATATCTTCAGTATATCCATCTGTGTCTTCGTGCTCTTCTACAAATTTTGAAAAAAACTTCATCATGTCATACACTTCTTGGGCTGTTCCAGATATAACATTAAATCCGTCAAGGTAAATTGTTTCGGAAAACATTAGCGAAAAAACCTTTCTCCCATCATTATATGTTGATACTCCAGACGTATATCCACATCCATCATATATTACTTTAACAACCCTCCCGTTCCCTTGCGAATAAGAAGAGCAGATTGAAATAAACGAAATAAACATCAGTAATAAAATCTTCTTCATACCATATAGCTTTAATTGTTATTCAATGAATCAACGCAAACGCAATCCTCCCAGTATTTAGGAATATAAAGATTTTCAAGCCATACCATAGCCCTACCATCATCCGAAATATCATAAAACGACTGATATAGACGGGAAAGGACTTCTTCATAAAACTCATTGGAAAGTTCATCGCTTATACCGATACCAATAAGATAGTCATAGGTGTTGGCAATCACATAATCAAAACAGGTATTTGCATCATCTTCCATGGATACTTTATCAACCTTATCACCTAAATCTACAAGAAACGTATATATGGCATTCCGTATTTTCGGATTTATCTCACGCATATTGTCGTCTGACAAATACTTCCAATGAAAATTCTCTATGCCATTCCTCACGTGAACCGCAATAGCTTTTGCCAAACGATTCTTGTCGCATAATATTTCGCTTGCCATTTGTTTCAATAACGCTTTGTCCTCTTCGGATATTTTTATTTCCATGATTTTAATCGCCTTTCTTGTTCAACAGCCTTTCTTCCGTCTGCTTTAATGTATTTTTCTTGATATTTAACTGGTGCTCCACTATAAGGTCGTAGTCACAATTACCATCACCACCTTTGCTTGTCACCACCAAAAGCTCCAATAGCATCAAGAACAGAAAAAGAAATGCGTAAAATCCTAATGCTATTTTGCTTTCTTCAAGAATACTGAACAACGCCTGCAATTCTTCCAAAAAACCTGTGTCTGCTTCTTCATAGTCTTTACGAACTACATCGGCTACCTGCATTTTTGCTTGCTGGTACGAATTTAGCTGTTTGTTGTAATCTTTTAAAGCATTCTCGTTGGCTTTAGCTTGACCACTTAGCGGATTTTCTACATTTCTCTTGTTTACGCTCGTCACTTTTTCTTCTATTGGATTCCCATCCTTATCAACCCCAGTCTGCTTTGTTGTTGTACTTACATCCGTAGCCACAATAACAGGATTCTTTGATAATAATTCATAAATCCTAATATTCTCTCTTCCTATGGAATCTATCTGCTCAGTAACCCTCTTTATGTCAGCATCTAAATATGCCATACGCTCAGGAATCGCTTCATTAATCTGTTTTGCTCTTATTTCCTTCATCTTAACGTCAATATCATTCTTGAAAATGATTTGGTCAAAGATTGTAGAGCCTAAAACTGCCATTAAAAAAGCTAATAACCCTCTAATAAATCCCATCCATCCGAGCTTCCCAACGGTTAATATAATAAAACGCTCTATGCAAATTATGATAGTCGTAAACACAAGCGATATGAGTATCTTACCATGTAGGCTTTCGATACCAACATATCTGTCCGCAAAGCAAAAACCAATAGTACCCCAAATGATAGAAAGTATAATGATTGCAGATATGTATCTTTTAAAAGTCCTATGACTTGCTTCTCCACATTCCTTCAGTATATCGGATTTCCATCCGATAATAAAGCATCCTATTTTAGTAAGTATTCCCATAACCGCACACTATCGTATAAATGATTCAGATTTGGCAGCAACACCTTTAAGGAATCCTCTCTCGTATGAATCAATCATGCTCATCATCTTGCTTTCTCCTACGTCAAGGGCATCCTCCATCTCTTTTATCTTTTTAAGGTGTTCGTTGTACGTTTCTTTTCGTGCCTTCAATGACATGGAAGAGGAAGTTAGCCCCTGCGTTTCCACAATATCAATCTGCACGTTTATATCACGTATATCGCTTTCGTATCTCAGTCTTACTTGTTCAAAAAGCATTTTAAGACCGTTGTTTATAATCTTCTTCTTTGATTCCTTATACTGTATGTCAGAGTTACACATTGCATCATTGTAACCATCTTGCTCATAGTCAGTCTGTATGTAGGAGTATATGACATCAATAGGCATACCGGTACCATATTTAATTGTTATAGTATTGCTTTCTAGATTTGGCTCTGAATCATCAACAAAATCCTCTCTTCTAATCTCAGGCAGAATTTCCTTACTATTATCCTCCACATTTGGCAATCCAACAACTTCTGTGTTATTAACTTGGTTGCCCTTCTTGAAAAAATTAAAAAGTCCCATATTTATTTATTGTTTTAGTTGGAATATCAAATTTTGCATGTCCTCTTTGGTGGCAAGAACTACATAGTGTAATAAGATACTTATCATTATATTCCCACGGCCGAAGTTTCCTCCCATTTTTATCAATATGATATTGCTTATGATGTACAACCAAATTTTTTTCACTTCCACATATTGTACATTTATATCCATCTCTTTCTAATATATGCATTCTCTTTTCACGCCACCTTTCATCAAACAGAAGTTCTCTATATGAACCGTGATTAGAATAATATTGTTTCATTTTCTCAACCCCTTTCTAAAACTACTGTTTGCACTCCTTGAACTCTTCATAAGTCCACCTCCGAACACCCAAATGATAACGGCGATAAAAAATAGTATATCCATAATTATTTTGTTTTAAGTTAGCAATATTCAAATATCTATTCCTTTATTCTTCCATTTTCG
>OLPH01003088.1_pt1 | contig 12201 bp, 10 predicted proteins | sample 1672951 | NCBI WGS metagenome assembly OLPH01 (sample SAMEA3136740, study PRJEB25190) | human gut metagenome
TTCGTATCTTTGCGGCAAATATTTATAATATTTAAGTTTTGAACGTAAGACCTTTTAGCGCCTTAGGAACAGGAAAGTATGGAAAGCAGGAATTATACGATAAAAGACATTGCGCGTATGGCAGGCGTATCCGCCGGAACCGTAGACCGCGTGCTACACAACCGGGGAGATGTGTCGCGTACGAGCAGAGAAAAGGTTCAGAAGGTTCTTGATGAAATAGACTATCACCCCAACATGTTTGCCATAGGTCTGGCTGCCAAGAAGCGCTACCATATAATATGTATTATACCTTATTATATAGAGCATGATTACTGGAGTTCCGTAGCACAGGGGATAGAACGGGCAGCGCAAGAGTTGCGTCCGTTCAACGTCGGGATAGATTACGTGTTCTACAACCATGCGGACAAAACGTCTTATGAAAAAGCCTGCGCATTGCTTCAGGCAGAACCTGTTGATGCAGTATTGATTGCCCCGAACTTTCAGGATGAAACATTGCGACTGACATCCTATCTGGAAAGCAAAAAAGTGCCATATGCTTTCATTGACTTCAACATGGAACAGACCCACGCATTATGTTATATCGGTCAGGATTCCAAAATCAGCGGATATATCGCCGCCAAGATATTAATGAACCGCTATCAAGAAGGGCAGGAGATTGTGCTTTTCTTGAACAATCAAAAAAACAGTCCGGCTGAAGTCCAGATGCAGCGCCGCCTGGAAGGTTTCATGCAATATTTTGCGGCTGAACATAAGGATCTGATTATACACGACGTCGTGCTCCACAAGGAAAACACCGCTTCCAATGAAGAGTTACTGGACATTTTCTTTGCCGAGCACCCCAAGGCTGCATTGGGAGCCGTATTCAACTCCCGCGTATATCAAGTGGCAGACTATTTGCAGAAAAAGGGACACAGGCTGGACGCATTGGTAGGCTACGATTTGCTTCAAAAGAATGTGGAACACCTAAAAAGCGGTGAAGTGAATTACCTCATCGGACAGCGGCCGGGACTGCAAGGATATTGCGGCGTCAAGGCTCTATGCAATCATATTGTATTCAAGAAACCGGTTACCGCCGTAAAATACATGCCTATCGACATCCTGATGAAAGAAAACATTGATTTTTACTTCGAGTTTGAATAATTCCCCAAACGTGATAAGTTCAAATTGGAATCCATAATTTATAATTAAAATTATTTTTAAGATGAAAGCATTAAACAAACAGACGGCTCCCAAATCCGTTGCTCCCGAACGAATCATCCAATTCGGCGAGGGTAATTTCCTTCGCGCATTTGTAGATTGGATTGTTTACAACATGAATCAAAAGACCGACTTCAACAGTAGCATCGTGGTGGTTCAGCCCATAGAAAGAGGTATGGCAGAATGGCTGAACGGTCAGGATTGTCTTTACCATGTCAATCTGCAAGGCCGTTTAAACGGGGAGGCCGTCAATAGCCTGACCCGCATCGACTGTATCAGCCGCGCTTTGAATCCATATTCACAGAATGCTGCATTCATGGCGCTTGCCGACCAGCCCGAAATACGTTTCGTCATCTCCAACACAACGGAAGCCGGCATTGCTTTCGACCCGAACTGCAAGTTCAGCGATGCTCCCGCATCTTCCTATCCGGGCAAGCTGACCCAATTGCTGTACCGTCGTTTCAAAACTTTCAAAGGCGACAAGAGCAAAGGTCTCATCATCATGCCTTGCGAACTGATCTTCCTGAACGGACATCATCTGAAAGAATGTATCTACCAATACATCGAATTGTGGAAAGAAGATTTCGGTGCAGATTATGAGAAGTTCAAGACCTGGTTCACGAAGTACTGCTACGTGTGCGCTACTTTGGTGGACCGCATCGTTCCGGGCTTCCCGCGTAAAGAGATAGCACAGATTCAGAAAAAAATCTGTTATGCCGACAACCTGGTTGTGCAAGCCGAAATCTTCCATTTGTGGGTTATCGAAGCTGCCGAGAACCTCTCTCTCCGCCAGCTGGCAGAGGAGTTCCCTGCAAACAAAGCCGGATTGAACGTGCTCTTCGTGAAGTCCGAAGCTCCTTACCATGAAAGAAAGGTTACCTTGCTGAACGGCCCTCACACCGTACTTTCTCCGGTGGCCTATCTCAGCGGCGTAAACATTGTGCGTGATGCCTGCAATCATCCGGTCATCGGCAAGTATGTCCGCAAAGTGCAGTTCGATGAACTGATGCAGACGCTGAACCTGCCTATCGACGAGTTGAAGAAATTCGCTGCTGACGTACTGGAGCGTTTCGACAATCCCTATGTAGAGCATCAGGTGACCAGCATCATGCTGAACTCTTTCCCGAAATATCAAACTCGCGACCTGCCGGGCCTGAAAACCTACTTGGAACGCAAAGGCGAACTTCCTAAGGGATTGGTGCTGGGTCTTGCCGCTATCATCACATACTACAAAGGCGGCGTGCGTGCCGACGGTGCGGAAATCATTCCGAACGATGCTCCCGAAATCATGCAACTGCTGAAAGACCTGTGGGCAACAGGCGACACCCGCAAGGTTGCAGAAGGCGTATTGGCTGCCAAAGACCTTATCTGGGGTGAGCATGGCGACCTGAATACCATTCCGGGATTGACGGATATGGTTACCGATTTCCTGAACTCTATTCAGGCAAAAGGTATGCTGGAAACAGTGAAAGGTATTCTCTAAACAAGAATCCGCATAATAACGGGAACAGGGCAAGGCTTCGGCTTTGCCCTGTTCTTTTTTTATACACCCGCCCCGTCAATATAATGGCCGCTATATGATGTCAACCGGATTTTTTCACGTACCTTTACAGGATAAAACATATTCACTAAAATTCGAACAACGAATGGAAAATAACTCCGAACTAAACAACCGGGCAGCCCAATATACATTGTGCTTCAACGCCCAATGTTCCAAAGCCGAAAGCTGCCTCCGGCATAGTATGACACAATACAACACAGCGCAAAACGCCCGATTATCCGTCATCAATCCCCTTTGTTATCCCGCTGCAGGAAAGGAGTGCCCTCATTTCCGCACAAACAAAAAGGTACGGGTGGCATGGGGCTTCAAAACCCTTTACGACAATATGCCTGCACGCATTTCTCATGCCATCCACCTCAATTTGGAAGCTATCTTCAGACATTCTCCCTATTACCGGTATCGCAATCAGAAGCTGGGACTCACTCCGAAACAACAGGAATGTATCCGCCAAGTATGCAAAAAGCATGGTTGGAATGAGGAGATTGTATTCGATCGGTATACCGAAGAGTACGAGTGGTAAACGTTTCGGCAGGAACCCCGGCAAAGGTTTCAACTGAAATCAGCCAGGGGGAGTTTGACGGCCAACGGTTGGTACAGGAAATTCCACCCGTTGGTACGGTCTATACCTTACTATGGTACACGTCGTACCATGGTGAGGTACAGACAATACCAAGCTGAGGTACAAGCCGTACCAAACAAGGAAACTTTCCGGTACACGTATATATCTGACAAATAGTGAAGTGCGCGATGTAAATATGCAAATGAATTTTCCCTCTGCTACTCTGCCGCCCGAAGGATGAACGTGGTAGCGCCGATAGTCACAATCGCTCCGTCTTCAATGCGGACGCGATCCTTATCGCCTAAAATTTCATTGTTAAGGAAAGTGCCCGTCAGGCTCGGAGCGTCACGCAGCGTATAAACAAGTTTTCCCTGCTTGTTGCGCTTCACGTTGATGACGCAGTGGTTGCGGTCCATACTCATGTCCGAGGTCTCTATCGGAACGTTGATAACGGTTCCCACACACCGGCGCCCAATCTTATTATCTCCCTCCTGCAACGGCAGCACCTGCTTGAACCCGAAAACATTCTCGATCACCGTAATGCTTCCGAAAGCTTCTTTGTATTCTGTTTCATCCAAGCGCTCCTCTTTCTGCGGTACTTTCATCTTTGTCTTACCCAAGCGGATGCTGAATTGTTTCTTGCAGTTCTCGCAGACAAACACCAAAGACTGGCCTTCTGTGTATTTTGTTTCATCGAAAGTCAGATAGTTCTCACATTTGGGGCAACGGATACGTTTCATTGGATTGACGGGAATAATTTGGTAATTAATAATTCACTACGGAGAAAGTCATTTCTTCAGCACCCAAGCACTTTGGTATGTTTCATCCAGACGGATTTGATTTAAAGCGCGATATGCTTCTTTCTCTGTGGCACATGACTGGATGCTGACACGCATCTTGCCGTCGCCTATAATCGCTTTGGCGCCTGCATATCCTTTGGCAACCAACTGTTGCGCCATAGCGTTGGCATCTTTTTCGGTGCCTACACTGGCAACGATGATATGATAAGGCATATTTGCCGGTTGAGGGGCAGAAACAGTGGGTGCCGTCTCCGTTTCAGGGCGGCTGGCAGGAACCGCAACAGGCTGCTGGCGGACTTTCACTTCTCTCACAGCAACAGGAGCCACAGTCTTTTTGTTTGCCGTCTGCGACAGATTGGCCTGAGAAGCTCTTGCTTTCTTGGCACCGGGTTGCTGACGGACAACAATCGGAGTGATGGCCAAAGACTGTTTCTCGATCTGTTCGAACAAGTCGCCGGGAAGCAACCGGGCATAGTTGGCTTCCACCACTTCGGTATTCTCTATGGGTGTAGAAAAGAAGAAGAACAGAGCCACAATGGCTATCATGGCAGCCGCATTAGTCAGATAAGAGAGGTTGATGCCAATCCTATACGCACGTTTCTTCTCTTTCCGCACAGCAGGCGTGAAAGGAACGGCCTTGTTGTCATAAGGCTTGCGCAAGACTGTCAGTTCCTGCATCTCAAAACAGTCCAGTCCATACAGGTGTGGAGTGGTAATCTTATTGTTGTAAGGAACGAAGTCGTAAGTGTCATGAATGGAATAACGCAATTCACCCACATTGGGCAAATCCGCCTTCCCGTCTTCATGGAGAAGGGACAATAATTCTTTTACCGTTTTGTCCACAATCTTAGTGGCATCGGAAAAGTCAGTGCCATATACAGCCATATAAGATTGCACCAGCAGCCCGTCGTTCATCTTCAACTGCGGATTGAAACCGATGGTACGGGTAGGGGGCAAAAACGTATTCTCTTCCGCCACTCTCATTGCCGGAGCGTAGTGGGCGACAAATCCGCCCAAACCCGGAACAATGACACAATCATTCTCCAATAACAATACTTCTATATGCTGTGCTAATTCAATCATGCTACAAAAGTAGCGGTTTTATCGGAGATACGCCACTTTCGAGGTGTTTTTCTTATTAACAACTTATAAACACGCCGGACTTTGGAAACTCCTTTATTGTCCATGACTGATATATTAGTTTTTTTTCTTACTTTTGCAGCGTTTTACACGTCTCTTTTAATCAAGACTATAAACTATATTATATTATTTGAAATGAACACAGATTACTGTCAGCACTTAACCAGATATAGACTATCCGACATCATGCGTATCCCTATCTGCTTATTGGCTTTTATTTTTACAGGAAATGGTATAGCAACCGCGCAGGTTTCCCCTTTTGTAGAATACGGAGCTACCGTACATACGGGAGACAACACCCCCTTGTGGCAAGTGAGCAACCAGCAGGGGTTGGGATCTATTTATGACAATACATATGTGCGGGGCGGGGTAGGCTACAAGCACAAACTGGGCAAGTGGAAGTTTGAAGAAAAACTGGACATGGTAGCGGCTGCCGGAATGAACTTCAAGGGCGACAAGGACATCTTTATCCAGCAAGCATACATAGATGTACGTTACAAATGGCTGGGGCTGTTTGCCGGAAGCCGCGAAAAAGGCGCTCCATTGCTGAACAATGCCTTAAGCAGCGGCGATATGACATGGTCGGGCAATGCGAGACCCATTCCCCAAATAATGGTAGGTATCCCCGAATACCTTTACATACTTCCGCGACTTGCCATAAAAGGTGAGATTTCTTATGGCTGGTTCACCGACAACAAATATCAGGAACGCAAAGTGGGAGCGGGCTATTGGTATACAAAAGACATTAAGTACCACCACAAAGAAGGATTTGTCCGGGTGGGAGTGCCCAACGGGAAATGGCAGTTTGACATCGGCATGACACTTGACACGCAATTCGGCGGACACATGATCGGTGCCGACGGCAGCACAACGGATTTAGGCAATACACTGAAAGATTATTTCAGAGTATTTATCCCCGGTGCCGGAGGTGAGGACAAACCCATGAACGACAGCCAATTCTATCAAGGCAACTTCCTGGGAAGCGAACAAATCAGACTGACTCACCGCGCGGACAAATTCTCAATCAGCGCATATCTGTGCAATCACTTTGACGACTTCTCTGCCATGGGCAAACAAAACGGTTGGGACGGTTTATGGGGACTCGAAATGAGTTTCAACAACTTCAATCCTATCAACGCCGTTGTCCTTGAGTTTTTACAGACAACCAACATGAGCGGTCCGCTGCATGGCTTGCACGAACCGGAGGAAGGACCTGTACACAAGACCGGAGGTTCCGACAACTATTACAACAACGGCCTTTATCCCGGCTGGGCGCATTGGGGCATGATGATAGCCAACCCGTTGATTGCTTCGCCCATTTACAATGAGGACGGCAACATGACTTTCAAATACAACCGCGTAAAAGCGCTGCACGTCGGTTGGGGCGGACAGATAAGTCCGGAGTGGAGCTATATCGCCAAAATGAGCCACAACAGGACATGGGGAACTCCCGGCGCTCCTACACTGGACATTATGGAGAACTTTTCAGCATACGCTTCGTTCTCTTATTCTCCCGAAAGATGGAAAGGGTGGAACTTCAATGCATCTCTCGCACTGGACATGGGAGAGATCTACGGAGATAATTTCGGTTTTCAATTAAAGATACATAAATCATTCTAAAGCAATGAACTACATACAAACAGAAATTGAGGGCGTATGGATCATCGAACCGAAAGTGTTCAATGACGCACGCGGCTACTTCATGGAAGCATTTAAAGAAGGAGAATTTCGTGCCAACATCGGTAATGTGCATTTTGTGCAGGACAACGAATCGAAATCGTCTTTCGGCGTACTGCGCGGACTGCATTACCAAAAAGGCGAATATAGCCAGGCTAAATTAGTACGTGTCATAAAAGGTAAGGTGCTGGACGTTGCAGTCGACTTGCGCCAGTCTTCCCCTACATTCGGCAAGTACGTCAGCGTAGAGTTAAGCGAAGAGAACAAACGGCAGTTCTTCATCCCCCGCGGCTTTGCCCATGGCTTTTTGGTTTTGAGCGAAGAAGCAATCTTCACTTATAAAGTGGATAACGGCTATGCCCCTCAGGCAGAAGCATCCATCCGCTTCAATGACGAGACCGTAGGCATTGACTGGCCGGTTGCGGAGTCACAACTCTTATTGTCGGAAAAAGACGGACATGCCGTATCATTCAAAGATGCGGAATATTTTGAATAGGATATGAAAATAGCCATCGTCGGTACAGGATATGTCGGTTTGGTAACCGGTACTTGTTTTGCGGAAATCGGTGTCAACGTCATCTGCGTTGATACAAACAGTGAAAAGATAGAAGCACTGAACCAGGGGATTATTCCAATCTATGAGAACGGATTGGAAGATATGGTGCACCGGAATACAAAGGCGGGACGTTTGCAATTCACCACTTCTTTGGAAAGTTGTCTGGACGAAGCGGACGTCATATTCAGCGCTGTGGGAACTCCACCCGACGAAGACGGCAGTGCAGATCTGAGTTATGTGCTCGAAGTGGCACGTACCATCGGGCGCAACATGAAGAAATACGTTCTGGTAGTAACCAAGAGCACCGTTCCGGTGGGTACTGCCAAGAAAGTGCGCACAGCAATTCAGAAAGAACTGGACAAGCGGGGAATACAGATAGAATTCGATGTTGCCTCCAACCCTGAGTTCCTGAAAGAAGGGAATGCCGTAGCAGACTTCATGAGTCCCGACCGAGTTGTGGTGGGTGTGGAATCCGAACGTGCAAAGGAACTGATGAGCAAGCTCTACAAACCATTCTTGCTGAATAATTTCCGCGTCATTTTCATGGATATTCCTTCCGCCGAAATGACAAAGTATGCCGCCAATTCCATGCTTGCCACCCGCATCAGCTTCATGAACGACATAGCCAACCTGTGCGAACTGGTGGGAGCCGATGTCAATATGGTGCGTAGCGGCATAGGCTCCGATACCCGCATCGGCCGCAAATTCCTCTATCCCGGAATCGGATATGGCGGCTCATGCTTTCCAAAGGACGTAAAGGCGCTGATTAAGACTGCGGAACAGAACGGTTATCAGATGCGTGTGCTTCAGGCGGTGGAAGAAGTCAATGAACAACAGAAAAGCATCTTGTTCGAAAAGCTGCAACGGCACTTCTGCAGTGATTTACACAACAAGACAATAGCCTTGTGGGGACTGGCTTTCAAACCGGAAACGGACGACATGCGTGAGGCTCCTTCTCTAATTCTGATAAACAAGCTGCTGAACATCGGCTGTAAAGTGCGCGTATACGATCCTGCCGCCATGAAGGAATGTCGCCGTAGAATAGGTGACAGCGTCTACTATGCCACCGACATGTACGATGCCGCACTTGATGCGGATGCTTTGATGCTGGTGACGGAATGGAAAGAATTCCGCTTGCCGTCATGGGCAGTTATCAAAAAGGCTATGAGAACTCCGGTTCTGTTGGACGGCCGTAACATCTATGAAAAGAAAGAAATAGAAGAACTTGGATTTACCTACCACTGTATAGGTAAATAAAAGGAAGGAGATGAAAATGAAAAGACTCATAATTGAGTTATGTTGCGCCATAGCGTTGGTGGCATGTGGTAATAGCCAAGAATCAAAAGCCGGTGAAGAAGACCTCAGGGCCAAGTCTCTGCTCCAGGGCATCTGGATAGAAGATGAAACGGAATTGCCTTTAATGCGCATAGAAGGAGATACCATATATTATACCGACCCTCAAAATATCCCCGTATCATTCAAGATTATACGAGATACAATGTATGTGTACGGCAACAATACCGCAGCTTACAAGATTGACAGGCAGACGGAATACAGTTTCTGGTTCCATTCCCTGGCGGATGAAATTGTAAAGTTACACAAGTCGGAAAACCCCGAAGACATACTTGCCTTTGAGAATAAGGAAGTGGAGGTGATCCCCATTACGGAAGTTATGAAGAAGGATAGCGTAGTGATGTATAAAGGCATACGCTACCGGGGGTATGTCTATATCAACCCCTCAAAGATGAAAGTTATCCGCACGTCCTATTCGGAAGATGGAATCAGTGTGGACAACGTCTATTATGACAACGTTATACATATCTGCGTATATGAGGGCAGGCAAATGTTGTACGGCAAAGACATCACCAAGAAAATGTTTGCCGGTATCTTCCCAACAGAGACTCTGAACCAAATGATCCTTGCCGATATGAATTTTATGGGAGTGAACAATAAAGGCTACCAATATCAGGCAACTCTATGCGTACCGGAAAGTTCCGTATACAGTTTGGCAAATATAACAATCGGATTTGATAATCAGATGAGCATAAAAAAAGCGGAATAAATTCCGCTTTAACTATTCTTGTTTCTTTGTTCCGGAGGATGGCCTGCCTTCTCTTCGTCTGCTATTATTCCGGTTACCACCTTTACCGCTTCCTGCATTACGGCGTCCGCCGCCTTTGTAGCTGCGTTTACGCCCGTCGTTAGAGCGCGGCTTGTACTCTGGAGCTTCACCCAACTCTTCCGGTACGGGTATTTTATAGATTTCTTTTTCAAGGAAGTTCTCTATGCCCTTGAAATTAGTCTGCTCTTTTTCGTTGACAAAGGTAAGGGCGACACCGTCATTATTGGCACGTGCCGTACGCCCGATGCGGTGCACGTAATCTTCACTGTCATGCGGCACATCATAATTGATTACCAAACGAATATCATCTATATCAATGCCACGCGCCACAATATCGGTAGCTACCAGGATATTGATTCGTCCCGCCTTAAACTCGTACATCACTTCTTCACGCTGTGCCTGCTCAAGATCCGAATGCATCTCTCCAACATTCAGCTTCATCTGCTTCAATGCCTTGGTCACCTCTTTCACCTTCAACTTGGAGGATGCGAAGATGATGACACGCTCGGGAGTCTGCTCGGCAAAAAGACTGCGGATAATACCCAACTTCTGATTTTCATAGCAGACATAAGCAGCTTGCACTATCTTTTCAGCAGGTTTGGAAACCGCAAGCTTCACTTCTGCCGGATTGTTTAGAATACTCTTAGCCAACTGCTGTATTTTGGCAGGCATTGTGGCCGAGAACATAATGGTCTGACGCTCTTTAGGCAAGAATTTCACAATCTGCATAATGTCATCATAGAACCCCATATCCAACATACGGTCTGCTTCGTCCAAAATGAAGTAGGAGACACGGGACAGATCCACATATCCCAAACTAAGATGCGCTATCAAACGCCCGGGAGTGGCTATTACAACGTCTGCACCCAGAGTCAATCCTCTCTTTTGCTGCTCGAAAAGCACTCCGTCGTTACCACCATACACTGCCACACTGCTAACCGGCATGAAATAGGAGAAACCCTCCATCTGCTGGTCTATCTGTTGCGCCAGTTCCCTCGTGGGAGCCATTACTATGCAGTTGATGGAATCTTCGGGATGCCCGCCCTCTGAAAGTTTGTTCAGCACCGGCAGCAGGTACGCCGCAGTTTTTCCGGTTCCGGTTTGTGCAACAGCTATCAAATCCCGGCCTTCGAGTATTACAGGTATTGATTGTTCTTGTATGGGGGTGCACTCGTCAAAACGCATCGCATCCAGTGCTTCAAGCACATTGTCATTTAATTTTAGTTCAGAAAACTTCATGAATTTCTTTTATTTGCCGACAAAGATAATGCAAACCGAAAGCAGAACAAAATAAGCTCGCTTAAAAAATAAGCTCCTATGATAATTAATTACCGCAGGAGCTTATGAACTTATTGTAAGAACTTATATTTTATCGAGGGATATCTATATAAGAATCTTTGAATCCCAGGAAGTAAAGCACTCCGTCCAAACCGATAGTGTTAATGGATTGCTTGGCATTTGCAACGACTTTAGGTTTGGCATGAAAAGCAATACCCAATCCGGCTATGCCTAGCATTGGCAAATCATTGGCTCCGTCGCCCACTGCAATGGTCTGAGCTATATCCACTTTCTCAACTTGAGCAATCAGGCGCAGCAGCTCCGCTTTGCGCTTACCGTCAACCACATCGCCAAGATAACGTCCGGTCAGTTTTCCATTCTCTATTTCCAATTCATTGGCATAAACGTAATCGATGCCGTATTTCTGCTGGAGATAGTGTCCGAAATAAGTGAAACCGCCTGAGAGAATGGCAATCTTATAACCATATTTCTTCAAAACATACATCAAGCGATCGACTCCTTCCGTAATGGGCAACTTTTCGGCAATCTCCTGCATGACAGACTCATCCAGCCCTTTCAACAATGCCACCCGTTCGCGGAAGCTTTCCGTAAAGTCTATTTCCCCCCGCATGGCGCGTTCCGTAATGGCCTTCACCTGTTCACCGACCCCTGCACGCAGTGCCAGTTCGTCGATAACCTCGGTCTCTATCAGCGTAGAATCCATATCAAAACAAATCAGACGGCGCATGCGGCGGTACATATTATCCAACTGGAAAGAAAAGTCCATTTCCAGTTCGCTCGCCAAACGCATCAGTTCTTCTTGCATGGCAATACGGTCTTTGGGAGTACCCCGCACCGAGAACTCAATGCAAGCACGCGTCTTTGTATCACATTCGTCCAGCGGGATACGCCCCGTAAGTCGCTTAATGGCATCGATGTTCATTCCTTGTTCCGCCAAAATACGGGTAACTGCAGAAATCTGACGAGCAGACAACTTGCGTCCAAGCAAGGTGAGAATGTAACGGTTCTTGCCCTGCATGCCCACCCAATTTTCATATTCTTTCGCTGTAATAGGGTAGAAGCGGATAGTAACACCTAAGGAGGATGCCTTGAAAAGCAGCTCCTTCATTATAAAACCGGAATGTTGTTCCTCTGTTTTGCATAGAATACCCAGCGACAAGGTGTTATGGATGTCAGCCTGTCCGATGTCGAGGATAGTCGCATCATACTTGGCAAGAATTTCGGTAACCGAAGCTGTCAGTCCCGGACGGTCTTCACCTGTTACGCGGATAAGAATAAGTTCTGTACTTA
>OLPH01003106.1_pt1 | contig 12129 bp, 14 predicted proteins | sample 1672951 | NCBI WGS metagenome assembly OLPH01 (sample SAMEA3136740, study PRJEB25190) | human gut metagenome
CTTTCCGTGTAATAAAATGGGTTTCTGCTTACCTGTATTTACGGTGGCCACCGTTCGTACCTTTATCTTGCCTATATCTTAGCACAGCATTTTTTAAAAATCAGTAGTTTTGCACGAACTGTCGATTTTGTTGATTATTCTGTTGTTGACAGCAGACAGAAAAAGGCCCGCTTCTCAGAGGAAGCAGAACTACTGCAATTCAATACGTAAAAATCAACAATTTAAGCAAATATGCAGAAAAAGAAAAAATAATTTGTTATTCTGACTTTGGATGGGTCAAATCAAGCAAGCTACGAGCTACTTGAAGAATGTGAAGTTGAAAAGGTTGATCCAACTTTTCAACGGTATCAAGAATTTCTGCGAGCACTGCATTTTTAGGAATCGGCAACTTAGAATTCACATAGAAGTCATCTACTGATACACCCAATGCCATAGCTAGTTTAGTTTGGTGATCCTGAGTCGGACGTAATAAACCTGTCTCCCACCGCGCCACAGTTGACACAGAAACGTTGCATTGTTCCGCAAGCCATTCCTGCGTTTTTCCCTTCATGTCCCGGAGTTCCCTAATCCTTTTTCCTAAACAATTTTCCACAGGATCACCCCAAAGACATTGTACCAACAAAATACATAGCGTTCCATTTCGCAAAACGCTATGTATATTTGCGTATTTTGAACGGTTGCATTATAATAAAGCTAAAAACGAAAGGATTTTGGCTATGGAACCCTGTCTTCAACTCAGCATCCCTGTGGAAAGCATGGTGCGAAAACTCATCCTGTCTTGTAATCAGTCCAATCAACCTCTCCTGCGGGATCAAGCATTTACGCTATTCCGGTTGCTCTGCGAAATGGGCTTTGACTTTTACAGAGTCTTGCAGCTTTACGCCAATCTCGAACAACTCTCCGAAAAAGAGATTGATGTTATTTTGAGGCTGTCGCCACCACCAAGGGCCACTCTCCACCCCACGGTGAGCGACATTCGCCGGGCAATGCCCCGGTGGACACCCACTAAGTACCACACCGGCCCCATTGATAAGGTGGTGAAGCAAATCCAAATCACCATGGCGGAGAAAGAGCAAGGGGTTCACACTTACAACAGCAACTTGAACCCTAAAAACCGGCGCAGCCTGAATGATCTTTACCTGATGATTATTGATGGGGACGCCATCTGGTGGTATGATATCAATCGAAGAAGTACCTACCAGTTTATCACAGAATAGGAGGGATATTTCTTGCTCAAAATTGCCCTGTGTGATGACGACAGCCAATTTGTCAGCAAAATAACGGGTCTCATCCAATCATTGCTCCAAAACGGCACGGAGTCGCCGGTTATCACCACTTACATCAACCCAGTGGCGCTCACAGCATCCATTTCTGATGGGGAGCGATACGATATTTACGTTCTGGATGTGGAGATGCCCGACCTAAATGGAATGGATGTTGCAAGGCGTATCCGGGAATTTCAACCTGACGCCCCACTGCTCTTTTTGTCCTCCTACCTAAGCTATGCCACGGAAGGGTACAAGGTACAAGCCTTGCGGTACGTCCCCAAGCTGGATTTGGAGAACGCTCTGCCAGAGGCTCTGGAGCAGGCTATCGCTACCTTAGAAAAGGCAGACACTCGTTCTATTATGGTGCAGCACTACCAGAACTATACCCGCATTCTCCACAAGGACATTCTTTACGTCCAGAAGATGCAGCGCAGCATTCAAATCGTGACAGACCGGCAAGGCAACTTCAAGGACAACCGTGGGATCAAAGAGCTGTTTTCCGAAATCAATGATCCCCGTTTTATCTTTACAGACCGGGCCTACTTTGTAAACCTCGACTACGTCCAGGAGTTAGATGGCTCTTGGCTGGTGTTGAACAACGAGGACAGGGTTCCCATCAGCCGTCCCATGATACCTAACGTAAAGAAGGCCATGATCGCGTTGTGGGGAGGGAATAAGAAAAAGTGATTTACCAAATTGCAGACTGGGCCGCCACTTTTATTGAATGCTTGATTTTGCTACTCTCTGTTATTCAGATTACTGGCAAAAAGTGGGAGAATCACAACTTTTATATTACTGTTTATGCAGTCGCATTGGTCAATACTCTTTTAGTTGCATTTATAAACTCTATCAAGACCTTTTCGTTTATCACACCGTTGATATCTATTGCGTATTTACTGTGTGTTTCCCGTTTTTTCACAAAAGGAACACTGATTTTACGGGTTGCGTCCTGCATTATGACGCTGTTTGTAATTTTAGCGGTTGGTTATATCTGGATGATTTTCGTGTGTCTTCTCCATGGCGGTGATTTTCAAAATACCTTTTTGATTTTTATGACACCTGGACCCTTGCGTTTTCTTTATTTGGCTTTGGATAAAGCAAGTGATATCGTTCTCTATCTTACCTTCCGAAAACACTTTTATCGATTGTCTACACTTAAGAATAGATGGCTTGTTTCTCTTCTCATCGGCAGTACCTTTGTCTACGGAGTTACCCAATATTTGATGAACGCCATCCTTTCGCACGATGTCTTTACCATGCGTCAGGCGTCTATCGTATCGTTTTTGGTTCTACTGCTGTTCTTCCTTGTGTTTTCCCTCTTGCTGCTGACGATCTCCTCCAGAGATCAGGAGCGGGCGCAGCGTCTGGTGTTGCAGCAAACAGACCGCCTCATGGAGAAGAATTACCAAATGCTCCACCAGGATCTGCAGGAAAACGCCAAACGCATCCACGATTTTCACCACCACCTCCAAGCAATACTGGGGCTTGCCGAACAGGCTGGAGATCAGAAAACTGAGGAATATGTCCAGTCCCTTCTGGACGTTTCCTATCGGGACGTTCGAATGTGCAGCTGTGGAAACGACATCATTGACGCCGTCATCAACTGCTCCGCGACGGAGGCGGCCCGCTCACAAATCGATTTCCATTACGATGTGGAACTTTCCTCAAGCCTTTCTCAAATCTCCCCGATAGATTTATGTGCTGTTCTGGGAAACCAGGTGGAAAACGCGCTGGATGCCTGTAAAAAAATATCCGAAGCAAAAAAACGATTCGTTCAAGGGTCTATTCACCAAAACAAAAATTTTGTTGTGATTCAGGTGACAAACTCCACCTGGCGAAATCCTTTTACTTCAGATGGTCGGCTTGTCACCGATAAAGATCATCCTGAGTTCCATGGGCTGGGGTTAAAAAGCATCCAGGATACGGTAGACAAATACAACGGGTACCTGACAAATTCCTATGAGGACCACACGTTCCAATCGGAGGCGCTACTCTGCTTTTCTACAATTTAATACATAAAAATCAGCAGTTTGCGCAAAACTGCTGATTTTTATATTTATAAATGCTAGAATGCCCTCACTGAAAGGCAAGTGATTTAGTTGTTAGGAACCCTTGCGTCCCGTCTAACTGACCAACTTTACTTACATTGTTCCCTTGACCCGCGCAAAAAAGCGGTATACACCTATGGCATTCAGCTAAGCCTGTCCACTTTGGCGTCCATGTGTTCTATTGTGCTTTTAGGGATATTGTTGGGAGATGCCCTCTCCGCTTTCCTATTCCTGGGTGTATTCTTTTTCCTTCGCCTTTTTGCTGGCGGGTACCACGCTTCAACCTACGCCCGGTGCTTTCTTCTGACCAATTCCGTTTACCTTATGGTATATCTCTTTGGCAAAGGGTTGCTCTATTTCCGCTTCTTCATCTTGCTCCCGATAATCACAGTGGTGTCCTGCATGGTGATCGTTATACTAGCCCCGATTCGGAATAAGCACCACCCATTGTCCGAACCGACCTATGAAAAGAACAGAAGAATCGCACGGGCTTTAGCGATTATCGAAGGATCCATTTGCCTGGCACTCTCTATTTGGGAAACCGCTTATCCATGTCTGTCCGTTCTTGTTATGTCATTAGCAGCAATTGCTGTTATGATGCTCATCACTATTAAACAGAAAGGAGACGTTCACACATGACCACTGTTTTGAGTATCCTCGCCTCTGTGATCGAATGGTTCGCCAACTTGGGCGCTGGTATGGCCTCCAATGGCTGTGGCTATGAGCCTGAACTGCCTGAAGAACTGCGAAAGTAACATGATTGAAGACTCAGTAGTATTAAAATGGGAGGTATCATTATGAAGCGAAAAAGACTAGCCGCTATACTGCTCACGGCAGCAATGATGGTATCAGCCGTTTCAACGACGGCTTCGGCTGCAGACACAGTTGACAAGTACTACTATAAACCATCCATCACTGCCGGTGAGTGGATCAGCACAGTAGCTCACTACAAAGAATCGCCCTCTGAGGTATATGTAGCTCCTGATAACTCGCCATCGGGTTATTCTCAGATGAGGACTTATTGCTATGTATCTGGAGTTCCGACCAATAAAACTACTGCTGGAACAGTAAGATTGGCCGATGGCAGAAAGTACGCAATCAATAACTACGTGTATGAAGATGGTGATTACACATCAAACGAAGGAGTACGAATGTATTTGCGTATGTCTCCAACTAGTGGATCAGGAATGATGGACGGCCACTGGAGTCCAGACTATGCCCCCGAATCTGGAGTCACATATGTATAACGCTATTCATCTTCTAGTCATTCTTAAGTAAATCTATCGGTGGAAGGCATAGCTCCTGTTTTATCAGTGCTATGCCTTTTTCCGGTTATTGATTGTTATTTCTAAGGAGGATACCGTGAAGAAACATTATATCATTCTTGTGATGGCATCTGCTCTCCTGGCTGTAATGACAGCCTGCGCCCCTATGCAGCCAAACCCGGACACAGTTCAAAACGGGGAAGGTCCAGCTACAGAGACAAGTGTTTCCAGCGAGGAGGCTCCCCCGCAAGAGAAAGAAAATGGTTCCCAACCACTGTCGTCCGTTGTCACACAGGAAACCTACTCTGTTTTACAAACAGAGTATCGCGGTGGGATCGTCAGTTACCAGGTAGAATCCATCTCTTTGGAAGAAAATTACGAAGCGGTTGGCGTGGACGTGACGCAAGTAGTGGGCCAGCAAGAACTTCGGGAAGGGGAGAAGTTTCTCACCATCACCTTCTCACTGGAGAATGAAAGCCTGGACCCCGCGACTTTGGAAGGGGATTACCTGGTGAACAATTTTTTCTTAGTGACTCAGGAAACAGTGGATGCCCACCAGGAAGGAGCTGTGTTCAACAGTCCCATCTACTTTGACCAGGCAGTGGATGATGAGAAGCGCTACTTCGCCTTGGAGTTGCCCGCAATTGGGGAAAGTACGGAAATCACCTTGGGCTGGGTGTTGTCAGCTGCGGATTTGCAGGCGCTGGAAAACAACCAGCTGAACCTGGTTTACACCACCATGGGTTGGGATGAGGCCTCGATCCTGCCTCTGGAATACAGCGCTGGGGAATAGAATCATGAAGAATCTGCTGCGTACAGAACTCCGCAAAGCCTTTCGGAACGGGTACTTCTTAGCGGCAGTGGCCCTGGGGACTCTATTTGTCGCCCTAAGCGCCTGGTATGAGATCACCCTGTACCATTCCGATATTGGTTTTCTCCAGCAAGTCAAGATTGTGGAAGAAATGGGATATGTAAAGTATCCTTTGGTTCCCATGTCCATTCTCTACAACAGCTGGATCGGTGGGGAATGTGTTTCCGTAGGGTACACCTTATTTTTCACGCTGCTTCCTCTGTTGGCGGTGCTCCCCTATGGCCGTTCCTTCTCCCAAGAACAGAAAAATGGTTATCTCAAGGTGATCATCCCCCGCTGTGGGCGGACTCGGTACTTTGTCTCCAAATGGATCGCCACATTCCTTTCCGGCGGTGTGGCAGTGGTGTTGCCAATGCTGGTCAGCCTTGGGATCTGCGCTCTGGTTTTTCCCGCAGTAAAACCCAACGTGATCTATAACCAGTACTTCGCCTTTGGTCACGAAAGCATGGGATCGGCACTATTCTACACCTATCCTTTGGTGTACACCTTTCTGTACTTGGGGATCGACTTTGTCTTTTCCGGGCTTTTCGCCTGCCTGTCCCTTACCACTGCTTTTTTCTTCCGGCAGCGCCTGGCACCTTTGGTGGTCCCTTTCCTGCTTCTCATAGGGGCGGATCTGCTGCGGACCTTTTTCCTTTACATCAGCTATGTGGAGGTATCCCCTTTGCTGCTGATGCATCCCATGCCTGTGGTTAACGCCACAAAAGCAGTGGTTCTGCTGGGGTGGCTGCTGGTGTTCACTGCCTTGAGTGTTCCCATTGTCTTTGCAAAGGGGAGGCGCTATGAGATTTTATAACATTTTTCGTTACGATTTCCGATACGGTTTTTTAAGCCGGCCAGGAAAATGGACTGCCGTTGTGCTGTATGGGGTGTTTCTCTTTATTAGCTTTTCCTTTTCCTTGTTTCACGGTTTCTATGGGGAAGTGGACAGCCTGTGGGACATCAACTCCCTGTCCTTATCCATGGGGGATGTGTTTCTGACAGACTTGGGAGGCAAGTTGCCACCGGATTTTCAGCAGCTGCAAAGCTACAGCTTTCCCACCACCTGGTTTGTATGGCAGATTCTTCCCTGTGTGCTTACTCTGTCCTACATGAGCGAAGACCTCTCTCAAGGAGGGATGCAGGTGTTGATTCGGGCACGGAAAAAATCATGGTGGTGGTTTTCCAAATGCCTCTGGAATCTCTGGGTGGTGCTAGTGTATTACGGGCTGGGATACCTCACATTGTGGCTGCTGAGTTGGGTTAGCGGAAAGTCCCTGACCTGGGAGCTGAATCCCAGAATTTTCTTGTTTCAATTTGCGCAGAACCTGCCCGATTCTCACAGTGCAACTCTCTTTGTGAGCGTATGCTTGCTGCCCTGTTTAGTGGGGATGGCAGTGAATATGATGCAGATGACTCTCACCTTATTTGTGAAGCCTATCTTTGCGTTTGTTGCAGCGTGCTGTTACAGCATTATTGGAATCTATTACGCCCATCCTCTTATGCTTTCCAATTACGCCATGCCTGTACGCAGCGCGGACATTGGGATATATAACTTTCAACCCACCTTGGGTGCGTTTCTCTGTATTTTGGCCTGGGCGGGTTGCTTCCTTGTGGGAGCGTGGAAAATTCGCAGACAAGATATTGTGGGCCTGACGCCCTAAAGGAGCAACTATGGAAATCCAACTGAATCATGTGACAAAACGGTTTGGTCCCACCGTCGTCCTGGACGATATCAACCTCACTCTCTACAGCGGCAGAGTCTATGGATTGCAAGGCATCAATGGGTCTGGGAAAACCATGCTCATGCGTATGACCGGCGGGTTGATTTACCCCACCTCCGGAGAAGTTCTTGTGAGCGGGATACCCCTGGGAGGGGCAAACAGCTTTCCGGACAGCATGGGGCTGCTTTTGGAAAATCCCTCTTTTCTGGATGGATACACCGGGTTTCAAAACCTGGAACTGTTGGCCTCCATCAAGGGGAAGATTGGAAAAGAGGACGTAGAACAGGCCCTCTTCCGTGTGGGACTGAGCCCCCAGGACAACCGGAAATACCGAAAATATTCCTTGGGAATGAAGCAACGGTTGGGAATTGCCTGCGCTATTATGGAACAGCCGGAGCTGCTTATCCTAGACGAACCCATCAATTCCCTGGACGAAGAAGGGATTGAACGGGTACGGAAAATTGTCCGGGAGGAGCGGGATCGGGGCGCCTGTGTTCTCCTTTCCTGCCACGATTTGGACGAACTTTCTTCCATGGCGGATGAAATCTATAAGATCATTGCAGGAAAATTGGTGAAGCGCATGGTAAAACAGCCAGGGGGCCGGTTTGAGGAGGCGGAGCTGTGAGAAAAGCAATCCTTTGCGGCGTGTTAGCCCTCGTTTGCTTGCTGGGTGGCTTTCGTATCTTCCAGGTGAACACATCGGATTTTATCGACTTGTTTCCTCAACGCCAGTATTTTTCCACAGGAGAGCCGGTGCCCCTGGAACAGGGTCACTATTATTTCACCAGTTATGACTGGACAGGCTACACTGTAGAGGTGACAGGATCCACCGTGGTATCCACAGACGACTTTCTGAAAGAGCACAACGCCCCGGAAAATTTTTTGGAGGATCTCAATCTCCGGGATGATCTTCACCATAAAAACCAGTTCCTGCTCCTGGTCCATACTGTATTTCAGTTTGACGGGAAGGACAGCACAGAAAAAAGCCCCATCAATCTGGCGGAATTCCAAATCGTTGGCCCAGATTACACGTTAGCTGCTGTACCGGAACTCAATCAGCTGGAGGGCTTTAATGAGGTGTTACAAGGGCAGTCTTTATTTGCCATTACATCGGGAAAACCTGTGGAAGTGGACATTCCTTTCTTTGTCAACACAGGGTTTGAAACCGGCCTTTCACTGGACTATCTGAACCATAGCAATCCTGGGTTGCTGGTGACCTATTACCCGGTGGAAAAAGTAATCTCTCTGTCCTAATCAATTTGGATTCATATTCAGGAACGGGGATCATCATGACTGACAATTTTCTGTTTGCAACTTTAGGTTCCAAATCTAATTTGGCAGAAATCACTTTGAAAATCATCTGGACTGATATCAGGGCCTGCCTCCTATTTGCAATCCGCAGATAGGGGATAGGCCCTTTCCCTTTTTGTCTTTCCAAGACGGGAGTGAGTTTTTCTTTTAAGGCCGCAGATCCCGCCGCATCATACTACCCTTTTGCCGTAGTCCGCTGGACTGCGGCTTTTTTTATACCCTTTTTTCAGGTTCATCAAGGCGGCATTCACTGCCGTTCCCCTCCGATCTGATTTCGGTCAACCCAAAACCAAAATTCATATTGGAGGAAAAATCATGCACTACGACCCAATAGAGTGCGGCGCAAGGATTGCTCACTTAAGAACAGATTGTGGTCTCACCCAAATACAAGCTGCAGAAAAGCTGAATATCAGCGTGCAGCATTACCGAGCCATTGAAACCGGTAGACGCAGCGCTTCCATAGAACTGCTGATAGAAATCGCCCATACTTTCCAAGTCTCACTGGATTACATAATCTTTGGACAAAGCATGGAACCACGTCTTAAAGAACTCAAATCGGAGCTTCAAAACATGATTTCTACCCTTAAAGCAATTGAAAAAACGCTTTAATAGAACAAAGTGCGTCAAATAGGCATAGTAAGTGCGTCTACCAGGGACTCTGGCAGAGCTGCAAAGTGAGTTACAATAAAATCACAGCCAGGAACGGCTGGGAACCTTGAAAACCAAATAAGTCAGTGTACGCATACGGCACCCTCTGACCAGGAGCCACCGAGGGACAACCCCCAACAGGCGGGCGGCACCCGCCTGGGCTGTGAGAGGCAGAGGGCATCGAGCACTTCCGTCCAGCCACAGAATCACGCAATGGGGGCGGCCGGGTGAGAACCACGCGGGGTGAGAGTCCATGAGGGCAGGCAAGCCGCTGCCCGTGCTGTACACTCCCGACCAGGGGAAGCGAGGCAAATACTGGCACAAAGACTCGAAATTAGATTCATGACAGAATATACGGGCACAGCTATGACTCCATAACTGCGCCCGTCCTTGTGTTTTGAATCTTACAGAGGGAGGAAACCGACGTGAACTTGGAGAATTCTATCAACTACTATTACGCCCTAAAAGCCCTACAATACCTGTTAGAGCGAGGCCTGCTGACCGAAGCAGAATATGAAAAGGTTTGTAGGTATAATGCCGAAATTTTCCGCCCGGAACGGGAGTACATCTAGTCCCATTGGGTATGGACTTCCGCACCGGATTTTGGTAATGTCCGTGTGTAGTCCAATGGTATGAAGTCAAGTAGGTGGTGCAAAGATATTTTAAGCAGGACAGTGTAAAAAGCGCAGAGAAAACCGCAAAAAGGCAATAACAAACCGAGCCCTGCCTCCGAGAAATTTCGAAACAGGGCCTATGCGCCAAAGCGGCAAGCGGTACGCTTAGCCCTCCGGTGGGATATACAGGCGGTTGTCCTTCAGCAGTCGAAAGACCAACCGAACCAGTTTTCTGGCAGTTAAAGCGAGTGCGCGTTTGTGCTGGTACTTGTTAACCTCTTTGAATTTGAGGTCATAGTAGCGCCGGAACTCGGAGTCGCATCTTCTCACAGAGTTGGCAGCTTCCAGGAGGTAGTAGCGGAGATAGCGGTTGCCTGATTTAATCATCCGGGAGTGTTCTGCTTCAAATTCACCGGACTGGTGCTGTGTCCAGACAAGGCCGGCAAACTTGGCGACAGAGGCTTGGGAAGCGAAACGGTGGATATCGCCAATTTCAGCGATAATACCGGCGGAGTAAACCTTGCCAACGCCTGGAATAGAGGTCAGGGTATTTGGGATAATCTCAAACTGTTGTTCAATGGCTTTGTCCAGAACCTTGACCTGTTCTTTCAGCGCCCGCATGGAGGCGATAGAAACGGCCATGGCCTGGTTCACGGTGTCGTTCACTGTTTTAGGCAGACGGTAAGAACCTCTGGCCGCAGCCTGTACAGCCTTAGCGGTGGATTCTGGATCTGCAAATCTGCCACGCCCCGTTTCAGCAACAAAGGCAGTCAGGTCATCCAGATCAGCATTTGCCAGGTTGTCTACCGTTTCAAACCGCTCCATGAGTGCAATGGTGGTGGCGCTGGTATTCTGAATACCCTTGTCCTGAGCCATGCCGGAGCATTTCAGAAATAAGTAGTTGGCAAACCGCTGCTTCTCGCGGGTCAGATTCTGAATGACATCAAATCTTGCCCTGGTAAGGGTTCTAAGTGCCTGGTAGCGATAGTCGTCCATATAAACCTCCTTGGCAATCCTGCCGAAGCGGAGATGGTCGGCAATCACAAAGGCGTCCACCCAGTCGTTTTTTGGCAGGTCAGGATAGGCTTCCTTGAACTTTTTGACCTGTTTCGGATTGAGGACATGGATTTTCCGCCGGAACCGGCCCAGACCGCCATCTTCACGAAGAGCATAGACCAAATTGTCCCCGTAGATGGAGGTAGCCTCCAGGCCAATCACCACATCACTGAGCCGCATAGAGCTGAGTGCCGACACGATTCTCTCTGACAACAGTTTAGCACCACCGAGGTTGTTCTGCACGGAGAAGCTGGAGTGTTTGCTGCCGTCCGGCTTCATCAGGTAGGCTACATTGTTCTTGCTGCTCACATCAATGCCAACGAATAGTGGATTCACACTTTTCACCTCCCCTCGTGGAGATTTCAGGCCAGCAGGCTTTGAGATACCCATGATAACCGGAGCATCTGGCACCCTCGCTTATCAGAATCATTCCTGGGCAGACCAATGCGATAGCCCTCACTGCTGAAAGGGCGGTCTTGTCCCAGGCAAACAGCCAATGAGTTTGCAGCTAACTTCCGGTTCAGGGGAACAGACTTTCAGTGAAGTAGCCTTACGGCTCAACCGGAGGACTCAGAACTTGACCCTGCTGTCCTACAGCTATTGTATCACGGGCACCTCAAAGCCTGCTGATACCTGAATTTATTAACTTTGAAACTTATTATACGAGGAGGTGACGGAATTGGCAAAAAGGAAAATGATAATTCCTGAATATGGAACGGTTATAAAAAAAGGTGTCCTGTATTACAGAACAAGAATCAAAGATGCAGATGGAAAACTCGTTGCCCTTTATGCAAGAACGCCCGAAGAACTTTATAATAAGGAAACGATTGCGTTGGAGCAGATTGAGAACGCCACATTTCATCGAAAAACACCCACGGTTGCAGAGTATTGTGAGAAATGGCTGTTGATGCAGTCTGTTCATGTTCGTACCACGACTTTGACGGACTATACCTCAAAGGTACGGCGTCATATCATTGCGGAATTAGGTGATAAGCGGATGGGAGAGGTCAGCCTGGATGATATTCAGCTTGCACTTGTCTCTGTTTCAAAAAAATCTGCATCGGTATATAAGTCGGTCGTGATCCTGTATAAATCTATTTTCCGTGCAGCAAAGGAAAGCCGGATTATAGATAATAACCCGACGATCTATCTAACGACAAAGGGTGGCGGCGTTCCGCAGAAAGATAAAGCGGCGCTGACAGACGAGCAGGTCGAGCGCTTATTGGATGCGGTGGAAGGACTGCCAACCTATGTGTTTGTGATGCTTGGATTGTACGCAGGCTTGCGGCGGGAAGAAATCCTCGCCCTGAAATGGGATTCGGTCTATCTTGATGGAAACTTTCCT
>OLPH01003112.1_pt1 | contig 12108 bp, 8 predicted proteins | sample 1672951 | NCBI WGS metagenome assembly OLPH01 (sample SAMEA3136740, study PRJEB25190) | human gut metagenome
TACCGGGAGCGCCTGCAGCAGCAGTACAGGGCTCTGACGGTCAACAACAAGCTCTCTGCTGTGAACGCGTATCTGCGGTTCTGCGGAGCGGAGCGCTGCGAGGTGAAGTTGCTGAAGGTTCAGCGGCGGGCGTTTCGGGAGGAGCAGCGGGACCTGACGGAGTCGGAGTACCGCCGGCTGCTCTCCATTGCCAAGGGGCGCAAGAACCAGCGGCTGTACCACGCGATGCTAACGATCTGCGCCACCGGTATCCGGGTGAGCGAACTGCGCTTCATCACGGCGGAGGCCCTGCGTGCTGGCCGGACGGAGATCCGGCTGAAGGGAAAGTGCCGGACCGTCCTGCTGCCGCAGGAACTGGCGGAACGCCTGCGGCGGTATGCCAGGGCGCAGGATATCCAGGAGGGGCCCCTGTTCCGCACCCGCACCGGGCGGCCCCTGGACCGCAGCAACATCTGGCATGAAATGAAAACCCTCTGCCGGGAGGCCGGCGTGATGCCGGAAAAGGTATTCCCGCACAATCTGCGGCACCTGTTCGCCAAGTGCTTTTATGAACAGGAGAAGGATCTGGCGCATCTGGCGGACCTTCTGGGCCATTCCTCCATTGAGACAACCCGGATTTATGTGGCAGTGAGCGCCAGGGCCCATGAACAGATTCTGGAAAAAATGCGGCTGATCGTTTAACAACAAAACAATGATTCTGTTGTAAACCTGTTATCGGCTGGAAATACGGTGCCAGAGCACGAAGAGTCGGTTTTGGCCGAAACGGCTCCTTTCCCTTTTGGGCCGCAAAATTGGAATCCTCAAAAAATCCAAACCGCAAAAAAGGACATTGCTTTTGTGGTTTTTTTGTTTTATACTAACTATATTCCAATGTATGTAGTGGAGAGAGCTTTGTCGATTTACAACAGAATCATTGTTCTGTTGTAAATCGGAAAGAGATGGATACGGAGGAGATATTTGGAAAGCATTCAGACAGTGAAAGCGGCTTTGGAGAGGAGAGAATGCCCAATGCGTGAGGCGATGGAAACGGCACTACAGGACAGGACCGCGGCGCCGGCGGAGCTGACAGTTACCTGGGAAGAAGTCTGCCGGTATCTGGACAGCTTGGCGGCCCGGGGCCGCCGGCGGGAGACGATCCAGGTCTACCGCCCCAAGCTGGAGGCGTTTTACCACTTTCTTCCGGAGGACAAGCGGGTGGCTGCAGACACACTGGAGCTCTGGCGCGCCGCCTTGCTGCGGGAAGGCTACTCGCCCGGTACAGCCAACACCCATGTGTCCGCCGCCAATGGGCTGCTGGCCTATCTGGGGCGGCGGGATCTGCAGCTGATCGGCCAGCTGGACACCGAAGAGGAGATCCAGCCGGAGTTGAGCCGGACTGAGTATCTGCGCCTGCTGGCCACAGCCCGGAATCTGGGCCGGGAGCGTACGTATCTGATGGTGAAGGTCTTTGCCCTGACAGGGATCCGCGTAAGTGAGCTGAACCGGGTGACGGTCCGGGCGGTGGAGGAGGGACGTGTTCTGACCGCCTGTGACGGCAGAGCGCAGTACGTCCTGATTCCTGCCTGTCTGCGGAAGGAGTTGACAGTCTATCTCCGGCGGGTGGGGATCACTGCGGGGCCGGTATTCGTCACCCTCACGGGCCAAAAAGCCTGGGAGGACTTTGACGACGCCTTCGGTCTGCGTCCGGATGCCCCCTATGAAGAGGGGAAAGATGGTACATTGGTCCCCGTCATCCGGCTCACTGTGACCCGCCGCGCCGCTGCCCAGGAGGGGCAGGGCGACCCGCACATCGAGGAGAAGCTGACAGAGGGCGGGGACTACACCGTCAAGTGGACCCAGGATGCAGAAACCGGAAAGTGGACTTATCAGATCTGGGGTGCGGACGATCCGGATGCGGAAGAGCCCGGCATCTCTGCGGAAGAGCCCGCCGAACCGGGCCCCGGCCAGGGAGAGGAGACAACGCCGCCCACAGAAATGCCCCCGGAGGAGGAAAACCAGTCCGCCGATCCTCCCACGGACGAAGGGGATACACAGAGTCCGGAACCTCCGGCAGATGGGGAAGATGACCAGAACCCGGACTCCCAGGCGGGAGACGGGGACGGCCAGTCCGCCCCGCAGGAGGAGACCCTCAGTGCCGCCAGCCTGCACAGCGATCCGGCGGATGGGGAACATGGCGGCGCCGGCAGCGGTCCGGCCGCACCGACAGATTCCGCGGAAGATCCGGATCAGATCGGAGACCCCGATTCCCAGGTTCCCTCCGAAGAGACGCCTCCCGCCGCGCAGCCCTAGACGGAGCTGGAAAAGTGGGCCCCCAACGGCGCCCGGTGGGTGTACACCGTGAAGGAAGAACTGAACTCCGATCTAAAGGAAGCGTTGTATGAGCAGTACAAATATTACTTCACCGGCAATGGGACAGCGGGTGAGGACTCCACAGACGGCGACACCATCCACATGAAGGAGCTGAAAAACTCTCTGGAGACCAGAGCCCCCTTCACCAAGCGGTGGGTGGGCAGCGATGGCGAGCCCATCACTGCCGATTACATGGACCTTGGCGAGATGTCCGTCACCTTTGAGCTGTATGTCAAAACTGGGGATGAAAACTGGCAGAGAGCCGGAGACTACTTTGCCATGTTTAGCAAAGAAATTACTCAAAAGCTGCAGGATGCGGGGATGGACATGGATTTCTCGCAGACAGTGACAGGTCATATCTACGACTCGTGGAGCGGCTCGTTCGCCCACCTGCCTCGTGTCATGCCGGCAGGGGACGGCGGTATTGTGGAATTGTCCTATCGCGTGGTGGAGACGGAAATCGCTTATCAAGGCGGAGCCGTGACGATTACAGTCGATACCAGCGGTGAAGAGTTCGGATACACTGTTGCAGACAGCGGCGGCCTTTTCACGGGAATTGAAGACACCTACACGGAATCCGGAAATTCGACCACCATCATGAACAAGCTGGCGACGACCTCGCTGCAGGTGCAGAAGATTTGGACGAACGACCGGAACAACGTCTATGGCACCCGTCCGGATACAGACGAAGCCGGCAAGACCTGGGAGACCAGCTTCCTGATTCAGCGGACCACGGATCTATCTGTCGGCTGGGAAGCGGCAGCATGGGAAGCCGTCCAGGTGACCGGCGAAAACGGTCAAAAGCAGGATCTGGTAGTGACCCTCACCGGAACGGATACAGAGGGCACGGTTGAATCGCCGGTAGGGATGACGATTTCCGGCCTGCCGAAACAGAATGCGGAAAGGGAGTACACCTATCGCGCCGTGGAGCTTGAGCCAGGATATCAAATGACGAACGGAGCAGTCGATTTGAGCAGCTATGTCCTGCTCAGAGATTCCTACAACGAGGCGTACACGGCGGCCTACACCTATGGCGGGCAGTCTGACGACGGCTTCCTCACCACAGCGGCCAACGACATGCAGACCACCAAGGTCTTTGCCGGCAAGACGTGGATGCCTGCCGGCGAGGAGGGCGCCCAGGTCACCCTGCACCTGCAATATGCGGTTCCGCTGGAGAATCCGGCAGAGGGCCCGGCGTATACGTGGAAGACCCTGACGGCTGTATCCGTCACGCTGGATGGAACTGCGGATCCTGATCTGGACAAACCCTATTACGAGTACGCAGAGTGGAAAGCCGTCTGGGAGAACCTCCCAGCCCGAATGCCGGGCAGCTATCTGCCGGACCCCGACTCCGAGACAGAATACCGCGTGACCGAAGCGGTCAGCGGCAGCTACGTCCAGGTGGGAGATACGAAAAAGGAGAACAAGACCGATGTGGATGGGACCTACCCTGAATTCCAATTCACCAATAAAGCTGTGACATCCCTGACAGTGGAAAAGAAATGGCACACCGCGGATGCCAAGAAACATCCGATCACAATGGAACTCTGGCGGACCACGGACAAGAACCTGATCGGGAAGACCGGCGTGGATGGAGTGGAGCAGGTCGCCGGCATGACCGCAGAGCTGTCTGCGGCCAATAACTGGCGCCATATTTTCGGAGAGCTGGACAAAGTAAACAGCCAGAACCAGAAATACTATTATTACGCCATTGAACAGGGAACCCCGGACGAGGACATGGAAGTGATCTACGATCATGGAGAACCGACGGAAACTACGGTGGCGTTCACCACTGCCATCACCAACAGGGGCTATACGGACATCCCGGTCTCCAAAACCTGGCGGGATGACAGTGACGCGCAGGGCCTTCGCCCGGAGACGCTGAAGCTGACCCTCTACCGCAGAACGGATCCGGCAGCCCAGGGCGAAGTAGCAGGCGAAGTGACGCTGTCCGCGAAAAATGCCCAGGACGGAAACGCCGATGTCTGGACATACACCTTTGAGCATCTGCCGGATACGGACGGCAGCGGCAATCCCTATACCTACTGGGTGGAGGAAGAACACCTGGAGTCGTACACTGTGACAGGGAGTGGTACGCTGGCTCTGACCAACACACTGGGCGGCAAGGAGACGGAAATTGCCATCCAGGGGCGGAAGACCTGGGTGGGTGATGGAGCGGACGACCGTCCGAACTCCATCACGCTGAGCCTCCTGCAGAACGGCACCAAAGTTGCCGAGCGGGAAGTCACCCCGAACGCCGACGGCAGCTGGACCTATGATTTCGGCAGCTGGCCCGCCTACGACGACAGTGGCCGGGCGTACACCTACACTGTGCAGGAGGAGCCGGTGGATGGCTACGGCACCCAGGTGGACGGATGGAACGTCATCAACGGAAAGGGGAACCTGACCGTCAAAAAGCAAGTGTACAGCGGTGACCGGCAGAGGGACTTCTCCTTCACCGTCACGCTTGACGACAAGTCCATCAACGGCATCTGCGGGGATATGACGTTCCAGGACGGCGTGGCAGCATTTACCCTGAAAGACGGGGAGAGCAAGACAGCCAAGGGCCTGCCCTCCGGTGTCGGCTACACAGTGGCAGAGGCGCGTGTGGACGGCTATGGGACCCGCGTCGAGGGGCACAACCCCGGGACGGTCCCGTTCGGAGACACGGCGGAAGTGCTGATCATCAATTATGATGACACGACCCCGCCGCCGGACCCGGATCCAGACCCCAAGCCGGATCCAGACCCGGGTCCCGATCCCATGCCGGATCCAGATCCGCATCCGACCCCTGACCGGGACGAAAGCCCGGATCCTGATATGCCGGATACGCCGGACGAACCGGGGCACCCTGATGAACCGGATGACTCTGTTCCCACGGGAGACACTGCCCAGCTGGCGCTGTATCTGGCACTGCTGGCGGCCTCTCTGGCTGGCGCAGCAGCCATCGTGATTCTGGGCCGGAAGGGCAGGAAGAGAGACTGAAAAAAGCATTGAACCAATGAGGCAATCAAACCGGGGGCACGCATACCGTGCCCCCGGCCTTGGGGCCGCAGTCCTGAGAGATAGGGATCGAAACAACTTCCACACTTGACAACGGCCAAAAAATTCCGTATAATAAACTACGTTGCTTTGCGGGGCCTTGGTGCCCTGGAAGAGAGGCAGCTATCCGGGTGTAGCGCAGTTGGTAGCGCGCTTGGTTCGGGACCAAGAGGCCGTGGGTTCAAATCCCGCCACTCGGACCAAAAATCCGCTGATTTCACTAGAAATCAGCGGGTTTTTTGTACTTTTTTGAGGACTTCATTTTTGCTGACCCATTTTCTGACCCATTTTTTGCCTTAAACTGTACCCAAGAAAATGGACACGATGGATTTGACCCACGGCCCCGTTTAGTGGACACGCATTTGACCCATAGGGTCAGAGGCACCTCATCTGTGATAAAATAAGATCACCAGATGGAGGTGCTGCATGAGCACAAAAAAACAATTCACGCCGGAGGAGATCCGGCATCTACGGGCAAACCCGTACACACGGTGCGTGACAGCGGACACGATCTCCTACACCCTCGCCTTCAAGGAGGCGTTCTGGGCCTTGAGCCTGCAAGGGTACACCGGACCGGCCGCCTTCCGCAAGCTGGGCTATAACACGGAAGTCCTGGGCTTCGAGCGGGTCCACAACACCACCAAGCGCATTCGGCGGGAAGCCAAGTCTCTGGAAGGGCTTCGTGAGGGCACCCGGGGCGGCGTGCGCCTGCAGAAGGAGACAACATCGGCGGACTCCCCGTCTGTCGAAGCTGCCAGACGGATGCGGCGGGAGATCCTGTGCCTCCAGCAGCAGATGGCGTTTTTAAAAAAAGTCATGCGGCTGCACGACAAGCCGGAACAGTAGTCATGGACAGTGCCGGAGAACGGTTCGCGGCCATCCAGGAGGCGTTGGCGGACCGGAAGAACATCCTCACCGTGAAAGAGCTGTGCGAATTGGCCGGTGTGTCCCGCTCCGGCTATTACAACTGGGTGCGTTCCGAACGAGCCAGGGAAACGAGGGAGCAGAGGGACCGGGCAGATTTTGAGTGGATTTTAGAGGCGTACCGGTTCCGCAGCTACGCAAAGGGCGCCCGGGGCATCCACATGCGGCTGCTGCACATGGGCGTGCGGATGAATGTGAAGAAAATCCGCCGGCTCATGCGGAAGTACCGTCTCACCTGCCCCATTCGGAAGCCGAATCCCTACCGCAGATTACAGAGGTCTATCCGGATGGGCAGCACCGCGGAGAATCTGGTGAACCGGGAATTTGAATCACGCGGTCCCAGGGCCATCCTCCTGACGGATATTACCTATATCCCTTTGAATGGGAAGTTCTGCTATCTGTCCACGATCCTGGACGCCTGCACGAAACAGGTCTTATCCTATGCCGTGAGCGAATCTCTGGAAGTGGATTTCGTTCTGGAGATGGTGGAGCGGCTGGTGCAGAACTACGGCACCTCGCTGAACAAAGAGACTGTGATCCACAGTGACCAGGGCACCCACTACACCAGCTTGAAATTCATTCAACTGGTGGAGAGCCGGGAGCTGCGGCGCTCCATGTCCCGCAGGGGCAACTGCTGGGACAACGCACCCCAGGAGAGCTTTTTCGGGCACATGAAAGACGAGCTGGCCGGTGAGATCCCCGGTTGGACATCCTTTGCGGATGCGAAGGCATCCATTGACCGCTGGATGGATTATTACAACCAGGACCGCTGCCAGTGGGACTTGGCGAAGCTGTCCCCAAACGAATTTTACGAGTACATCTCCACAGGTGAGCACCCCGCCGGAATGCTGCCGCAATGGGTCAAATGATTTTGTCCTTGACTTGGGGAGCACTTTAATTAGACGGAGCTGGACAAAATGGACGATTTCAGGTGCTTTCATCACAGCTTCATCTCCATGAACTGCCCCATTTTCTCTGCCGCTTCCTCCTGCATTTTCCGCGTCACATGGGTATAGGTATCCAGTGTGAATCCGGAGGAGTAGTGGCCCAGCATCCCGGAGAGCGTCTTAATGTCGACACCGTTCTGGAGGGCCACGGTGGCAAAAGTATGCCGCAGATCATGAAAACGGCAGTCCTCCAGTCCAGCGTCCCGAAGGATTCTCTTGTGGATTCGTGCCACGGTCTCAGGGCTGTACATGGTTCCAGTTGTTGGGGAAGGGAACAGATATGGATTATTCGGATGCAGACTGTGTTCCTGGATCAGTAGATCCACTGCCTGCTGGGGAACGATCAGGGTACGGATGGAATGCTGGGTCTTGGGCTGACTCACCACCAGTTTTCCATTCAGCCGGCTGACAGACTTCGTCACAGAGACGCTTCTGTTCTGTGGGTCCAGATCGCTCCAGAGCAGAGCCAGTAGCTCGCCCCGACGCAGGCCGGTAGTCAGCTCTAGAAAAAACAATGGCAGCACGTTCCGCTCTGCTGCCGCCTGTAGATAGTCCCCGATCTGCTCCGGCTGGATGACCTTCATTTCCTTCCGATCCAGTTTTGGAGGTTTGCACTCCATCGTCGGATTTTTAGCGATGATACCGGCACGAACTGCCTGTTCCAATGCGGCGTGCAGAAACATATGAACACTGCGGACCGTTTTAGGACTCAGACCGGAACTCGCCCGTTTCTGGGAATGTACCCTTCCATTGATGCGAAGATCTTGATAAAGAATCTGGAGACGCAATCCGGTCAGTTGACTTAACGGAACTTCACCGATTTGCGGGATTACCAGTTGATTCATAAAGTAGCTGTATTGTATTTGGGTGCTTTCTCGAATATTTTGTTTCGCATAGAGATCGTACCAGGTCTGGAGCCACTGCGCGACTGTGTACTCTTGACAATTCATTTGTGGTGCAGAAGTTCCTTGCGTTTCCTGAGCCAAACCGGTCAGCGGCGTTGCTTTATGTTCCCGATTCCAGACCGCTTCCCGAAGCTGCCGCTTACACTCGGCTTGTGTCCTTGCCAGAACACTTTTGTAAATGAGTTTCCCGGTTTCCTCGTTCCGGCCTGCCGTATAACGGCCTTCCCAGCGACCGTCTGAACGCTTTCGAATGCTGCCATCTCCACGGTTTTTCCGATTGGACATTTTTTCATCTCCTGTTTTAAATCTGTTCAGACACTTTCCGGTCTACCCAGGCCAGCAGCCGATCCTTTGGAACAACAATCCGGCTTCCGACGAGCATGGCCGGGAAGTTTTTCCTGTGGGCCAGTTCATAGGCTCCAGCCCGCGATATACTGAGTACACTTGCCACTTGTGGGATTGTCAGCATTACAGGCAGTTCCTCAAAGGACTTATAGATTTGGTTCGCCATATTGTCTGCTCCTCTCTTTTATAGTTTGCTACCGTCTTGATTCCACAAATACAGCCACCACGTCTGCTTTAAAAGCTCTTTCTGTGATCTCTGTAGCTTCTGAAATCAAGCTGGGAACTTGCTGTAAAGCGATTTTGCTTTATAGATGGGATATATCACGGGCCGGAGATTATTTGCAATCTCCGGCCCGCAAATCGTGTCCCGACCTCTGAATTTTTCTGCTTCTCTTGTGAAACCATACTCTGAGGCGGACACTTATAAAATCTATTTCTTGTTATTCAGCTCTATTCGACACTACTTCCCGAGCTGATGGGCGACATACGGATCGGCGTTTGGCAACGCCCACGGGACTCTCACCCCTCCGAGGATCTCTCCGAGCTGGCCCCGCATACGCGGGGCAGGTGTACCATTATAGGCTGACAGGGTCGTGGCGAAACAGCCTGCCAGAGCTGCTTTGGGCTAGATGGACCCGCTCCGCACCTTTCTTGCCGTCGTTGATGCAGACTTCCGCCTGCACAGGTGGTCTTCGCGCATCCGCCGCATCGCTTTTCCCCTTCCGGGGGACTGCCAGCTGATGGGAATCCGCTGCCGGATATTCACTTTTCGAGGTACACGAAAGCCACAGAAAGTCCATCTTTCTAATAGCTTCCCGGCAGAGCGAATTGGATGAGGATGGAGTTCATTACCTTCAGGTCCTCGCCTTCCAGGGTCAATCGGACTCGCACCAATAGAGATGTCTGCCTGGCTGACAGACGCTTTTGTTCTGGATGGTACCAATTGGAAACGCGAATGCCTCCATAAGGGCCAAATGAAGTTTCGATGGGATATGTACATGCAAGCGCGATCAAATCGCTTCGGATCGTACGTTCGCAAACGCCAAAACGGTCCGCCAGTTGTCTCGTTGTGCTGAACCGTGCGTTGCACAGATATTCCCATATCGCCTGTCTCCGTTCAGACGGCCCCAATTACCTCACCTCCTCACCTCGCTCTGTGGTTCTGAGGATAAAGCAAGACCCGGCAAGGTAATTGCCGGGTCTTAAAAATATTTGAGAAATCAGTCGGTTTTCTATGTTTTATCCAATTTATAATTCAATTTTATATGCAAAATTACTATCTAATTAGAGTCCAACCATATACCTTTTTCCACAACCTCCCATGTTGTATGATCTGTATGGAGCAGGTGGTGGGACTTCTTTCCCAGCGGACGCTCCAGGAACTCTTGGTAGAGAGACTGAATCTCCGGATTCTCGTGGGAAAACCGGATGGTGGCCTTCTGATCCAGCTTCCACAGGGCATCTTCCCGCTTCCCGGCCAACTCCTCTCCGTCGTGGATGGGCTGGCCGCCGCCTCCTGCGCAGCCGCCGGGGCAGGCCATCACCTCCACGAAGTCGTAGCGGCCCTGCCCGCTCTCCAATGCCTTCATCAACTTCCGGGTATTCCCCAGCCCTGAGACCACCGCCACCCGGATCTCCCCGGCACCTGGAATGGAAAAGACAGCTTCTTTCCACGGTTTGTTTCCCCGGACAGCCGTGAACGCGTCCGGATCTGGGTTCTCCCCGGTGACGAGATAGTAGGCCGAGCGTAGGGCCGCGTCCATGACGCCGCCGGTGGCGCCGAAGATCACTGCCGCCCCGGTGCCGGTGCCCAGGGGGCTGTCGAACGCCTCTTCCGGCAGGTCCCCCGGCTGGATGTTGTCGCTGCGGAACAGCCGGTCCATCTCCCGGGTGGTCAGCACCGCGTCCACGTCCGGATCACCGCAGGCGTCGCGCATGGTGGGCAGAGCGCACTCGCTCTTCTTCGCCATGCAGGGCATGATGGACACCACGAACATCCGGTGGGGATCGACGCCGATCTTCTCCGCAAAGTACGTCTTTGCCACCGCGCCGAACATCTGCTGGGGCGATTTCGCCGTGGACAGGCAGTCCACGTAGTGGGGGAACTGGGATTTAATGAAACGCACCCAGCCGGGGCAGCAGGAAGTGAACATGGGCCAGTGATAGCGGTCCCGATGGGTGAACCGCTCCAGGAACTCACTGCCCTCCTCCATGATGGTCAGGTCCGCAGAGAAGTTGGTGTCAAAGACATAGTCGAAGCCCAGCCGCCGCAAAGCCGCCACCATCTTCCCCGTGGCCGCTTTCTTTCCGGTCAGGCCGAAGGACTCCGCCCAGGCCACCCGCACCGCCGGCGCGATCTGCACTACCGTGGTGATTTCCGGGTCCGCCAGGGCGTCCAGTACCTTCACCGTGTCGTCCCGGGCCGTCAGGGCGCCGGTGGGACAGTGGGTGACGCACTGGCCGCAGAAGGTGCAGTCCGAGGTCTTCAGGGTGCGGTTGCCGGAGACGTCCACCGTGGTCCGGGAGCCGGTGCCCGCCAGGTCCCAGATCCCCATGGTCTGGACCTTCTCGCAGATCTGGACGCAGCGCATACACTTGATGCACTTGCTGGCCTGCCGGACCAGCGGCGTGGAGGTGTCCGTATAGCCCCTGGCCACATGGACATGGTAGGGCATCTCGTGGATATTCAGGTCGTTGGCCAGCTTCTGCAGCGGGCAGTTGCCGCTGCGGATACAGGTGGAGCAATAGCTGGCGTGCTGGCTCAGCAGCAGCTCCATATTGACCCGCCGGGCCTTGCGGACCTTGGGGGTATTGGTGTGGACCACCAGCCCCTCCTCCACCGGGGTATCGCAGGCGGTCGCTGCCCTCCACCTCCACCACGCACATCCGGCAGGCGGCGATCTTGTTGATGTCTTTCAGATAGCAGAGGGTCGGAATTTTGATCCCGGCTTTCTCCGCCGCCTCCAGGATCGTGGTCCCCGCCGGGACCTGGACCGTCTGTCCGTTGATTGTCAGTGTCACCATTTCTCCTCACGTCCTCCTTTGAACACACCGTAGCCAAAGTGGTCGCACCGCAGGCAGCGGGCGGACTCCCGCTGGGCCTCCTCCAGGGTCATGCCGCACTCGATGCACTGGAAGTCCATCTTCCGCGCTCCGGCCTCCCGCTCTGTGGTGCTCACTCGGCCCCGGGGCGTAAAGTCCGACAGGTGCGGCGCGGGGATCTCCACTTCCGCCTCGATGGTGTGGCAGTAGCCCAGATATTCGTCGATGTTGGCGGCAGCCACCTTGCCTGCCGCAATGGCCCGGATGACGGTGGCGGGGCCGGTGACGCAGTCACCGCCCGCGAACACTCCCTCCATGTCCGGCAGATGGGTGCCGCTGTCCGCCAGGATCGTACCGCCCCGCTGGATCTTAATACCGGACTGCTCGAAGCCGTGGGTCTCAATGCCCTGGCCGATGGCCACGATGATGATATCCGCCGGGACCCGGAGCTCTGGCTGATCCGCGCCGTTGGGACTGGGGCGGCCGTTTTTGTCCGCCTGCCCAATAATTTGGGGCTGAGTCCAGAGGGCGGTCACATGGCCGTCCGGCCCGCT
>OLPH01003124.1_pt1 | contig 12039 bp, 7 predicted proteins | sample 1672951 | NCBI WGS metagenome assembly OLPH01 (sample SAMEA3136740, study PRJEB25190) | human gut metagenome
CTCCTCCACCACTGGCGGCATCCGATGGATCTCATCGATAAATAGTACATCATTTCGTTCCAAAGAGGTCAGCACTCCAGCGAGGTCGCCAGGTTTATCTAGCACCGGCCCAGAGGTCACTTTGATCTGCACCCCCAGTTCATTGGCGATGATTTGCGAAAGGGTGGTCTTTCCCAGTCCGGGAGGGCCGTGGAGCAACACATGGTCCAGCGACTCCCCGCGCAACTTAGCTGCGGCAACGAAAACCTTTAGATTCTCCACCACTGAGGGCTGCCCTTGGAAGTCCTCAAACGTCGCAGGCCGAAGCGCATTGTCCCGATCCTCCTCCTGCTTGATGCTACTCCTCAAAGATTCATCGCCCTGCTCTATGCCACGGATGTCAAACTCTTCTAGCCCCTCTATGATCCTCTCCTCGTCCTTCATCTTGCCACTTTATGAAAGTAATTCAAAGTCCAATTGCCTCTTGTCCAAGTCTGCTCTAGCTACGCGTATTGTGAGTTTATCGCCAAGGGAAAAACGTCGCTTCGTATTGTAGCCAACGAGAGAGTAGGTCTTCTCATCCAGCTCATAATAATCATCGTCAAGGTCACGGATAGGCACCAGCCCCTCCACACCATTGGCGACGAGTTCTACAAAGACGCCAAACTCCTTCACTCCGCTGATCACCCCATCAAAGACCTCTCCGAGGTGGTTTTGCATAAACTCCACCTGCTTGTACTTGATAGAGGTACGCTCCGCCTCAGTGGCTTTGCGCTCCTGCTCCGAATCATACTTACAAATCTCCTCAATATCGGCCCTCTTGAGGCTCTTTCCACCATTCATATAGTGGGTAAGGAGGCGATGCACCATCATATCGGGGTGCCTACGAATTGGACTGGTAAAGTGGGTGTAGTATGGGAAGGCCAAGCCATAGTGACCGATGTTTTCGGTCTGATAAATAGCCTTTGCCATAGTGCGGATCGTCAGCGTCTCTACTAGCTCCGCTTCAGGCTTGTCTTGCACCTTTTTCAGAAGGTCATTAAGGCTACGAGCAATCTGCTCTGGCGTGCCAGTAGGTTTGATCTTGTAGCCCAGACGCCCTACAAACTCTGCCAAGTCGGCTAGCTTCTCAGCATCGGGCGTATCGTGGACACGATAGACGAAGGTAGGACCCTCCTTCCCCTCACCATAAAGTGTGCCGATATGCTTTGCCACCGTACGATTGGCAAGTAGCATAAACTCCTCAATCAGATGATTGGCTGGGATAGGATGCTTGACATAAATCTCCAGAGGCTTCCCTTGGTCATCAATCCTAAAGGCCAATTCCGAACGCTCAAAGGCGATGGCACCTGCCTTCATACGATCCGCACGGAGCTTCTTCGCAAGATTATTGAGGGCTTGAATAGCTGCCGTCTCGGGTTGCTCTGCCCCATCAATCATCGCCTGTGCCTCCTCGTAGGTTAGCCGCTTATCACTGTGAATGATGGTGCGAGTGATCTCATAATCAAGCACCTTCGCCTCGTCATCTAGCTGAAAGATGACCGAGTAGGCGGGGCGATCCACCCCTGGTTTGAGCGAACAGAGGTCGTTGCAAAGACGCTCTGGAAGCATCGGCACCGTGCGATCCACTAGATAGACACTCGTGGCACGCTTTGCCGCCTCCCGATCAATCTCATCATCGGGCAGCACGTAGGCAGTCACATCGGCAATGTGTACCCCTACCTCCCAGCGTCCTTCGCCCACCTTTTCTAGCGAAAGGGCATCATCGAAGTCCTTAGCACTTTCGGGGTCAATCGTTATGGTGAGAGGCTTACGGAAATCTTTGCGGGGGAAGATATCGCTAAAAGCTTTGTTGGCATCCAGTTTCTCACCCGCCAAAGTCACCTCTTCAGGGTATTTGAAAGGCAGACCATACTCAGCCAGGATCGCATGCATCTCGGTATCATTGTCCCCTGGTTTGCCGATCACTGCCTGCACCTCGCCGACTGGGTTCTTAGCACGCTCGGGCCACTCCAGTACCTTCACTACCACCTTATCGCCATCCTGAGCCCCATTCAGTTTGTCACGAGGGATAAAGATGTCATTGGCGAGCTTATTACTCTCGGTGATGAGGAAAGCAACATCGTTGAGGATCGAAATCACCCCCACATAATTGGTGTCGGCACGCTCTAGGATCTCTACAATCTCCCCCTCTGGTTCTTGACCTCTACGGGTGGCAAGGCGGTTCATCACCACCTTGTCGCCATCCATCGCATGCCCAGTGTTTCGCTCAGCCACGCGGATGGGCTCGCCACCATCATCGGGGTAAAACATATTGTGCCCACGTCCAGCTTTACGGCGGAGGATGCCCTCCATCTTTTGCCGTGGTGCTACATAGCGATAGCGGTCGGGTAGGCTGTCCGCCACTAGCACACGCTCCTGTGCCAGCTGTACCATCGCCTCACGCACCATCTCCACTGCTAGGTCGCCCTCGGCACCGACCCCTTCGGCTACTTGCCGGTAGTCCGATGCCTCCCCCTTGCTATTGCGGAAGTACTGAAGCACTAGGCCACGTACTCTCGAAACGCTTCTATCTTTCTTGGGCTTGGTATCTCTCGAAAATCGTGACCTGCCGACTTTCTGTGTACCCTTCCGCCCCCTTCTTTTCTCTACTTTCTTTTTTCTGCCCATATTGTTATCATTCTTTCTGTATCTACAAAGATACCAAAAAAAGAGAGCTTAAGGGAGATAGCCGAACCTCCATTAAGGGGCTATGCGTTGGAGGCGTCAACCGTGGAATTCCTATTTATAGAGACAATACTAGTCTAGAATCCCTTTTTACCTCCACAAAGTACTGCATCTTCTGGAATTCCACACTGAGAAGTAAGGTGGAATACTTGGCTAAAATAAGGGGCGCAGAGGCCCCTTTACAAATACCTGGAATTCAATGTTATACAAAATCGTTTGCCGAGATGCAACTAACCGATTGCTTAGTTGCATCTCAGTTTTTACTCATATATATAGGGTGCTGTAAGAGGTCCCTATTTTCCATCTTTCGTGGTCATATTCCACCTTAAATTGTACCTTTTGTGTGTTAATAACGCAGAAAAAATGCAAAAAAACAACCGAGGTATAAAATATATTGGTATCTTGCGAGCGATTGTGATGGTTTTATCTGTGGACTTCGGGTGGTAGGAAGCCCTATTTCTCGTTCTTTGGATATAATCCTTACGGTCATTTCGTGTTTATAACCAATTTTATTTGAGAGTTTTTTTTATCGGAATTCTAAGTAATGACGAGTAGGATTTTTACACTTCTATGTTCGTGCCTATCCATTGGTTTATTGGCGAGTGCTCAGGTGCCCAATTATACTGTTGGAAAGCAGGCCGAAAGAAAGCAAGAGAGTAAAACACCACCCCCCGCTGACACCTCTACAGCGATAGCGGAAGTGGCAAAGTTAATGGCCGACAATGATGGCTTCCTGAAGAATAACAAGAAGCTGGCCGATTTTACCAAGGCAATCAATAAGTCTATGGGCTTTGGTACTGCTTCGGAGGAGGATCTGCAGTATCCCTCTATTGATCTGTATGGAGAGCAATCGTGGCACAATAATGCGGTCAATCCCTTTATTGGGAGCTTGAAAGCTGAGGTACCTGATAGCTTTATGGTAGATCTATCTCAGTTTGTCTATCCCCTTGATGAGCTGAAACGAGTGAATAGTCGCTATGGCTATCGCCGTCGTTTCCGACGTATGCACTATGGAATTGATATCTCGGTGCGTGTGGGAGATACTATTCGAGCTGCCTTTGATGGCAAGGTGCGAATGGTGGACTTCGACCGCCGTGGTTATGGGCACTATGTGGTTGTGCGCCATACCAATGGATTGGAGACCCTCTATGCACATAATTCTAGGGTGTTGATCAAGGAAAATCAGATTGTGCGTGCGGGTGATCCGATTGCACTCGGGGGTAGCACTGGTCGCTCTACAGGGCCACACCTCCATTTCGAAGCGCGTTATCTAGGACAAGCTCTCAATCCTGAGCATCTCATTGATTTCAATACAGGTGTGCCAAAGTGTGAGGAGTATCTGTGCCTCGCCTCTAAGTACAATGGAGGAAATGGTAGAGGGGCTATCAATAGGGCTAGCCATAGGACTTCCAGTAGCGGAGTGCAGATGTATCGCATCCGTCAAGGAGATACGCTCTCGACAATTGCCAAAAGGCACGGTACGAGTGTCAATAAACTATGTAGCCTCAATAATATCTCTTCACGCACCACTCTTAGGGTAGGGCGTAGTATCCGAGTGAGGTAAATTCGATATCACTGAAAATATCAGAGGCTCCAGACTTAGCTGTATCGGCTGAGTGTGGAGCCTCTCTTTTTAGCTGGACTTGACCTAGTTCGCACTTTTCTTTTGGTATCCGAACTACCATAGGAAGCTCTGTGTGGTGGTACATTTATCTGTCAGGACTCTTTGAGAAAGGTGCTCCTCACAACGGCAGGTGTATGCCTGTAATCTTTCCACTGGCTATTGTCGGGAGGTGATGTTAATGGACATAAAAAACGTTAGTGTAAAAACAGGTTTGCCAAATAAAAAATAATGAAGTGTGCTCTAGGTGAAGCTTTGTAGTGTTGTAATATGCCTATAAATGTGACAGTTGTCGGAGTGAAGGCGTTTCTTAAACTTTAAATAAATGTGAAGTTCCTGGCTGGTGGTACTAGTGGCGAATGGAAATTCATTCTAAATTTGCGGGCTTTTTTTAATTGACAATTCTAATAACAAACTGTTAGGTAATGAAGAAGATTACTATTTTTAATGCGATGACCCTTATGACTCTTGCTATCCTATTCTTTTCTTGCAATGGGAAGTCTCCTAGGATGCCCGAGCCAGAGGTCCCCAAGAATCCCAAGGAGAAGCCGGAGACTAAAAAGCCCGAGCCACCAGCTCCTACGCCTGGTCCTCCTGCACCTACACCCGAGCCCCCTGTGCCTGCCCCACCAACGCCGCAGCCCCCTGTGCCTGCTCCACCAACGCCGCAGCCCCCTGTGCCAACGCCACCGGCTCCGCCTGCACCAAAGCCACCGAAGGATAGGGTGCTTACCATGGTTGGTCAATGGATACAAACTTGGTCGACAAATGACTATGAGATTGGGAAGGATGAGTGGAAGCCCACCCCAGAAAAGGCAAAGTATTCCTACATATTTAGAGCGGATGGCAACTGGGAGGTCACAGTTGAGGTTGAAGGCATTGGCTCTTCTAGGTCATCTGGTACTTACCAGTTTGACGGAAAGAAGCTCACTATTGTGAATGGTGGTACTGTTGGAATAAAGGGGACATTTGAAGTGGAGCCCCTTTGGGATAACGATAACGAACTACTGGAAATCAAACTCAAAGGGATTGATAGTAAAATAGGTTACATCTTTTTGAAGCTGTAATACCTTAGTGTGTAACACTCTCTTTATATTCTGGAGTATTCAAGAATAATCCACTAGTGGTTGTGTGTTTGATGGTTAAATGTGATGAACGAGCACCCTAGGGTGCTCGTTTCTCTTATATCAACGCAATTAAACCCTCTGATGCGTCACCCCCTCCATATTCAATGGCCTAAGATTCACCCAATAGCAATATTTTTTGTACCTTTGTGGCGGAATGGTTGATGAGGGGACTCTGACAAGCAGTCTTCTCATCTTTGCGTATATCTAGTTTTATGATAGAGATAAGAGACATAGAGACATTGGTGGCTTCATTTATTGCTGAGCATGAAGGGTTTTTCCTCGTAAAGGCAGAGGTGAAAGGAGCAAATCGTATCGAGGTGGAGGTGGATCACGATAGCGAGCCAGTAGATATCGACACCATTGTAGCACTTACCAAGCACATTGAGGCAGGACTGGATAGAGAGAAGGAAGACTTTGAGCTCGAGGTCTCTAGTGCAGGCCTTACCACTCCACTTGTGGGTGTGAGACGTTACCGGAAGTTTATTGGTAAGGAACTGGAGGTGCTACTTAAGAAGGGAGTGAAGGAAAAGGGTGTTTTGGTCAGTGCCGATGAGGAGGGCTTTGTGCTCGAGGTGATCCGGATGGAGAAGCCCGAGGGAGCACGGCGGAAGCAACAGGTGGTACATCAATTGCCCTTGAAGTATGAGGAGGTAAAGCAAGCCACCTATTTACTAAAAGTATAAATAAGAGAGATGTGAGCGGTAGGAGAGCTAAGATGCATTGGCTCGGTGATTATCCCAACACAGCACGATACATATTAATATACAATGGCGAAGAAAAAGGAACCAACGATGATGGAGGCCCTTACCGAATATATGGGCCTAAAGAATATTGACGAGGATACAATGGTCAAGGTGATGGAGGAGTCTTTGCGTAATGTGATCGCAAAGATGTTCGGCACCGACCACAACTTCGATATCATCGTCAATCCTCTCCAGGGGGATCTAGAGATTTGGCGTCGCCGCATTGTGGTGCCAGATGGTGAGGTGGAGAATGAGATGCAACAGGTCTCCATCAGCGAGATTCGTGCTCTAGGGGAGGACGATATGGAGCTAGGTGAGGAGTATGTGGACGAGGTGAAGTTTGCCAAGTTCGGTCGCCGTGCCATCCTCAATCTCAAGCAATCACTCTCTAGTAAGGTGATGGAGCTGGAGAAGGATACCCTTTACGCCAATTATAGCAAGCGAGTGGGCGAGCTGATCAATGCCGAGATTTACCAAGTTTGGAAAAAGGAGGTGCTCCTTATGGATGATGAGGAGAATGAACTGATCCTGCCTAAGTCTCTTGCCATTCCACGCGATCGCTTCAAGAAGGGCGATCGTATCTGTGCTATCATTGATAAGGTGGAGTACAATAATAACAACCCTAAGATCATCCTGAGCCGTGTATCCGACCTATTTATGAAGCGCTTATTCGAGCGTGAGGTGCCGGAGGTGCAGGATGGGCTAGTAACCATCAAAGCAGTAGCGCGTATCCCTGGCGAAAAGGCTAAGGTGGCTGTGGAGAGCTACGATGAGCGTATCGATCCAGTAGGTGCTGTGGTGGGTGTGCGTGGAAGTCGTATCCAAGGAGTAGTTGGGGAGCTTTGTAACGAGAGCATCGACGTGGTACAGTACACTAGTAATCCAGTGCTATTTGTACAGAGAGCACTCGCTCCAGCAAAGAATATGGAAGTGCACCTCAATGAGGAGTCAAAGCGTGCCGACGTATATCTCGATAAGGATCAAATCTCAGAGGCCATCGGTAAGGGCGGTAAGAATATCAAGCTAGCCGGAATGCTCACTGGCTATGAAATAGATATTTACCGTGACGAGACTCAGACAACCGACCTATCTGACCTTTATCTCACTGAGTTTGATGATGTGATAGATGATTGGGTCATTGATACCTTCAAGGGCATCGGTTGTGATACAGCTAAGTCGGTGCTTCGCCATACCAAGGAAGAGCTGGTACGTGCCACTGACCTGGAGGAGAGTACGATAGAGTATGTGATGCAGGTGCTCATGACGGAGTTTGACGATCATGAGTTGCCTAAGGATCAATATGGACACCTCCCAGAGCGGGATCCACGATACTATGCACCTTACGACGAGGAGAGTACAGAGAGTGTTACGGAAGAGCCAGTAGCTACTGAGGAAGAGGAGGAGAAGTAATATAGAGCTTAAGGAGGAAAGGAGAATATGCCCAGCATAAAAGTAAATAGTATAGCTAAGAAGCTAGGAGTCGGATTTAAGACCATCGTTGAGTACCTCAACGAGAAAGATGACTCAAAGCGGTACAATGTCAATAGCAAACTGACCACAGACCAATTGAGGGATGTGGTAAATGAGTATGGAAATGAACTTCCAAAGGAGGAACGCACCAAACTACTTGAAAGCTATACTGAGGACTCTGCACCTACGTCGGACGCAAAGGAAAAAACTGCATCCGAAAAGGAGGTGAAGGAAAAGGAGAACCCCAAGCAGGAAAAAGCTCAGCTAAAAGAGACTGAGAAGGGACCTAAGGTGCTGGGAAAGGTGGAGCTTGATAAGAATAACGAGGTGGTGAGACCAACTCCTAAGAAGGAGGCTTCCAAGGCTGAGGCTCCTAAGAAGGAGACTCCTAAGGCTGAGGCTCCCAAGAAGGAAGCTCCCAAGGCTGAGGCTCCCAAGAAGGAAGCTTCCAAGGCTGAGGCTCCTAAGAAGGAATCTCCCAAGGCTGAGGCTCCCAAGGCTGAGGCTCCCAAGAAGGAAGCCCCCAAGGCCGAGACTCCTAAGAAGGAATCTCATAAGGCCGAGGCTCCTATGAAGGAAGCTCCTAAGACCGAGGCTCCTAAGGCTGAGACCCCTAAGAAGGAGGCGCCCGAGGCTATATCTGATAAAGCCGAAGAGCCAAAAGATGACAACGTGAAGTTGCTCACGACCCCTGAGGTGGAGATTAAGGTAGTGGGTAAGATTGACCTCTCTTCATTTGATGAGAAGAAGAAGTCGTCGCAAAGGAAGCGTAAGCGCATCCGCGGTGGTAAGGTCAATGTTGAGCAGGAAGGTAAGAAGCAACAAGGTCGCGAAGGAGGCAAGGCCAAGCAAGGCGCTACTAATAAGGGACAAGGTGCCCAAGGTGGAGCTCAGCAAGGTAACAATCGCAACAATAATAACAACAATAAGGCTCAGCAAAAGCAAGGACGCAAAGCCAAGCGCAAAGCTAAGCAAGAGGAGAAGCCTGAGATTACACAGGAGGATATCCAGAAGCAGATCAGGGAAACAATGGCGGCTATCCAAGGTGGACGACGGAAGTCTACCAACCAAGCTGCTAAGTATCGCAAGGAGAAGCGCGAAGCACACCGTCGTGAGATTGATGCCGAGGAGCAGGCACTACAAGAGGATAAGACACTACAGCTCACTGAGTATGTAACCGCCAATGACTTGGCACAGATGATCGATATCCCTGTTAATGATATCATCATGCTCTGCTTCAACCTTGGTATGATGGTCTCTATCAATCAGCGACTAGAGAAGGATACCATTGACCTCATCCTTGATGAGTATGGATATACACCTGAGTACGTAGAGGCTCAGGTGCTAGATATGATTGAGACGGAAGAGGACTCTGAGGAGGATCTGAAGCCACGTGCTCCGATCGTAACGGTGATGGGTCACGTAGACCATGGTAAGACGTCTCTATTGGATGCTATCCGCAATGCCGACGTGATTAAGACGGAGGCGGGAGGAATTACGCAGCACATCGGTGCGTATAGCGTTACCCTCGAGGATGGTCGCAAGATTACCCTACTAGATACTCCAGGGCACGAGGCCTTTACCGCCATGCGTGCGAGAGGTGCCAAGGTAACCGATATCGTGATCATCGTAGTGGCAGCGGATGATGGTGTGATGCCACAGACAAAGGAGGCTTTGAGCCACGCATCACTCGCTGGTACTCCAATCATTTTTGCCATCAATAAGATTGATAAGCCACACGCCAATCCAGATAAGATAAAGGAGGAGTTGGCCAATCTCAATTACCTCGTAGAGGATTGGGGTGGTAAGTATCAGAGCCAAGAGATTTCTGCAAAGAAGAATATCGGTATCCAAGAGCTACTCGAAAAGGTATTGCTTGAGGCGGAGATGATGGACCTTAAGGCCAATCCAAATAAAAAGGCAGTCGCTTCGGTGCTGGAGAGTACTATGGAGCAAGGCCGTGGCTACACCACCAAGGTGCTGGTACAAGAGGGAACTCTCCATGTGGGGGATCATATCTTGGCTGGTTCCAACTTTGGTAGGGTCAAGGCACTCTTTAATGAGCGTGGAAAGAATGTAGAGTCGGTGGGGCCTGCTGAGCCAGTAAAGGTGCTCGGACTCAATGGTGCTACTCAGGCGGGTGAGATCATGAATGTGCTAGATACCGAGCAGGAAGCTAGGGAGATAGCTACTCGCCGTAGTCAGCTCAAACGTGAGCAGAGAGAGCGGACGCAGCACTTGCCATCGCTAATGGACCTGAGCCGTCGTATTGCCGAGGGTAATGTCCAGGAGCTCAATATCATCGTCAAGGGAGATATGGATGGTTCGGTAGAGGCACTTTCGGACTCTATTGTGAAGCTCTCTACCGATGAGATCAAGGTGAATGTCATTCACAAGGGCATCGGACAGATCTCTGAGAGTGATGTGATCCTCGCTTCGGCTTCAGACGCTATCATCATCGGCTTCCAGGTGCGTCCTGCACAAGGGGCTAAGAAGTTGGCTGAGGCTGAGGGGGTAGAGATCCGTACCTACTCTATCATCTACGATGCGATTGATGATGTCACCACCGCTATGGAGGGTATGCTTTCGCCTGAGATCAAGGAGCGTGTCACTGCCAATATCGAGGTGCGCGAGACCTTCAAGGTATCCAAGGTGGGTACCATTGCCGGATGCTATGTGGTGGAGGGTAAGGTGTCTCGTACCGATAAGGTGCGTGTAATTCGCGATGGTGTGGTGGTGCACACTGGTGCCCTCGGGTCGCTCAAGCGCTTCAAAGACGATGCTAAGGAGGTGGTCGCTGGCCTAGAGTGCGGACTTAATATAGAGAATTACAACGACGTACAGGTCGGAGATATCATTGAGGCCTACGAGGAGATGGAGGTAGAGCGTAAGCTCTCCTAATACAGAGGTCGCTCCTCTCTCCACATGAGGGAGGCGCACAGAGCACTCCTCATCTATCTTTTTACGAGCAAGTAACATACTAGCTCAGAAGTGGACAACTAGAGAAATCGAAAGATATGCATTGGTTGGATATTACGCTCCTATTGCTTCTTGGGATAGCTATCCTGAGGGGTTATAGGAGCGGTTTTATGTCGCAAGCGATTCAATTGGGGAGCTGGGTATTGGCGTGGTTACTTGCCGACCCTGCTTCCCAAGTACTTATCGACCTATTTGCTGCAAAGGGGGTGACCCTAACTATGGGCTGGATTACGTGGCTCATCGCTTTCCTGGTGGTACAACTCCTCAGTCGCCTGCTCCTTAAGTTTTTCTTTAAAGGCGTCGGTGTGGCACTAGGGATATTCAATAAGGTGGCTGGGGCACTACTTTCACTACTTGTCACCACCATGGCACTGGTGGTGATGCTCAATTGCTACTCGGCCCTCAGTCCACGGTATGGCTGGGGTGGCGTACCCCAACAATCCACCATCGCACCCGAAATAGTGCGGTTTGGGGAAACAATTCTCCCCACACGGCTGTTAATCCAAAAGGAAGTGAATCAACATCTAACACCTAAGGCGAAGGAGGCAACTCCCGCCGACACGATATAATAATATATGAGCGAACATTTTGATGATATAATAGACAAGGTGACGCAGTCCGACTATGAATATGGTTGGACTACCGATGTCGAGACGGAGTATATCCCTAAGGGATTATCCGAGGAGACGATTCGCCTGATTTCAGAAAAGAAGGGAGAGCCCGAGTGGATGCTGGAGCGGCGTCTTGATGCCTACCGCCACTGGCTCACCATGGAGCAACCCGATTGGGCACACCTAGATATCCCTGAGATAGACTTTCAGGAGGTGATCTACTTTGCACAGCCCAGGGCACGCAAAAGTCATGATGAGGAGATGGATCCTGAGCTAGAGCGTACCTTTGAGAAGCTGGGCATCCCTGTAAATGAGCGTAAAGCGCTTGCTGGCTATGCCGTGGATGCGGTGGTGGATAGCTCCTCAGTAAAGACTACATTCAAGGAGACTCTGGCAGAGAAAGGGATCATCTTCATGTCCTTTAGCGAAGCCCTCAAGGAGTATCCCGAGCTGATCAAAAAGTATCTAGGTACCGTAGTCGGCTATCGCGACAACTTCTTTGCGGCACTCAATGCTGCAGTCTTCTCCGATGGTTCTTTCGTCTATATCCCTAAAGGGGTGCGTTGCCCAATGGAGCTGAGCACCTACTTCCGTATCAATGCGATGAACACCGGTCAGTTTGAGCGTACTTTGATCGTCGCCGATGAGGGGGCTTATGTTAGCTACCTAGAGGGGTGTACCGCCCCCATGCGCGACGATAATCAGTTGCACGCTGCGGTGGTGGAGATCATTGCCGAGACCGATGCCGAGGTGAAGTACTCTACAGTACAAAACTGGTACCC
>OLPH01003125.1_pt1 | contig 12035 bp, 10 predicted proteins | sample 1672951 | NCBI WGS metagenome assembly OLPH01 (sample SAMEA3136740, study PRJEB25190) | human gut metagenome
AGGCCTACAACCAGACGATGGCCTCCGGGACGAGAGACCTCAACCAACTCGAGGCGGCCGCAGAGCGGGCCGGGCACGCAGCGGAGGCCCTTGCAGAGGCCAACGGAAACGCCAGCAACGCGACGGAGGAGCTATCCCAAGCAACAGAACGCGCCTCAAAGGAGGCAGAGAACGGCGGAAATAAGAGCGTCGATGCACTGGAAGCCATCACGAGCGCACTTGCAGCAGCCGGGATTGTTGATAAGTTAAAAGACATCTCAACGGCGGTCTACGAGATGGCGGACAGCTTCTCGGAGGCAGAGAAGATCATCACAGCTTCCACGGGAGCAACGGGCCGGGAGCTGGATAACCTCATGGCGAGCGCAACGAACGTGTTTTCCAATTCCAGCGCAGAGAGCCTTACGGACGTTGCGGCCGGTATGACCGCTGTGCAGACAGCGACGGGGCTTGTTGGCGACGCGCTGGAAGAAGCCACAAGCTCGGCCCTCGTACTCAACGACGTTTTTGGCTATGAAATCTCCGAGAGTTCGAGAACGGCGGGCGCGCTGATGAAGAACTTCGGCCTCACGGCGCAGGAAGCCTACAACCTCATTGTAATCGGCGCGCAGAACGGCGCGGACAAGAACGGCGACCTGCTGGACGTGCTGAATGAGTATTCGGCGCAGTATTCCGCCCTTGGACTTTCGGCGGAGGAGTTCGTTTCGAGCCTCGTGGACGGCGCAGAGGCGGGCGTGTTCAGCGTGGACAAGGTAGGCGACGCGGTCAAGGAGTTCAATATCCGCGCCAAGGACGGCAGCGACACCACGGCGGAGGCGTTCGAGCTGCTGGGGATGAACGCCGATATTATGTCGGAAAAGTTCGCCTCAGGCGGAGACACGGCCCGCACCGCGTTTTTCGAGGTCGTGAACGCGCTGGAAAGCATGGACGACCCGATGGCAAAGAACGCGGCGGCGGTGGGGCTGTTCGGCACCCAGTACGAGGACTTGGAGGCGACCGTCCTCCCGGTGCTTTCGGGCATCGAGGGCGGAACACTGGATATGTACGACGCGGTGGGAACCCTCGCGGAGGGCGCGCAGTCGATGGGGGACGAATGGCAGGCCGCAGGCAACTCCATCAAGGCGGCGTTCGGGGCCGCGATCACCCCGGCGGTTTCAGCTGGCTCGTCGGCCCTCGCGGGCTTTGTGCAGGGCGTGGGCGAGTTCCTACAGGAACACCCAGCCGTCACAAAGGCTATTACCGCCATTGGCGTGGGCCTCGGCGTGGTGGTAGCCGGATTCGCGCTGTACGCCGCAGGAACGGCGGTAGCGACGGCGGCGACCGCGCTATTCGGGACGACGCTATCGGCGGCCATTTGGCCTATCACCGCGATTGCGGCAGCCATCGCAGCGGTCACGGCGGCGGCCCTATTCCTCGTTGACGCTTTCCAAGAGGACTTGGGCGAGGTGGAGGGCCTGACGGCGACCACCCGCGAGCAGTATTACGAGCTGCAAGACCTCAACGCGGAATACGAGGAGGCCTGCGAGAAGTACGGAGAGACCTCGGAGGAGGCCCTGCGGCTCAAGTATCAGGTTGACGACCTGACGGCCTCCTACGAGGCGAACAAGCAGACGGTGGAGGAGTTCACCGCAGAGGTGGACGCACTGGTGCAGAGCCATGACGAGCTGATTTCCAGCTACGAGGAGGGCATGGCGACCATCGACCAGAACGAGGTCGGCACACTTTCCCTCATTCAGAAGCTCGAGGACTTGGCCTCCACCACCAACAGGACGGCGGCTCAAGAGGAGCAGATGAAAGCCGTCATAGACCAGCTCAACACAGATCTGCCCGAGCTGGCACTCTCCTACGACGACGTGGCGAGCAGCACCGAAAAGAGCATCGAGGCCATGAAGCAGGCAGCGGAGGCCCAAGCGGAGCAGGAGCGGCAGGCAGAGCAGAAGCAGGCGTATGTTGACCTCCTAAAGGAGCAGGCAAACCTCGAGGAGGAGATTGCCAAGGCCGAGGAGAACGTGCGGCTCGAGCAGGAGCGCATGGACAACATGAGCGGCTGGGATCACTTTTGGACGGGCGGCGAATGGGACGACCTTGAGGCGTACCAAGCCGCGCTGGACGAGTTGAACGCAGCCTACGCCGAGAACCAAGCAGCCCTACAGGGGATTGAGGACGACTGGGCCGGGGTCGCAGAGGCGGCGGAGGAAGCGGCGGAAAGCCCGTCCTCCTACGAGGAAGCGGTCTCCATTGCCTATGATAACGTCCGGGCCAAAGTAGAGGAGCTGTGCGCGGCCTACGACGAGGCGTACCAAGCGGCCCTTGAGAGCTTCGAGGGCCAGTTCGGGCTATTCGACGAGGCGGAGGCCGACATGGACGCGACCGTGGCGAACGCACAGGCCGCCCTCGACAGCCAGCTCGCCTACTGGGAGAGCTACAGTGCCAACGTCGAGACGCTGAAAAACACCTCGGCGGAGGACTTGGGCGTTACCCAAGAGAACTACGAGGCTTTGATGGCCTACGCACAGTCCGGCAGCGAGGAGGCCGCAGGACTGGCCGCGAGCATGGCGGAGGCCATCAACAGCGGCAACACCGAGGCGGTGGCGGCCCTTGCCGAGACTGTCGGGCAGGTGCAGGCCGCAAAGGAGACCGCAGCGGCAGCCGTGGCGGACTGGCAGACGGATTTCACGGCGCAGATGAACGCCATTGAGCAGGAAATGCAGGACACCATCAATGGCATGGACTTGAGCGAGGAGGCCAGCGCAGCGGCCAGCTCGACCATCAGCTCCTACGCAGACCAAATCCGGGCCGGAAAGAACGGCGCGGTGTCGGCGGCGCGGGAGGTCGCCAGCGCGGTCACGTCTGCCCTGTCCTCGGCCAACGCCACCATCCATGTGAACGTGACTTCCAGCGGCAGCGTCGCGGGCCACGCCAAGGGCACCACGAACGCGGAGAGCGTTTTCCTTGCGGGTGAGCAGGGGCCGGAGCTTGTCGCCCGGCCAGCGGCGGCCTACGCCAGCGGCACGACCGACAGCACGGACTACTTTATCGCCGGGGAGAACGGGCCGGAGCTTATCGTCGGGGAGCAGGGCAGCACCGTGTTCCCGACGCAGGAGACCGACAGGCTGATTGCTGCGCTGAACGAGAAGCGGCAGCCTCTACAGGTATTCACCAGTGGCGGAGGCAGCGAGACCTCGAGCGGCAGGGAGACGGCACAGGAGCAGGTGAAGCGCATACTGCTGGAAATCGCAGGCAGCGGCGCGATTGAGGTGAGCGGCAACGGAGCCGACCGGGAGACGGTGCTGCAAATCATGTGGGAAAACCTCAAGCCTATCCTAATGAGCATTATCCAGAGCGAAATCTACGAGGAGGGGGATATGTCGTATGAGTATTAAGTATCAAATGTGGCTGACGTACAACGCAGAGAAAGAGAAAATACAGCTCCCCGTCCTCCCGGAGACGTTCAATACCAACAACGGGAGCAGCAACGACAGCATGGACATTACAGGGCTGGGCGAAATCATCATCATGCAGAGCCGCCCGGCCCTGCAATTTAGCTTTTCGAGCTTTTTCCCGGCGGCGCGCTTCCCCGGATTGCAGGTCAGCAGCATCACAAAGCCGCTGGAACTGGTGCAGAAAATCAACACGTGGAAAGCGAGCAAGAAGCCCGTACACTTCATTGCGACGGCCTGCGGGGTAGACCTCTACTGTTCGATTGAGAAATTCAACTACAGCGAGGAGGGCGGAGACCCCGGAACGTACCAGTACGACATCACACTGAAAGAGTACCGGGAGATCACCGTCCGGCAGGTCAAAGTGGACATTCCCAGCAAGGAGGCCACCGTAGAGAAAGAGGAGGCGCGGGTGGACAACAGCGTGCAGCCGAAAACCTACACGGTCAAGTCGGGCGACTGCCTGTGGAACATTGCAAAGCAGTTCTACGGCAGCGGCTCGGACTACACGAAAATCTACAACGCGAACAAGGGGACAATCGGGGGCAACCCGAACCTGATTTATCCCGGACAGGTTTTAACACTACCTTGAGGAGGCGAGACAATGGCAGACGGAATGAGCCTGATTATTCTAAAGGGCGAACAGGGCTACGACGTTACCCAGCTCGTCGAGCAAGTGAAGTGGAAAGGACGGAAAGGCTCGTCCTCCCGGACGCTGGCGGTCACACTGATTGACGACGACGGGTACAAGCACGCCCGGAGCGGGATTGACGTGGAGCAGGGGCACCAGTGCATTTTCAGTTATGACGGGACGGAGCTGTTCCGAGGCATTATCATGTCGCAGACGCAGAGCAACCAAAAGAAGCTGCAATTCACGGCCTACGACAACGGGATTTACCTCGCAAACAACAAGGACACGTTTTGCTACGAGAACAAGACGGCCAGCGACGTGTTCCGGGACTGCTGCACCCGCTTCGGCCTCCCGATGGGAGAGGTGGCGAGCTGTAGCTATAAAATCCCGGAGCTGACAAAGAGCAAGACGACCGCATTCGACGCGATTGCGGACGCTTTGAGCCTCGACTTCGACGCGACGGGCATACGGCACTACGTCGCTAGCAGCAAGGGTAAGTTGAGCCTCCTCACCCGGCGGGAGAACATTCTGCAATGGGTGATTGAGGTGGGGCAGAACATTACCTCCTACTCCTACAGCCGCAGCATTGAGGACATCAAGACGCGGGTGAAGATGGTGAGCAAGGAGGGCACGACGGTTGCCGAAAAGAGCAATTCCGAGCTGGAAAAGAAAATCGGCATTTTCCAAGAAATCGACCAGCCGGACGAAAGCCTCACCACAGCGCAGGTGAACGACCTGATAGAGAGCATCATGGAGGAAAAGGGCACGCCGGAGCGGACGCTCTCGGTGGAGGCGATGGGGATAGCCGAGGTCATTTCCGGCATCGGCGTTTATATCATCATCCCGGAGCTTGAGATTTCCCGGACGTTCTACGTGGACGAGGACACTCACACATTTGAGGACAACAAACACACGATGTCGCTCAAGCTGAACTACGCGAACGACCTCGCCAAGGAGGAAAAGGGCGCGGAGGACAGCAGCAAGGACTACAAGGTGGGCGACGTGGTGCAATTCAACGGCGGCTACCATTACGTGAGCAGCACGGCCAGCAACCCCACGGGCAGCAAGTGCGCGGCAGGCCCGGCGAAAATCACGCTGATTGCCAAGGGAGCAAAGCACCCGTGGCACCTGATACACACGGACAGCAGCACGAGGGTATATGGCTGGGTAGACGACGGTACTTTTAGTTAGAGGGAGGTGCGGATATGGCAGAGGAAACCGAGAAAACCAGTATCAAGCAGCTATTTCAGGGAATGGTCGGGAACGGGGCGGAGGTTTTGCAGGGGATTGTGAAGTCCACAAGTCCGCTGAAAATCCAAATCGTCAACGACGAAAAGCTGATTATCGGGCAGAACATTACCATTGTGCCTTGGCACCTGACAGACTACAGCACGGAGGTAACGGTACACTGGCGGACGGAGAGCGAGAGCGGCGGCAGCGGCGACGCATCTTTCGCCTCCCACAGCCACGCCATCGAGGGGCGCAAGGCCATCACGGTACACAACGCGCTCAAGGTGGGGGAGAAAGTACACGTTTTGGCTTTCAACAAGGGGAAGCAATACTTCGTGCTGGATAGGGTGAGCTGATATGCCGGACACGTTTATCCCCATCCCGGTCGAGACCGTCAAGGAGGCGGAGGAGAAGCCCAGCCGCACCTACAGGCTCGACCTCGACAACGGGAGGATTGTTGGAAAGGTGGACGGACTGACGGCGGTAAACCAAGCGATCAGAAAGGCCATCATCACGCCGCGATTTAAGTGCCTCATTTACGACCACCAGTACGGGAGCGAGATTGAGGACGCGATTATAGCAAAGGACGCAACACGGGACTACATCGAGGCCGCTACGGAGGGCTTTGTGAAAGACGCGCTCGCGCCAGATACGCGCATTTTGTCCGTCTACGATTTCAAGATTGATTTCGAGGAGGACTGTGCGCGTATTTCTTTTCGGGCGGACACGATTTTTGGAGAAACAGAGGTAGAGGAGGTGATTTAGAGTGTTTGAGGACTACACATACGAGCGGCTGTTGGAGGACGTGCTGAACAACGCGCCGGAGGGAATTGACACCCGGCAGGGCAGCATCTTCTACGACGCGGTTTCGGGTGTGCTGATAAAGGTCGCAAAGCTCTACACCGACCTCGACCTCGTGGTGGAGCTTTCGAGGCTGACGACGACCACGGGGGACGCGCTGGACGCAAAGGCCGGAGAGTACGGCATCACGCGGCTGGCGGCGACGCGGGCCAAATACCGCGCAGAGTTCGAGGGCGTTACCCCGGAGCCGGGCGAACGCTTCTACTACGACGGGGCCTACTTCGTACTCCGGCAGGAGGCGGAGACGGGCCTCCTCTATTTTGAGGCGGAGGCCGCCGGGGAGGACGGCAACGACATCTACGAGGGCACTCCGGCGGTGCCAGTGAACAACATCGAGGGGCTGATTTCGGCCACGTTTGGGGCCATCTACGAGAACGGCAGCGACGACGAGGACGACGAAAGCCTCCGCAACCGCGTAATAGAGAAGATTGCAGGCCCGGCAGAGAACGGGAACAAGCAGCACTACAAGACATGGTGCGAGAGCATCGACGGCGTAGGCCGGGCGAGGATTTTCCCGCTATGGCTGGGCGAGAACACGGTCAAGGCGGTGCTGATTGACACGACGGGAAAGCCGTGCAGCGAGGCAAAGGTGCTGGAAGTGCAGAACTATATCGACCCGGCGGACAAGGGCATGACGGCCACGGTGGACGGCAAGACCTACACCATCGGGGACGGCCTCGGGAACGGGGTGGCGAACATTGGGGCGCACTTCACGGCGGTAGGCGCGACCGCGCTGGAAATCGAGGTCACGTTCGGCGCGGAGTTGGCGAGCGGGGCCACACAGGAGACCGTACAGCAGGACGCGACGGAGGCCATCGAGAGATACCTCCGGGAACTGGTGCTGGGGGCGGACGACGAGGCGGTGATAACCGTGCGGGTGTCGGCCATCGGCGCGATTTTAAGCGGGCTGAAAAGCCTTGTGGACTACACCGACTTGAAGCTCAACGGCGGTACGCAGAACATCATCCCCGGAGAGGACGATGTGCCCGTCCTCGGGGAGGTGAGGATTGAGTGAAGCTGTACGAGAAGTATTACAAGAACAACTTTGAGGAGCTAATCACCTACTACCCCCGATACTACAGGGAAGTTTTCGAGATGGTGGAAATCCTCAAGGCGTTTGGCCGGGTGGCTGACGGCTTGGAGGCCAACATCGAGCAGACGTACCTCAACAACTTTATCCTCACGGCGGACGCGGAGACGATCAGAGTGTGGGAGGAGATACTGGAAATCACCTACACGAGGCCGCTCACGCTCGACCAGAGGAAGCGCGTCGTCATTGCACGGCTCGCGGGGTACGGCCACATCGGGGAGCCGGAGATTCGGGGCATCATCGCAAACTACACGGAAAGGGCCGTGGCGGTGGACTTCAAGCGGGGCGTGGTGTTCATCACGATTGAGGGCGAAGTCTTTGACGAGATGAACCTGTGGGACACGCTGACGCGGCGCATACCCGCGCACCTCGCGCTGAACATGAAAGTCCACATTCAGAGGACGTTCCGGCAGAGGATAGATTTCCACTTCGGCGGGGCGACGGGCGCGCACTACACGCTCGCACCCGTAGGCGAGGACAGAACCAGCAGGAAGCAGCTCTACGTCGGGTACGGCGGGAGAGCGATTTCCGAGTTCGAGACCGCGCCCGTGGGCGAGGACAGAACCAGCAGGACGGCCCTCACGGTGGGCTACAGCGGGAGGGCCATTGCAGAGTTCGACACCGCCCCGGTCGGGGAGGACAGAACGGGCAGGACAGACCTCTCCGTGGCCTACGGTGGGCTTTTGAAGCCGGGGGTAGACGGATTACCGCCAGACCCCAAAAGGGCCTCCACGGGCCGCACAGAGGGCGCGGGCGGTATGTACTGCCACACGCATACCAAATCCAAACTTATAGAATAGGAGGAAACAGAGGATGGCTATTTTTGAGGACGGCAGCTACAGCAGCGCGCCGGGCATTGCGCTACTCGGAAAGGTCATGGCAGGAAGATGCCAGATGCACTACACGAGGGCGGCGGTCGGCAAGGGCACCATCCCCGAGGGCGAGACCCCGAAAACCATGCGGGAGCCTGCGGGGTATGTGATGGACGCGAAAATTTCCGCCGTCACAAACCCGGTGGACGGCGAGTGTCAGGTCACGGTGCAGATCAACAGCCCCGACGTGGAAATGGGCTTTTACGCCACGGGGATTCTGCTTTACGCGGCAGACCCGGACGAGGGCGAGGTGCCGTACACGTACCTTGTGTTGGAGAACGGGCCGGAGTGGATTCGCCCGGCCAGCTCCGCCGTAGGCAAGCTGGCGACATTCGACCTAATTGCGGCGGTGGGCGACGTGGACAACGTGACGGCGACCATCGACCCGGATTCCATTGTGACGCGGGCGGTAGTAGAGCAGCTTATCGCCGGGGCCACCGTCAAGCGGGAAATCACAATCCCGGCCACGGGCTGGGACGTAGGCGCGGAGGAGGGAGCCGAGGGCAGCTTCTATTTGGACATTCCGCAGGGGGACGTGACGGAGGAGATGGTTCCGTCCGTGAGCGTGTTCCCGGCGGACATGGAGACGGCCAAGGCGTGCGGCCTCTGCACGGCGGCAAGGACGATGGAGGGGAAAATCAGGCTTTACGCCGAAAAAGCCCCGACAGCGGAGATGCAGGCCTGCCTACTGCTGCTGAACGCCTCGAACGGGGCGGCGGGCGGAGGCGGCTCCACCGGGGGCGACGGCTACGTACTCCCGGCGGCCACGACGACCCGGCTGGGCGGCGTGAAGATTGGAGAGGGGCTTTCCGTTTCGGCGGACGGCACGCTCTCGGTGGACGGCGATTCGGTCATTGAGGACATCGCCGCGACGGACAGTGAAGTGGAAGAAGCACTGGACGAAATCTATGGTGCGGAGGGCACCGACTAACTCGTGTTTTGCGCGGTTAAGCCACCGCGTTAAACAATATAAATTTTATTTTTCAAGGAGGAAAAAACTATGGCTTACAACAAGGAAAAACTCACCAAACTCGAGGCCCTGCAGGAACTGGCACAGCAGTCCGAGCAGAAGTACGCGACCAAAGAGAGCGTCAGCACCCTTTCCGGCCGCGTGGACACTCTGGAAAGCGCGGGCGGCCAGCCCAACGTCATTGAGACCGTAAAGGTCAACGGCGTGGCGCAGGAGGTCAGCGAAAAGGCCGTGGACATCACTGTTCCCACTAAGGTCTCCGAGCTGAACAACGACAGCGCATTCCAGACCAACACCGAGGTCGCGCAGGCCATCCAGACCGCCATCGCCAAGACCGGGCACGCCTCTTTCAAGAAAGTGGACGCTGTGCCCGAGGCGGAGAGTGCCGAGGACAATGTGATGTACCTCGTGATGAACAGCAAGACCAAGCACTACGACATCTACGCCAAGGTGGAGAACGAGGTCGTGCTGCTGGACGACACCACCGTTGACCTCACCAACTACGTCGAAAAGGAGGAGGGCAAGGGCCTTTCCACCAACGACTACACCACCGAGGACAAGGAGAAGCTGGCGGGCCTGAACAACTACACCCATCCCAGCTACACCCCGCAGGCCAGCGGCCTTTACAAGGTGACTGTGGACGCTACCGGCCACGTGAACGCGGTTGAGGCCGTCACCAAGGAGGACATCACTGGCCTCGGCATTCCCGCGCAGGACACCACCTACGCCCCCGCCACCAGCGAGGCCAATGGCCTGATGTCCAAGGAGGACAAGGCCAAGCTGGACGGCATGGAGGTCGCCACCCTCGAGGAAGTGCAGGAGATGCTGAACGAGGTCTTTGCGACCGAGCAGGCCTAACCCAACAAGGAAAAGGAGCGAGACAGGGCGGGAGTAATCCCGCCCTGTTATTTTTTCCGATGATGGGAGGGTGTCACGCATGAGCAAAATCACAGTATTTGAACACTTGAAAGCCTGTGCGGAGGAGGCAAGAGGCTACGCAGGCGGCCTTGTGGCGAAGCTGGCAAAGACGGCGACCGAGGCAATCGAGGAGCTGGAACAGGCCAAGGCAGACAAGGCGCAGAGCGTGGCGATCACCATTCCGGCCACGGGCTGGGCGAGCGACAGCGGCGGGGACTACCCTCATTACTACGACATTGCGGCGGAGGGAGTAACCGCGAACGACCGGGCGGCAATCACGATTGCGCCGGGGAGCCTCGGCACAGCAAAGACCTGCGGGCTGTGCGCGACCAACGAGACGATGGCAGGGAAAATTCGAGTTCGTGCAATCCAAGTTCCGGCGGAGGCAATTTCGGCGGAGTTTTGGATTGAGGACGGAAAGGAGTAAGGCATGGCGTATGGAGCAGTAAACGTCCCGGGCGTTACCGGGGCGGAGCTGGAAGCTGTGAGACAACTTGCGCAGGCGGCCAAAGAGACCGCAGAGGCAGCGCAGGAAGCCATTACGGAAATGACGACCAAAATCAGCGCAGTTCCCTCGCAGGGCGGCGTGCTGACCTATAACGGGCAGGCGCAGTCCCCGAGCTGGAACAACTACGACCCGAACGCGCTGGAAATCGGCGGGACGCAGAGCGCGACCGACGCGGGCACCTATCAGGTGACATTCACCCCGAAAGAGGGGTACAAGTGGGAGGACGACACCACCGGGGCAAAGACCGTGAACTGGACGATTGGGAGGGCGAACATCGCCACCCCGTCGCAGAGCGGCAGCCTGACCTACACGGGCAGCGCGCAGTCCCCCACATGGGCCAACTATGACAGCGGGAAAATGACGCTGGGGGGCACCAACTCGGGCACCAATGCGGGCAGCTACACGGCCACATTCACGCCGGGCAAGAACTACCAGTGGAGCGACGGCACCACCACGGCCAAGAGCATCACGTGGAAAATCAACAAGGCGGCGGGCAGCCTGACGCTGAACAAGAGCAGCCTCACCTTGAGCGGCGGCACCGCCACCGGGACGGTCACGGCCACCCGGAGCGGCGACGGCGTGATTTCGGCCAGCTCCAACAAGACGGACGTGGCGACCGTGAGTGTGAGCGGGACGACCATCACCATCACGGCCAAGGGCAGCGGCACGGCGACCATTACGGTCAAGTGCGCGGAGGGCACCAACCACACGGCCCCGGCCAACAAGACCGTCAGCGTGACGGTGAAGATGGCAAGCCCGTCCCTCGAGGACAACGACCCGGCCACCATCAAGGAGGCCGCCCAGTCCGGGCAAGCGGCGAACCTTTGGAGCGCGGGCGACAAGATGCCGATTGCGGTGAACGGCAAGGTGGGGTCGCTGACAATCAACGGCACCTACTACGCCTTTATCCTCGGATTCAACCACAACAGCAGCGTGGAGGGCGGCAACAGCATCCACTTCCAGTTCGGCAAGGACGCGAGCGGCAAGGACATTGCCTTTGTGGACGCAGGGTACAACGAGTATTACAGCAACAACGCGAACGCCCGATTCGTGATGAACACCAGTAATACCAACTCCGGCGGCTGGGAGAGCAGCTATATGCGCCAGACCATCTGCCCGGCGTTCCTCTCGGCACTCCCGGCGGAATGGCAGAACGTGATTGTGGCCTGCACCAAGTACAGCGACAACCGGGGTGGCGGCAGCAACACGGCCAGTTACGTCACGGCGACGCAGGACAAAATCTGGCTGCTTTCGGAGTTCGAGGTACACGGCTCGCGCAGCTACGCGAACAGCGCGGAGCAGAACTACCAGAAACAGTACGACTACTACAAGAACGGCAACAGCAAGGTGAAGTACAAGCACAACGCGACCGGCACCGCCTGCTATTGGTGGCTCCGCTCCGTCTATGCGACGCCCGGCAGCCCCTTCTGCATTGTGTCCGCGGACGGCGGCGCGGACTACTACTACGCGTACTGGTCGTATGGCTTCGCGACGGGCTTTGACATCTAATCCAACATC
>OLPH01003132.1_pt1 | contig 12005 bp, 16 predicted proteins | sample 1672951 | NCBI WGS metagenome assembly OLPH01 (sample SAMEA3136740, study PRJEB25190) | human gut metagenome
TTGTATCAAACATTGATTTATCCTCCATCGTTTTTCTTATAAGTTTATCACAGTAAGATTTCTATGGAAACACATTAATTCTCTGTTTTTTATTTTTTGTTGGCATCAGAACAAATTCCAACTTTACTTGAAAATCTACAGGCAATACCGTTTTGAAAATTTCACAATTGGGAACAAAAAAACGGTAAAGCAGACTAAAATCCACTTTACCGTTTTCTGATACTTTTTGATATTGCTGATATCACATGGCGGATGCCCACCACAATATCATAGTTTGGAATAGGCATGAGTCATCAACTCATCGCTCTTTTTAGCAACAGCATACAGACTGACTGGTTTGTCCACCTGGTCTTCCACCGCATATGGAACTTTTCAGTTCGTTCCATAAACGCCAGAAGAAGAGGCATATGCCAGGTGGGCTACTGGATGCCTGTGGCAAGTTCCCTTTCACAAGTATCAATCCGATTGACATACTTATCATATATCGCTCGTGTTTAAAAATCAATATTTTGTGCGTAAAACATCCTATACATTTACCGCAAAGACCGCAAAACTGTCATCCAACGCACAGACGGTGCAGAATTTGCACTATTCGTACCGGTACATAGTGTTCTATCTACTTTGCCGGAGAAGAATTTTTTGAGTATCAGCAAGGGAATTGTCGTATGCCGCAGCCACATTGTAAATATCAGCAACGATGGCGTTTATACCATGTCGGACGGTTGTGGTGTGGATTTCATTTTTCGCTACTGCAATGCGGAAATGGCAACTGTGGAAGGGGTTCCCGTAGAAGAAATGCTTAACCGCTCTTTTTACAAGGTGTTTCCTAATGGTGATAAAAAGTGGCTTGTATCGTATGCAGATGTAGCGTTAAACGGTACAAAGCACACACTCCATGATTACAGTCCCGAGATAGACAAGAATCTTATCATCCACTGCTATCAGCCCGAACCCGGCTATTGTGCCTGCGTGCTGCAAGTGACGGATCAATAAATCAGTAGGAAAAACCGCAGGTGAAAATTCCTGCGGTTTCTATTTTCTCTATTCCTCTATGGTTAGCTCTGTGTATAATCAAGAATCAGAGTATTAATTTTTTCTTTTCATATATCCCAACAATTCTTTTTCAAAATTCCTACAAATAATAAATTTATGTACATTAGCCCTATAGACTTAAATTATAACAAAAATTATTTTCTTTTTAATTCCTGATAACTATCTAAAACTGTCATAATATTACTTGTCTTTATCCTGTAATCTCTTCCAGAAAGCCTATGTACATCAACTTTCGTAATCAAATTATTTTTCTTAAATTTCGTTGACTCATTCTTTTTTTTACTATTATCTACCCTCTTTCCTATATATACCTGTTCCACATCTTTACAAAACCATATAAAATCATATCCTCTATCATCGCAGTACTTCTTAACTGTTTTTAAAAAAGTTAAATCTTCGATTTTATTGTCGTATTCATCACAATCAAAACAGTATATAACCTTAGATTTATTACCCTTGGATGCCTTACTATACTGAGAAATCAAGCTTTTTACTTCCTTCTCTTTTTGCTTATAATTTCCCTTTCCATCCATATACACCGGGCTAAGCTTCAATCCTGTCCGACTATATTCATAAAAATAATCTATCGTACCCTTAATATATATCCAATCTGACTTACTTGACTTCTTTGCTTCAACAACGAATATTAACTGAACTCCCACTATTCGTCCTCCTCTCCCGAGCCAAATATGCCAATAAAATCAATTGAATCTATATTAAAGGGAGAACCCTCAATCATCCCATTACGGTACAATTTAGATGGCGAATAATTTCCACTTGTTGTCCATGAATAAATCTCATGATCTTCGGACAAAAAGTCAATTGATTTTTTATGATGTCTTAAAACATCCATTGGACCAACATTATGTGTTGTAAAACAAAGCTGACCCTTCCCATATTCCATCAAATATTCTAATAATGCACATAAATAGACATCATGAATATTCGAATCAAATTCATCAATGAATACTATTCCACCTTCAACCATTTCATTTAAATAAGCAAATAGCTGAATAAGCTTTTTAATACCAGTACTCTCATATTCGGCATGAATCTTATATGAATCATAAACCATCACTAAATCACAAACCCATTTGTCACGATTCTCCTTTTTATCAATTTCTATTCCCTGTAAATCTGATTTAAAAATTTTTAGAAATTCATATAACTTATTAACCATTTTCTCAAAAGTTTTATAAACTTCTTTTGATATATAGTTATGGGTAATTGAAATTACATCCAACCAGTCGTTATTCGCTCTCAAAAGATTACTTATTATATAATTAATTTCATTTTTATTTCTTTCTGCTCCTTCAGAACATTGTAAAGCATTCTTAGCAACATATTCTCTATGATTATCAGACTGATCCAAATATACATGCAACTTCATTCCAAAAGAGAAAAGTTGAAACAGGCATTCCCTAACAAAAGAATATTCATCTATATTTATTACAGAAAGTAAAAATTTTTCAACAAACAAAGAACAAGCAGAAGACATCAACAACAAATTTTTAGTTTTATTAATAAAATCATTATGAAACTTTTGCCGACCTACTTCTTCTATAAGCGTTATTATTTCTCCATTATCTACTTCAAATATTGTATGCATAACATCACTTCTTGAAGTAGCTTTCTTAGTAAATAAACCTTCATGAGAAATTATATATCTTCCTGTTGCTCCCTTTAATAATGTTACGTTATATCGATAAAGTCCGATTACTTCTTTATCTCTCTTGATTATATAATCCGCTTCCATAAACAACTCTGATGTTTTTTTATTAATAATTGCATCTAGATTTTTCTGAACAATAGGATTATTTAAATAATCTGAATCAATAAGTAAACTTTTTAATATTTCAACAGATGTTATAATACCTGATTTACCTGATCCATTCATTCCGTAAATTCCTTTTATATTATATGCCTGTGTATCTGCATTTTTAGGAATTATCTTCTTATAAAAAGATAAAGAAACTAATTGATCAATTGCTTTTATACCTTTAACAGAATACTTAATTAAATATATGTCCGCCATTTTTAGATTCCTCCTTCTTTCTATATATAATATACCACAATAAGATTAAAAAATACATACAAAATGTATTTTTATTGTCGCGACATAGTAAGTGGTAGATAGTGCGTGTCTAGATTTCATCTCCAAGCAATGCCCTAATAGTTCTATAATTATTAAAAGTCCAAAAAGTTCAGTACTCAACTTTTCGGACTGGTTAGGAGGCATTTTCTATATATTTTATTTTCATTGATATTTCTGTTCTCTTAACTGGAACGCTTTATCTCCAACTTCCAGCAAATCACAAACATGCTCTCTAATTCCTTGCCTTAGTAATACTGACTCATCGTCACATTCGTATGTATTTTCTAAAGGACCTGTGATATACGCAAACTATAGTGGTTCAGTTGTCAAGACAAAAATCTAAGCTTTTTATAATGAACTGATATATGTGACTGGGTAGGGGGAGAAAATCCCCCTTAGGCTGCATGATCATCCAGTAACAGGATCGGATAATAGCAGGATGCCGGTGTCTGATGATTGAGTGCAGAATGACAACGTTCAAAGTTGTAAGTGTTCACATATTTACCGATTGCCTTCCGTGCTTCTCTGATATTGTTATATTGGGTCAGATATGCTTCCTCGTACTTGAAGCTCCGGAACCATCGTTCAATTATAATATTGTCAGCCCAGCGACTTTTACCATCCATGCTTTGACAGATTTGGTTCTTTTTGAGAAAATTCATGTACTCATTGCTTGTAAACTAACAGCCCTGATCCGAATTCAGAAAACCGGTTTTGCTACCATAAATGCCTTTTTTAATGCAGTTATGACCATTCTGGTATCCAGAGTATCATCGACTTCCCAGCCAACGATACAGCGGCTGTACCAGTCAATCACAGCGGTTAGATATAGGAATCCATGCTTAATGGGGATGTATGTAATGTCGATTGACCATGCCTGATTTGGACGGTCGATAACGGCGTTACGCAGCAGATACGGGCAGACTTTTGCCTGTTGCATACGTTTGGAAAGGTTCATTTTGGGATAGATTGGATTGATCCCCATTTCATTCATATAACGGCGCGTTTTCCGGCGGCCAACCTGATATCCACGTTTTTTCAATTGAGCAGATAATTGTCGTGCTCCCCAGGCCGGGTTATCCGTGTGTAATCATCTATGATCAATTTGCAATCTAACTCCTCCTGAGATATGGGCGTGCCCTTGTAATAAACACTGGTACGATTGATATCAAGAAGCGCAGCTCCTGTTTTAACTGGAAGTTCTTTAGTCTTCAAAAGGTTTTGGACTAAATTTACTCTCGTAGTCAGGTCCAAGTGTTTCTTCAGATTTTTTTTCAACCAATCCACCTGCATGGTGAGCTGGCCAACTTTTATCGCATATTCAGCTTTTTCCTTGCGCTCTAAAGCGAGTTTTTCTTTCAGATTATCTTCTCGTGTGTCATCAAAAATCACGGATGCCTTATCGAGGAATTCCTTCTTCCAGTTGCGGAGAAGATTTGGCTGAATATTGTTTTCAGTTGCAATTGTATTTAAGTCTTTTTCTCTTTTGAGCAGTTCAATCACTAATTCTGATTTGAATTTGGCAGAGAAATTTCTTCTTGTTCGAGACATAATAATGATCCTTCTTTCTGTAGTGCTTACAGTATACCAGATTCATTAAGAAATGTCTCTTGAAGTGTCTTAAATTACGATACCATTATAGGTCAACTCTTCATTTTGATGTCTATAATTTTCATCTGGATTATTTAATATCTTAATTCCATATTCCTCTATAAGATTTTCCTCTTTTATCCAATCAACAAAATCTCTTATTGTTTTATTCTCTATTAAATATTGGTATAATGCTATAAAACGATGGGACTTTTCTTCAATTTTTAAAATACTACTTAAATATTTATAACTTGGATTATTTATATTTACTTTTTCAAAATCTTTTAGTATATCAACCGATAATTTTTTTGAATCACCATAATAGTCTATTTTATCACAAATGGTAATATCACCAAATCCAATATTGCTTCCTGCAAATAAATAGCTAGTTTTTTGATGAACATATTCTATTCTAGACAAATAAAAATCTCTTACATATAATCTATAAAAAACCTTGTCTAGTAAACTTTTACATTCTCTTTGAATACTATTACACTCTTTTACCCAATTTTCTTTCTTTATCGCTTTTTTAATTTTTAAATCAACAAATACTTCTTGCGATTTTCTGTAAATATAAATTTCTTCTATTATATCATTAACAATTGGAAGTAACAGTGTGTCAAACTCAAAATTTTCCATTCCTCTAATTAAATATCTTGAATAAAATTGATATTTATCTTTCGTAATCATCCACCTTCATTCTATCCATATAATTCCTTTGATTACTTCTTATCTCTTCTTTACCTTCCACCCCATCCAATACAATACTCCTCCTATCGCTCCGCCGAACGTATTGTAACATAAATCCAAAAGCTGAAATGTCCCAAGCCGCAGGAAAAGCTGCAGGAACTCTATAGTCAATGAAAAAAGAAATGCAGCCTTTGTGCTATACCAAAGGATACTTGTAAAGCAAATTTGTCTGCCCTTCTCTTTTAAAAGTTTCTCTTTGGCAGTCCACATGAGCAGAAAAGTAAATGGCAGCATAAGGGCATGATGATTTCTCCATTTAACCCAACTGGAGCAAGTTGTTTAATTCCACCGCCGAACCGGGAACCGATGCCGGCAACCATAATTACTAATGTTGTTTTCATATTATTTCTTTTATTTTTCAGTTTTTTCAAATTAACTTCAAAAAATTGTAAAGAGGTCTGGTCCCTTTTAATCTTTAGGACGAAGTCCTTTTACAAGAGCCTGAAACTCCTGTTCCGTATCCACAAAATGATAAGGTGCATACTCACCATATGCAGTTGGTCTGCTAATTGTTACAAGCTGTACTCCCTTATAACCAACCGCTCTGTTCAGTTCTCTTTTTAATTCTACCAGATGCCTTCCATGAGTTGTTTTTAACGCAAAACAACCATGTGCATCACGATCTTTTGCTATCAAATAACACATTACTCAGCTCCTCCTTAAATTCATGCTCATTCCGAATAAATCCATTTTCATATTTTTCACGCATTACTTTTCCCGTTTCTATTGAATATTTCTTCTTATATAGGTAATCATGAAGCCAGTTGTTAAACTGTCTGTCAAACATTGTGTTAAACTGAATTTCTATAGGATAATGTTTTCCACTTTTTTGATAATACACATGTACACCTCTGTATCCGTCATCCACCGCTTTTCCATTTGACATATCAGCAATTCGGAACTGCGAAGATTTTCCTTCCAAAATCTGGTCATAGCTATCACAAAAAGCCCGGAGTCCCAAAATATCATTAAATACTTTGCGTGTCTGATGATCCGGATAATAACGTTCATACTTCATAAGTATAGAATCTAAACTCTTGACTCTGTAGTCTAACGCAATACTTGAAAGGATTTCCTGTTCATCCAGCCATTCGGTCATCTCTACTAACTCGGCAATTAGCAAATCTTTATCAAAATAATGCAAATTCTTTTTCAATGGAATTCCCAGATGTGACTCAAAAGACAGTGCATCCAGAATTCCCACTGATAAGCCATTCATTTTCAGCAACTGCTCATCCATAAGCGTACCTCCTGCTTACCAGAATTTTTTATTTATGCTATCACAGATATGCTGAATTATCAAGACATTAAACATTGTAAGTAATCTATAATGCTGTTTCAAGCATTTGGGATTTGAGCGTTAATTCGATGCCCTTTTGAGCAATCTCATTATCCACTTTATCAAACCAGTAATCCCAATTATCTTCCTCAGTTTTGCTTAAAAATATTCTCGCCATTTCATAGCGTTCAAAAAGCTCAGGCCATTTACTCATGAAATATACATCTTGGCTTGTTGGAAGTTTTACACCAGCCAAATTATATTTACTGCTTGATGGCGGTTCTACTCCTTCAAAAATATCTGTTTGAAATTCCATAATATGCTTCTCCATTAATTTCGTTTGGAAAGGTTCATCCTTGACTAGATTGAATCAATTCTCATTTCTTTTCTCCTCATTATTCATCTTGTTTTTTATTCTTATTTCAAATCTTCAAATAAACTCTTCTGATATATCCCATCTTCTATCAATCTGGCAAATGACTTCACCACATAGTCTTTATCTTCTTTATAAGTCACCCCAAACCACTTATCATTCGTATCCAACACTTTTACAGAAACCTTACCTGCCTGAAGAAGCTCATCTATGTATATTGGCAACAAATATTCTGCTTTCAGAATATCTTTATCTCCCATATTGACAAAGAATTCTTTAAATCCATCTTCTAAAGTCTGCATAAATTCCGGTGTAAGTCCCCACATATTCATGGATGCGTAGGATTCCGCATTAATTGAAGTGAGCTGTCCATCGTTATCTACTGCTGCACCCTCTGGAGTCTTGACAATATTGGAAGTTTCATGCACTGCTGTAAGGTAACCTTCCTCATTAGTTTCACAGATACCTCTGGTAACGGCACCATTCTCACTTAAAGTATACCAGAATGGTCATAACTGCATTAAAAAAGGCGTTTATGGTACTATCGTCTCTTGCGGCTCATTTCTACATTGTATTGTAAAAGCTGTTGAATCCTTCTATAGAGTTTCGATATAGGCTTTCTGGTGAGTTCGATACCTCTCTACCTAAAAGCGCTGAAATAATACTCATCTGAAAAGTCTCTCTTTCGTTCATCTCAACAAGGTATCTGTATACTGTACTCTTGACTATGCCGAGCGCATCTGCAATTTCGCTGGTATAAGGTGAACGATGATTCAGCAATAAAAACTTCTCAGCGTAATTCAATATCTGCTGCATTAACTCTTCGCTCTTATGCCTCATCTTTTCACCTTACCTTTCTATCGGAAACGATACGTTTCTGATAGTTGTATTATACCGAACATATATACGGAAGTTAATACATTTTCCCAATTTTATCGAACATATTTTCTTTCATTCGTCTTCGAACTCCATTTCATTCATTTCTGGAAAATCCAGTAACTCAGAAACAGTCATATTAAATCCCATAGCAATCTTACGCAAAGTCTTCAGCTTTGGATTCTTTGTTTCTCCCCTCATCATACTATTAAGCGTTGATTGCGTAATCCCTGACAATGTAGCAAGTTTATTTGTCGTTATCCCTCTCTCAACACACAGATCAGTCAATCTCTTTATTATGGCATCTGAATACGTCATGCAAATTCTCCTTAAATCACAATATATATTCAGTATAAATGATTTCCCCTTCGTTTATTAACGGTATACCGTTGGCATTTCCGCAAACCGATGATAAATTAACGTTATACCGTTATTTACTTGCAGAGGAATTTACCTAATGAACAAAAAAGAACAAAAATTAAAAAAGAATCTCTATAAAGCACTCACAGAATATTTCATTCATAATTCTAAAAACAGTCTGCCATCATCAGAAAGTATTCTGGATCAGCTTGCCTCTTTTCGCATGGAAACAGGATTACCTGCCGCACTCAGACAAGATAAAAAATATCAAAAAGCTCAAAAAAACTGTAATAAAGCAAATGAAAAAATGCAGGATCTAAATCTAACTCCCCAACAATGGGACACTATTGATGCCACTATCACCGCAGAAAACAATGCATCTATAGAATACATCCGTATTGCCTATAAACAAAGAATCATTGATGCATTTTCGATTTTACGAGAAACTCTTTAATATATCCATGTCAATCCAATCGCTTATGAGCAATAAAGCAGGGATTATCTCTGCTTTCCCATTTTCTTCTCTATTTCTTCCGGAACTCTGAGCAAGCCAAATCGCCATAGTATCGGATAAATATATGAAATTCCTCTAATGTCTCCAAGTGCCTTTGGCTTCTTCACTTCTTCTGAAACCTTCTTACTATTTTCAAATGCCAGGACCACACTACTCCAGGCAAGGCTCTTACTTTTCTCTCTCCGGTCTATCAACAGCTCTCTGTTATACTCTCCGTTTTTACCAACCTTTAATTTATACCGGAATGGTAATCCTGTTGCCGTTTTAAATGGATAATCCTGAAATGCAATAACAGCCTGCCACAAATTTTCCTCTGATGGTATTTCTTGTAGAAGACGAACCTGCTCTTGTCGGATCTTATATGTCCGGCATCGCTCCGCATTTAAGCTTATCTCTGCTGCATTATAAATTCCCTTAATGTAGGGCAGATAGGAATGAACCGATGCTCTGGAAAGACCTGTGAGTTTCATAATCTCTGGAATCTTTTTTCCTGACTGATGCAGATTATTGATTTCTGTACATATATCTGATGTGAATACATCTGCAGTAATAAGTAGCTTACGAAGTTTAAGCAGACTAATATTTAACTCATCTGCCAGTGATCTTAAAGAATCTGCTTCTTCATAGGCATCTCTTAACTCTTGAAGAAAATTATTAAATTGAAGTTCTGGATTATATTCTGGTTTCTTTTTTGGTCTTCCTGCCATTTTACAACTCCTATTTCCATGTGAATCCAATCGTCTTACACCTAAAACAGAGGATTCCCTGCTCCAGACTAATGCTCCGATAGCTGTCCTCTGTTTCTTATTTTATTTTTTCGCTTTCTGGAATATCCCAAATAATAGATGACACCGCCTACTGCTCCACCAACTGTATTATAGGTCAAATCCGATATTTGAAATGTTCCAAGATGGAATAATAACTGAGTAAATTCTATCATAAAAGAAAATACTACTACAACTTTTGTGGCTTCCCAAACAGTCTTTCCAAATCTAATATTCTCAGATTCATCAAGTAATTCTTTTTGAAATGCCCACAATAGTAAAATAGAAAATGGAACAAATAACATGAAATTCTCTATAGATTCTGTTGTAAACTGTCCATCTTCATATAATCCCCATCCTCCAAAAAGCTTTCCAAGCGGATCAAACCATATCTCACGATTTAAAACTGTTCGGAGTAATATCATTTCCACCCATGCTCCTTACCATATAAATATAAGAACATTGTTAAAAAGGCAAGGAGAACGGCAGCCCAGAAGGGCTGATAAAGTGCTGATAATACATTATATGCTATTTTATTAAATATTTCGATTATCTTACTTCCCATCGTTCTCCTTTATTATTTATTTTAAATCCTCAAATAAATTCTTCTGATATACACCATCTTCTATCAGTCTGGCAAATGATTTCACTACATAATCTTTGTCTTCTTTATAAGTTACTCCAAACCACTTATCATTCGTATCTAACACTTTTACGGAAACTCTGCCCGCCTGAAGAAGTTCGTCTATGTAGATTGGCAGTAAATATTCTGCTTTCAGAATATCTTTGTTTCCCATATTTGCAAAGAACTCTTTAAATCCCTCTTCTAAAGTCTGCATGAATTCCGGTGTAAGTCCCCACATATTCATGGATGCGTAGGATTCCGCATTAATTGAAGTGAGCTGTCCATCGTTGTCTACTGCCGCACCCTCTGGAGTCTTAACAATATTGGAAGTCTCATGTACTGCTGTGAGATAGCCTTCTTCATTTGTCTCGCAAATCCCTCTGGTAACGGCACCATTTTCACTTAAAGTATTCTTTAAAATAAAGCCTGCCATACAGAATTGATTCGCTTTTTCTGGTGTATAGTCTACAAGGAAATCATGAAGCTTAACAAATGCTTCCTTTCCATAGTAGTCATCTGCATTGATAACTGCAAATGGCTCATGCAGAACTTCTTTGCAAGCAAGAACAGCTTGTCCTGTTCCCCAAGGTTTAGTACGTCCTGCTGGAAGCTCCACCCCTTCTGGAAGTTCATTTAATTCTTGATATGCGTAGGCAATCTCTACATCAAGATCTTTACAAATCTTTTCAATACGATCACCGATTGCTTCTTTAAATGCGTCCTTAATATCCTTGCGGATGATAAAAACTATTTTGTTGAAGCCTGCTTCTATTGCATCATGGATAGAATAATCCATGATGATTTCTCCATTTAAACCAACTGGAGCAAGTTGTTTGATTCCACCGCCGAATCGGGAACCGATACCGGCAGCCATGATGACTAATGTTGTTTTCATATTCATTTTTATATCCATTCCTTTCGCACTGCTCAAGGCACAAAACGTCATGAAAAAACGTTGGCTTGTTGCAGCTTTCTTTTTATAATTGTTTCCATAGGGATATTCAGTACACTACAAATCACGGGGAGGTGAGTGGGCTGTCCGTTTATCGGATGACCGTATTTTTATATGTGTAGAATGCTTTTTCAAGCACAAATAAGTGTGCCCTGAGCACCTAACCTTATCTTTGTAAAAACAACTCTCGTTTTTATCCTAAGCATTCAGTCAATGCTGTCTACTCCCTATAATCTATCATTTAACACGAGAGACCACCCGCATTATCTTTTCCAGAAGGGATTCTGAAATATCTTCTTTTATGTGGATAACAGCTCCATTTATTTCAATGGAGATATCGGAAGAACTCTCTGATCTGAGCTGTTGAGTGATCTTTTCAGGGATTTCAACTACCTGCTGGCATGAGACAGAATTGTCCTGGACGTGCTCCAGACAGGCTTTACGGATACAGCGTAAACGATAATAATAATTCGATTTGGAGATACCTTTGCTGATCGTGGATACGATGGCAATAAATTACTTGATTATATCTACTCTCATGGTGGAGAACCAACGATTCCATCCAGAAAAGGAGCAAAGTTTGACCGACATTGTGATTGGTAGCTTTATAAAGAGAGACATTTAGTAGAAAACTATTTTCTCAAATTAAAGGCGTTTCGCCGAATAGCGACACGTTATGATAAACTGGCGTCCACTTTTCTGGGTTTTGTATGCATCGTCTCAATATTAATTTGGTTAAAATGAACAACTTAAAATGTTTTTCAAACACGCTCT
>OLPH01003134.1_pt1 | contig 11991 bp, 9 predicted proteins | sample 1672951 | NCBI WGS metagenome assembly OLPH01 (sample SAMEA3136740, study PRJEB25190) | human gut metagenome
TGTATTATCTCGCCATCAGTTTCCCGATGCCCATTCTTCTGGCACTGATGATCAACGAGGTGAAGAATACCCGGTTCAAAAAGGCTGTGCAGAACATTACTTATATGCCGTACTTTGTGTCCACCGTGGTGCTCGTCGGCATGATCAATCTGTTCTTTTCCTACAACGGTCTTGCCAACAATATCGGCGCGCTGTTTGGAGCGGAGCCGCAGATGTTCCTGATGAAAGATGCGCTGTTCAACGATTTGTATGTTTGGAGCGGCGTGTGGCAGGCCACGGGTTACGGCGCGGTCATCTACATCGCCGCGCTGGCGGGCGTTTCGCCGGACCTGCACGAGGCGGCCACCATCGACGGCGCTACACGGCTGCAGCGTATCATCCACATCAATCTGCCGGCCATTATGCCCACCATCGTCATCATGCTAATCATGGCCGTGGGCGGCATCATGAACCTTTCCTTTGAAAAGGTACTGCTCATGCAGACAGACAGCAACACTGCGGTGTCGGAGGTCATCTCCACTTATGTTTACAAGCTGGGCATTCAACGCGCCCAGTACAGCCTGTCGGCCGCCGTGGGCCTGTTCAACAATATCATCAACTTGATTTTGCTTGTGACGGTGAACAAAGTCTCCCGCAAGATCAGCGAAACATCTTTGTGGTAAGGAGGCGCCTGCAATGGTTATTAAAGAGACAAGAAGCGACAAGATATTCAATTTCATCAACTATTTCCTGCTTGCATGCGTGTTCCTGATCTGTCTGTATCCGTTGTGGTTCATCATCATCGCGTCTATCAGCAACCCGGATCTTGTCAACGGCGGCCAGGTATGGTTCTGGCCCAAGGATATTTCCTTTGACGGCTATAAGAGCCTGTTCGCCGACGACGGCGTGATGCGCGGTTATGTCAATACGCTGATTTATACCACAGGCGGGACGCTCATCAACCTTGCCGTTACGCTGCCCGCTGCTTACGCGCTTTCCCGCCGGGATTTTGTAGGCCGCAAGTTTTTCACGCTGATGTTCCTGTTCACGATGTTTTTCTCCGGCGGCCTGATTCCCACCTTCCTGACGGTGAAAAGCCTGGGGCTGTACAACAATCCATGGGTCATGGTCATTCTGGGCGCCACCAGCATGACGAACATCATCATCAGCCGGACCTTTTTTGAAACCAATATCCCAAACGAGCTGCGGGAGGCTGCCGAGATCGACGGTTGTTCCAATACGCGCTTCTTTTTCAGCATCGTGCTGCCGCTTTCCACGGCTATCATAGCCGTCATGGCGCTGTTCTTTGCGGTGACACACTGGAACGGTTATTTTACGGCGATGATCTACGTGCGCGACAAAGACTGGCAGCCGCTGCAGATCGTTATGCGCGAGATACTGATGCGCAGCGAATTTAACGCCCAGATGCTCCAGCAAGGCGGGGATACGGGCGTGCTGGCGGCGCAGGAACAGCGCATCGCCGAGCAGATCAAATATGCGCTCATCGTTGTGGCCTCGGTACCGGTCATGTGCATTTATCCGTTTGTGCAGAAGCATTTTGTCAAAGGTGTAACAGTGGGCGCGGTAAAGGGATGATTCCCTTGCCGCTCCGCACGTGATACAATTATTAAAACAGGAGGAAGCAATATGAAACTGAAAAAACTGGCATCCCTTGCAATGTCCGGCGTGCTGTGCGTCAGCATGCTGGCGGCCTGCGGCGGCGGTTCGTCGTCCAGCGCGGCCGTATCCGGTTCGGCGGCGTCCGGCTCCGCTTCGGCGGAGGGGACGGGCAACGTTACTCCCGTGGGTGAGTATCCAATTGTAAACGAGCCGATCACCTTTAAGATCATGGGTGCAAAAGACCCCGGCGCTCCGGACTGGAGCGAGTTGGAAGTATTCCAGCGCTTGTCCGAGATCACCAACATCAACTTTGAGTTTGAAGTGTCCGAGACCGGCACCTGGCCCGAACAGAAAAACATTGCGCTGGTGGGCGGCGAGTACGGCGACATCATCCTGCGCGATAAGAGTGCGACCGACGCCAATATGGCCGTTACCGACGAGGAGACCTACGGCCCGCAGGGGATTTTTCTGGACCTGACGGACCTCATCGACCAGTACGCGCCCAACATCAAGGCCATGATGGAAAAATATCCCGACGTCAAAGCGGCCATGACGAGCATGGACGGCAAGATCTACGGCCTGCCGTATGTGTTCCACACGGCCACCGTACAGGGCCACACTGCGTTTTTCAGTGAAGAATGGATGAAAAATGTGGGCGTTGATAAAGTGCCTGAGACCACCGATGAGCTGTACGATATGCTGGTCGCTTTTAAAGAACAGGACGCAAACGGCAACGGCGACCCCAGCGATGAGATCCCCTTCACCTGCGTGGGCCTCACCACCACCATTCGCGACCTGCTCATTCCGGCCTTTACGGGCCTGCCCGACGGCCTGAGCTTTAACTTGGACGACGAAGGCAAGGTCGTGTATGCCCCGGCCACCGAGGAGTACAAGGAATTCCTGAAATATGCCAACAAGCTGTACAGCGAAGGTCTGCTGGACCCCGAGTTCTCCACCCAGACGGCACAGCAGTGGCAGGCTAAGGTAAAGGCTGACCAGTGCGGCATTTACAGCGGCAGCCCCACCACGCTGGACCCCTCCACCACCGCGCAGCAGCTCAGCCTGCCGCCGCTCACCAGCGCCACCAATGACGAAAAGGTCGTCAAACAGCCGCTTTACATGTATCCGGGCCGTGCGTTCATCACCGACAAATGCTCCGACCCTGTGGCAGCCATCCGTCTGCTGGATATGTTCTATGCCACCGAGGAAGACGCAGTGGAAGGCTTCAGCGGCCTGACGACATTTGTGGGCTGGGAAGGCGAGCATTGGGAATACACCGATGATACCAAGACGGCCTATTCCTGGATCGACCCCATCACCGGCTTCAGTGATATCAACAAAACGGTGTCTGTGAACATGGAGCTGCCCGGCCTGCTGGAATTCAATGCGATGCCTGCCGGAAGCCCGCTGATGGAGATGAAGTGCGAGCAGGTTGCAGAGATGCAGGCTCCGTACTATAACATCAAGAATGCATATCCCCAGAACGCGCGCTTTACCGCCGAGGAATCCGAGCGCGGCAATGTCATTGAAAACGATCTGTATACGCAGGTGTTGATGATGACAACGAAATTTATCGTCGGTGATACCGACATCGAATCCGGCTGGGAGGACTATCTTGCTTCCCTCGAAAAGATCGGCCTTGCCGAGCTGACGGAGATCAAGGAAGCAGCTCTGGCCCGCTGGAACGAAGCCATCCAATAAGTTTTGTACGCACCCGGCCGGGGGGCTTCCCAAGGGGGAAACAGCCCCCCGGCCTTTTTTAAAGGCCAATGGCAAAGAAAGAGGGAAAACCACAATGATCCATACGGTGGAGACCGCGGCGCGCCTGCTGGAGCTGCCCGCAGCTACACTGCATGCGGGCGACGTGGCCCAGGTGCTGGGCCGCCTTGTACCCGGCGACGGCAGCTGGCTGTACCGCTGGGACCCCAACAGCACAGCCGGGCCAAACGGCGGCACGGTGCTTGCACCCGCGGGCATGCCCGCCGCGGGCCGCTGGCTTTTGTGCCACAGCGGAACGGTGGATGCGCGCTGCTTCGGCGTATTCGGCCCGGACGTCCCGGCAGACGACGCGCTGGACGCGCTGATGGCGGACGGGAGCGTAACGCGCATCGTATTCGGCACAGATGTGAATTTCACACGCCGCCACATGTTCACACGCGGGCACGTCACGCTGGATTTCACCGGCCACACAGTAACGGCACAGGGCGTGGAGCACGCAAAGCACAACGATCCCTTCGGCGCGCTGTTTCACTTTACGGGCGTGCCGGGGGATGACGTGCGTACTTTTCCGCTGGCGCAGCCCATGCGCAAGCTGTATGATGTGTTCGAGGTGCCCGGCGCGGGCGGCATCCCGCTGTATTCCTGGTGGCAGGTGAGCGTCAACAGCCTCGCGGGCCGTGAGGAAAAAGAGATCGACAAGCTGCTGTGCGTCACCGAGCGCATCGACGAAAGCCATGTGCGCGTTAACTATAAGATGGGATGGCCGCTGGACGCCGGGCGTGTGATGACCTGGCGGCGCGTTGAACCCATTGAGCGCGTCTGCGTGCAGGATATGGAATTCCGGGGCAACGAGGGCGGCGAGGAGACGGGCGCGCAGCCGTTGGCCTTTGAGTACGCGGTGCGGTGCGACGTGCGGGACGTGCGGGCGCGGCATACCTACTGGCCTGTGCTGCTGCGCCGCCACAACACCGAATACGTCACCGAACGGTGCAGTCTGGCCAATCCCATAGAGGTGGTGGTGGGCGGCACCGGATATCTGACGCAGCAGATCCACTGTCTGTACGGCAAGGTGCGGGATTGCACCACATCCAACGCGCGCCACCTGAACGATTTTACGGGCAGCGCATACTGCATGGTGGAGAACTGTCACGGCGACGGCGATTTTCACGGGGCCTATGTCACCCACGGTCAGTTCGAGCACGACCTTACCTATGTGGGCAATTCCGGCCTGCTCAGCTTCGCCAACAGCGGTCCCACCTGGGGCAGCAGTGCAAAGCGCATCACAGTGGTGCGGCACACGGGCTTCTGGGGCATCGGCTTCGCAAAGGTCAGCGATCTTACCCTGCAGGACGTCGCCGTCTGCCGCACAGGCGCCTACGACGGTGTGAATACGGAGGGCTACGGCCCCTGCGGCACGTTTCTGCTGAACGCGGACGGCCTGCAGATGCGCGGCTGCACGGCTGAAAAGCTGGTTTTGACCCAGCGCAGCCGTCGCGCAAAGCGGCCCGCGATCGTGGAGGGCTGCTGGTTCCGGGACGGGATCGAAGTGGTGCGGACGGGCGAGGCAGCCGTCGCGCCCGGCACGCCGCTGATCCTGCGAGACAATCTGACGGGCCCCGGCGGCCCGCAGCAAGCGGAGGGAACAGAATGAACGACATCCATATTCTGGTTACGATGCCGCAGCATGCGGTATTCAGGACCTTTTTTGACGCCGACGCCATGGCTGCGCTGGAGCACATCGGCACGGTACACTGGAACACGCTGGGCCGCCAGTACACCCAGGACGAGCTGGGCGCGGCCGTACGCGGCATGGACATCTGCGTCACAGGCTGGGGAACCCCGGTCTTTGATGAAGCGGTGCTGGCGCAGGCGGACCGCCTGCGGCTCATTGCCCACACGGGAGGCTCCGTCAAGCCCTATGTGACGGACGCGGTGTATGGCCGGGGCATCCGTGTGGTGAGCGGCAACGAGGTGTTTGCGGAGTCCGTGGCCGAGAGCGTGGTGGCCTATGCGCTGGCCAGCCTGCGGCAGATCCCCTATCACTCTGTGAACCTGGCCGGCGGCATATGGCCGGAGAGCTTTGCGAACCGCGGCCTGCTGGACCGCAGCGTGGGCATTGTGGGCTACGGCATGATCGCCCGCTATGTGGTGGGCATGCTGGCGCCGTTCCACTGTCCCATCAAGGTGTTTTCCCGGCACATCGGCCAGGACGAGCTGGACCGCTGCCACATGGAAAAAGCCGAGCTGGAGGAACTGTTCGCCACCTGCGACATCATTTCCATCCACAGCGGCATGACGCCGGAAAACCACCATCTTGTCACGCGGGAGCTGCTGCAGAGCATGAAGCCCGGCGCGCTGCTTGTCAATACGGCGCGGGGCGCAGTCATCGACGAGCCGGCGCTGTGCGAGGTGCTGGCCGCACGGCCGGACCTTTCCGCCGCGCTGGACGTGTACGAGACCGAGCCGCTGCCCGCGAGCCATCCGCTGGAAAAGCTGCCAAATGTGCTGCTGATGCCCCACATGGGAGGCCCCACGGTGGACCGCCGTCTGGCCGTCACCCGCAGCGTGACGCAGGATATCCGGCGCTTTCTGGCAGGGCAGCCCATGAGCTGCGAGATCAGCCGCAGTTATGCGGCGAAAATGTCGGCGTATTAAAGCGCGCCGCACGGGAAAGGCGGGCCGCCGTGCGCGCCCGCAGCAAGGGAGGAACAGGAAATGAAACAGAAACTGAAGCTGGCGCTGGTGGGCGCGGGAGAGCGCGGCCAATACTGCTATGCGCCTTACGCAAAAATGCACGGCTACGAAATTGAGTTCGTGGCGGTGGCGGACCCGCATAAGGGCCGCCGGGAAAAATTCGTCCAGGATTACCATGTGCCCGCCGAAGGCGTGTTCGAGACGGCGGAGCAGTTTTTCGCCCGGCCGCGCATGGCGGACGCGGTGCTCATCTGCACCCAGGACAGCCAGCACTATGCGTATGCCTGCCAGGCCATCGACCTGGGGTACAGCATCCTGCTGGAAAAGCCCATCTCGCCCAATGCGCGCGAATGTCTGGACCTGCAGCGCCGCGCCGAGGAAAAGGGCACGCAGATCATGGTCTGCCATGTGATGCGCTATACCAAATTCTACCGCAAGCTCAAGGAGCTGATCGACTCCGGCGTCATCGGCGACGTGGTGCACGTCACCCATACCGAGAACGTGGCCTACTGGCACTACGCGCACAGCTATGTACGCGGCAACTGGCATAAGACGGCGGATTCCAGCCCCATGATCCTGGCAAAATGCTGCCACGATATGGATATCCTTTCCTGGCTGCTGGGCAGCCGGTGCAGAACGGTCTCCAGCTTTGGCGACCTGCGCTATTTCCGGGAGGAGAATGCCCCCGCGGGCAGCCCCGCCCGCTGCACCGACGGCTGCCCGCACAGCGGCTCCTGCCCATACTACGCGCCCGCGCTGTACCTGGACGACAATACGCCCTGGCCCACCGCGCTGACGGCCCTGGGGCCGGACCAGAGCTATGAGGCGCGCAAAAAGGCGCTGGAGGAAGGCCCCTACGGCAAGTGCGTGTTCCACAACGACAACGATGTGGTGGATCATCAGGTGGCCAGCCTCCTGTTTGAAAACGGCACCACCGTGGCGTTCACGATGTGCGCGTTTTCCGACGCATGCGACCGCACCGTCAAATTTATGGGCACCAGGGGCGAGATCCGCGCTTCCATGGACAACAACGTCATTGAGGTGACGCAGTTCGGCGCGGGCGTGCGAACGGGCACCACTGCGGTATACACCGTCAAGCCCGGCAGCACGGGCCACTCCGGCGGCGACGAGGGTATTATGGAAGAATTTGTCTCCATCCTGAAGGGCGAACGCGAGAATACGAACACCATCGCCCAGTCCGTCCACAGCCATGTGATGGCCTTTGCGGCGGAGGAATCCCGCCTGACAGGCCGCACCGTGGATGTGGCGGATTTTGAAAAAAGCGTGATGGCCTGATAACCAGGCTTTTTCCTGCGGCGCAGCAAAAAAGAAACGGCGCGGACGGGCTTTTCAGCCAAAGGTGTGGTATACTGGCTGAAGGGGCGTCCGCGCCCCTTTTGTAAAAGGAGAACAGGGAAGGGGTCGTTTGGATGGTTCATCTGGAACAGGCGCAGCCGGAGCAGCTGCAGGAGCTTTTGGCGTTTGCGGAGGAGGCGTTCCGCACGCCGGAGGGGAAGGTGGATTTCCCCACGCTGCTGCCCAAGCTGTACGGGCCGCGACAGCGCGCCGCTGCATACGGTGCTGTATGAGGACGGCGCGCCCGCAGGGCTGTACTGCCTGAAGATACAGGATTTCAACATAGCTGGAACAGCCCTGCGCGTGGGAGGCATCGGCACGGTGTGCGTGGACGGACGCAGCCGGGGCAAAGGGCATCTGGCCTTGCTGATGCAGGACGCGCAGGAGCGTATGCAGGCGGCGGGCTGTGACATTGCCATGCTGGGCGGCCAGCGCCAGCGGTACGAGCGCTTCGGGTATGTACCCGCGGGCGCGCACTGGGAGTTTACGCTCACACCGCGCAACGTGCGGGATATCCGGACGGGCGGCGTGGCGCTGGCGCCTCTGGCGGAATACCCCAGCTGGCTGGAGAGCGCCCGGGCACTGCATGAAAAGCAGCCCGTAACGTGCGCCCGGGGCGGGGACGCCTCGTTCCTCACCGTGCTGCAAAGCTGGCGCGCCGAGCCATATGCGGTTTTGCAGGACGGCATGTTCGCGGGCTATTGCGCGCTGGCGGAGGGAAAACCGCCGCGGCTGCAGGAGCTGGTGCTGCCGGATGCGGCGCTGCTGCCGGCCTTTGCGGCGGCCCTGGCACAGCATACGGGAGTTGCCGGTGTACGTGTACAGCTTTACCCGTGGCAGCGGGCGGAGCTTGCCTATTTTGCCTCTGTGGCGGAACAGGGCGTTTGTGTGCCAAACCACAGCTACCGCGTTTTCCATTGGGCGGCTGCGGCCCGCGCCGCAATGGCGCTGCAGCGCACTTATGACGATACGGCGATTTTAGATGAATTTATACTTGAAGTAGAAAATGAGGGGCGTCTGCGCTTCGGGCCGGGGGCAGAGGGGGTGCGCCCCGCGGAGCCGCAGGATGCGGCGCCGGACCTTGTGCTGCCGCCGCTGGACGCCGCGCGTCTGCTGTTCGGGCCGGACAGCCCGCTGGTGCCCGGCGCGCAGGCCGTTCCCGCCGGGTTGCTGCCGCTGCCGTTGGCCTTCCCCTGGGCGGACGGCATTTGAATGGGGCGGAAGAAAGCCGACTTTGCCTGCAAAAGCGGCCGCGGGCCGTTTTCCGGCCGGGCCCTTGAGAAAAAACAGCCCGCTTTCCTCCGGATGTAATATTCCGGAAGAAGGCGGGCTGTTTGCTTTTAGGGTTCTGCCTGACAAAGCGGCGGCTGCGGTGAAAGAAAGCGCTTTTGCGCTTCATTTGTGCTGCGCACGGTAATCGCCGGGCGTGGTGCCCTCGTACTTGCGGAACAGGCGGATGATGCCGATCTCGCCCGCGTAGCCCAGCCGTGCGGCAACCTCCCGCACCGGCAGGTCGGTGCCGGTCAGCAGCGCTTTGGCCTGGGCCAGCTTGCGTCTGGCGATGTAATCCTTGACATTTTCGTCCCGGTACTTTTTGAATACGTTGGAGATGTACTGCGGCGTCACGCCGAACGCTTCCGAAAGAACGGTAAGGTCGGGGAACTCCGATTCCGCGCAGTTGTCGATGTACGCCGCGATGCGCTCCACCAGCTTTTCCGTTTTGCTTTGGGCGCGGTTTTCATGGGCAGCGGCAAGCCGGGCGATATGCTCGGACAAGCGGCGGCGGGCGTAGTCGATGCTGGAGCTGTTCACCACCTGCTCCACAAGCTGTTCGTCAAAGTCCGCGCCGCCGCCCTGCGCCAGCGCGTCACTGTTGGCAAGGCGCTGCAGCGTGGCGGCAAGCTGGTACAGCAGGCTGCGCGCGGCAGCCGCGCTCACACGTTTTGTTTCAAAGTTTGCGGTAAAGATGCGGCCCAGCACCTCCTGCGCCTTGGACGCGTCTCCGGCGCGCACATATTGCAGAAGCTGCTGTTCGGCCTCCAACGGATAATAATAGTCCGAATGGGTAACGTCCAGAGCCGTGAACAGCACGGGCCCGATTCCGGCGAGGCTGCGCCTTGGATGCAGCCTTTGTGCAGCGAGTCGATGATAGCCAGCTCCAGCCCCTGCTCCATGGCCGAAACGCCTACAAAGATATCAAGCTCAAACTGCTGTGCGCAGAAGCGCGCCAGGGCGTCCCCCTGGCGGGATGCCGCCGCCAATGCGGCGGCATCATTCTCTCCTGAAGGCGGCGAAAGCAGGAATACGCCCTGTGCGCGGCCCAGGTCCAGATACTGGCAGGCCGCGTTTGCGCCGAACAGCTCGCACCCCACGTTCTGCAGCACGAGCCGGGCCACGGAAAGGTTATTTTCCAGCGGGATATTGGAATCCAGGAAAAAGGCGCTGTCCAGGTCCGCCTCGGCCAGTACGGCGATATATGCATCGCCGCCGAAACGCACGCCAAGGGCTTCCAGCTGGCTGCGCGCGCCGTCCCAGTCCAGCGTCTGCCCCAGCAGGAGCTGGAGCAGCAGATCCCGCACCACGGCGGGGCGCTGGGCCTCGATGATGCGCTGCAGCTCGGTGCCTGAGCGCATCTGATTGAGCAGCGTGGACTTGATGACGGCAAATTCGTCGTCGCCCGCGCCGCCAGGCGCGCTTTGTAAAATCAGGTCGTTAATGTCCTTCACCGGGCGGTAGCTGCGCCGGGCGATGCGCCGCACCAGAAACAGCCCCAGCAACAGGTATACGGCAAATACACCACCCAGGAAGCCGATGGTGGAAAGGTTGTCGGTAAAATAAAGATTGGCGGGCGACGTGATAAAGTAGGTCCAGCCCGTTTCCTCGGAGACATAGCGTGTGTAGGAGATATGGTCCGCGGTCACCAGGGCCTCCGCGCTGTTCAGCACTCCGGCGGGCAGGCCGGGCGCGTCCGGCGTTTGGTACACGGCCGCGCCTGTGTCATCCAGCACATAGACGCTGCCACCCGTAGCGGACTGAAGAGACAGCGCATGCGCAAAGAATTTGTCGCTGTCCAGCAGGAGCATCACCTGTCCCGGCGGAGGCGCGCTGCTGCTGATGGGGATGGACTGGACGTAGGGAATGACGCGGATCACCGTGTCGGAATCGTACTGGCGCAGCCCGCCCGCGGGAAGATAATCCTGAAAATGGTATTCCGCCAGCGTGCCTTCGCGCAGCGCCTGGGCTGTGAGATCGGTAAATTCGTAGATGATATCGAAAAACTTGTCCGCGCTCATCCGCACCGTGGAGGTGACGACCTCGTCGGTGCTGCGCACATAAAGAAAATAATCCAGCAGGAAATCCCGCGAAACGGCCATCCCGGCCATCTGGTCCATCGCGTCGTGCACGGAGGAAACAGACGGATGCTTCACAAGGAACTGCAGCCGGGAGTTGAACACCAGGCTGTTGCCCAGCTCCTCCACATAACGCAGGTTTTCCTCTACGTCGTTTTTCAGTGAGGTGAGCAGGGCCTGCTTATTGAGGGCCTCCTCCCGGCGCAGCTGCTGGGCGACCTCCGCTCCGAAAAACAGACAACTGCTCAGAGAGACGAGCAGAATAAGGGTATACGAAAGCAGGAAGAACGAGTATACGCGGCTCTTTTCCTTTTTGGCCCTGTGCGGCGCGGCTTTTTCTGTCGGCATCCCGGCGTTCCTCCTCCCGGCGTCAATGCGGAGTTCCCGCCGGGAAAAGCGGCGCAGCGCGCGGCTCCCGGCGGGAACGCTCTGCTTATAATGGTAAGGGAAAAAGAGCGGTTTGTCAAATGAAACCGGTGGCTGTATAATAGTTGTAAGAAGATTTTGTACAAACAGGCGGAACGGGGGAGAAGCATGACGGAACTGGCAGTGCTGGACTTTGAGACAACGGGCCTTGTGCCGGGGCAGGACGAGGTGCTGCAGGTGGCGGTGGTGGATGAGACCGGAGCGGTGCTGATGAACGAATACTGCCGCCCACAGCGTCACACGGCGTGGGCCGACGCGCAGAAGGTGAACGGCATCGCACCGCAGGACGTGTGCGGCAAACCTCCCTTCGAGGCGCTTGTGCCGCGCTTGCAGGAGATCTTATCCGGCGCGCGGCGGGTGGTGGCTTATAACGACGGGTTTGAAAAAGCCTTCCTGGATGCCTACGGCATTCCGTCCCGCGGGCTGCGCTGGGGGGAGGACCCAATGGCCGCTTTTGCACAGCAGATGGGCGGGCAGAAGCGAAGCCTTTCCGCCGTCGCGTCGTTTTTCGGCTATGAATTCGAGGCGCACGACGCGCTTGCCGATGTGCGGGCCACGCTGTATCTTTACGAGCGGCTGGCGGACGGCGGGCTGCTGCGCTGGGCAACGCGCAATGCGTCGCCCGCGTGGGGGCAGTCGCCCCGGGGCCCGGTAGCATACCAGACGCTGCCGCCCGAGGATATGCTGCGCCTGCTCAAATGCCTGGGCCTGTGCCCGCTGACGGCGGCGCAGGCCCGGCAGCTGTGGTATAAGGGCATCTATACCGCGTCGCCCCGCCCCTGCGAGATTGTGGGGTTTCAGAACCGTTCCAAAGAGGACGGCTGGCTGGTGGTCGCCGTGGAGGCGG
>OLPH01003136.1_pt1 | contig 11983 bp, 9 predicted proteins | sample 1672951 | NCBI WGS metagenome assembly OLPH01 (sample SAMEA3136740, study PRJEB25190) | human gut metagenome
AAGGGTATGAAAAAGGTTGCTTTGTGAAAGCTCAGTTTGCCTTCATATCTTCAGGAAATATGGGACAAAAAAAGAAGAGTCAGAGGAAAGAGATGAAAATCCATTTTACAAATTTATTCGGGCAGTCTTCTCAGAGCGTGGCCCTGATGGCCCAAAACGATATCATGAATGTCGTTCGCGAGCTTGGGGTTAATGAATTAGGGATCTACTTTTATGATCATAGCAATGAACCAGCTAGCGAATTGAACTCGCGAATGGATGGGATTTTAGCAGGCGTTGCTTTTGGGGATATTGTCTTCGTTCAATCTCCTTCTTGGAATGGAATTGAGTGGGACCGCCGTTTGGTTGATAAGTTAAAACTCCTTCAAACCAAGCTGGTCATGTTTATCCATGATGTCCCACCACTCATGTTTGAGAGCAATTATTATCTAATGCCCAACTATATCGACATGTACAATCAGAGTGATCTGGTCGTTGTTCCGTCAGAGCAAATGTACCATCGTCTAGTATCAGAAGGACTCACAGTGAAAAAATATGTGGTCCAAAAGTTGTGGGATTTGACCCATAGTTTGGACCTCTATACTCCGCAATTTGAGAAAAAACTGATCTTCTCAGGGAATCCGTCGCGTTTCCCTCATATCATCGACTGGAAATATGATACACCCCTTCATGTATATACTGAACCAGTTGAAGGAGTTGATTATTCCAAGGTCCATATTGAAGGCTGGCGAACTAAGCAAGAGTTGCTTTTGGAGCTTTCTAAGGGTGGTTTTGGGCTGGTCTGGGGAAATTCAGAGAACCCCGAGGATGAGCGAGATTACTACAAAGAAAATATTTCCTACAAATTATCGACTTACTTATCCGCAGGTCTTCCAGTAGTGGTGCCAGACTATTTGTCAAATGCAGACTATATTCGAGAAAAAGGGATCGGATTTGTAGCCTCCAGTCTCGAAGAAGCCAATCGTTTGGTTCAAGACTGCACAGAAGAAGAGTATGCCCAAATGGTTCAAAAGGCTCAACATACTTCTTATTTGATTCGCAATGGCTATTTTACAAAGAAATTATTTGTCGATAGTGTCATGGCTTTAGGAAAATAAATAGAATAAAATAGGATTCTTCAGACATAAATCTGAAGAATTTTTTATTGAATACGGTACCAAGGCTATAATTTTTTACAATATTAAGGATTAGTGACAAATAAGTGTAGAAAATAAGCAAATTATGGTAAAATAAGTTGAGATAAAATGCTCTAAAGGCACATATTTAAAGGCTGTTTTCCAAGTGGAAGAGTCAAAATGAGTAAGAGAAAGTTTAAAAGAAATGTTAAAACGATCTGAAGTAGGAAAGAGATTTTGTTGGACGATATTTTTCGTCTTTATTTATGTTTTGGGAAGTAAAATTTCCCTGCCTTTTGTTGACTTATCAAAGGCCTTGAGACTCAATGAGGGAACGACAACGGGCTTGCAGCTCTCAAGCGCTGTGATGGGGGGAAACCTCCGCGGGATGTCGATCTTTTCGATCGGTCTATCCCCATGGATGTCTTCCATGATTTTGTGGCGGATGTTTACCGTTTCAAAACGCTTTAACCTCGAAAAAACCAGCACGGAGATTGTGGAACGGCGAAAGATGTACGTAACCTTGGTGCTCGCCATCGTCCAGTCTTTGGCAGTGGCCATGTATCTCCCTTTGAAGACAGGGTTGAACTCTGGACTTGTCATTGCGGTCAATACCATGATTATGGTAGCTGGAGCCTTCTTTTTAGTTTGGCTCTCCGATCTAAATGCCGCTTTGGGGCTTGGAAGCTCTGTGGTCATCATGATGGCTGGGATGGTTATGTACCTGCCAGAAGACGTGATGCAGACCCTTTCAAATGTCAATAATATCCCAGAAATCGCTTATGTTCTGGGCGTGATTTTCATCTTGCTTTTTGTCTATGTGGCAGTCTTAGTGGAATATTCCAAGTACCAGATTCCTGTCAATAAATTAGGGATCCACAACAACTTGAAAAGTTATACTTTTTTGGATATCAAGATCAACCCAGCAGGAGGGATGCCCTTCATGTACGCCATGACCTTGGTGTCGATTCCTCAGTATGCCATGCTTTTGATCTTGTCTATGGATTCCAATGCCAAGTGGGCTGCTCGTTTAGCCAAACACTTGGTGATGGGAGATCCGATTTGGATCCTTCTTTACATTCTGATGATCGCCCTTCTCTCTTTTGCTTTCGCCTTTGTCAATGTGAACGGAGAAGAAATTGCAGATAAGATGATGAAGGCTTCCGAGTATATCGATCATGTCTATCCTGGAGCAGATACACGTCGCTATATCAATAAAATTGTGCTACGCTTGACGGTTTTTGGGACCTTGTATCTGATCCTCTTCACCGCGCTTCCTTTTTCTCTCTTGTTATGGGATAAGGATCTCTTGCGCTTGACCATGATTCCAGGAACCTTCCTCATGTTTGTCGGGATGATTTACAATATCCGAGAAGAAATTCGTGCCCTTCGAGTGAATCAACGTTATACAAGAATATTCTAGGAGTAACCATGTATTATTTTGTACCAGCTTGGTATGGAACGGACCGCATCTGGCAGCAAACAGCTACCCCTTGGTACTGGATGCGAGAGTCCATTGAATTTGACGATACCATTAATCAAGTTCGTATTTTTCAAGAAGCAGAAATGGATCGGATCTTATTGTTACCTCAATATAGTCCACAACTGCGCTATTTTTTGCACCGCCAAGACTTGTTAGAGACAGATGTGCTTTCGATTTTTGATAAGATCCAAAAAGTTCCGTCTGATTTGGCTATGCGCCCAGTTCAGCTTCAGGACATCGAATGGCCGAGTGAGACCACTTTTTCCTATACTCCCTTTTTGGTGATGGCGTTTCGAAAGGGCCACCACCTAGCGAAAATTGATATGGGAGTGGATGGAAACCTTCTCTCTTTGACCCGTTATAAGAATGACGAGATCAGCTACATCGAGTACTTAGATGATCGTGGCTTTATCTCTAGTAGAATCTACTACAATGAGGGAAAACCCTATTTCCAAGAGTATCTGAGTTTTGATGGGCAATGGGTTTTGAGAGAGATGTTGATCGAAGAGAACCACTCCGTCATGGTCAATGAAGCTTTCTCTCATGCCTTCAAAAAAGAAAGCTATGCCAATATGGGAGACGTTGTCGCTGAAAAAATGAAGGAGCAGCTAGCAACCTTGGTTCCAGGACGAGATCAGTTGGTTTTGGCAGCTCATCCAGCAAATTTGGCCTTTTTACAAGATACAGCAAGTAGTGTCAAGAAAGTCTTGTCTTTCTACGGGGATCGCCAGCCCTTGTCTGCCGAAAACTTTGCCCTCTATTTTGATATGATTGATGCTCAGCTCCTGATTACAGATAGTGAAAAAACCAAAGAAGCGATTGGGGTCTTTTCTCCTAGCTTGGCTCAAAAGACGCACCGGATTACCTCTTTTGACTCCCGCCTCCGTTTGGGCTCTAGTCAGGAACGCAAGGAATCAAAGATTTACTTTTATGTCAATGAAGCTGAGCTTCCAAGTAAGAGCCAGCTCAAGAAGGTTCTGGAGGTCTTGGCACAACATCCTTTATTTGAAGTTGTTTTTGCATTTTACAATGGATCACCGGAGCGTGTTAAGGAATTAGAAGGGCAACTTGAGGAATTGATTGCTAGTGAGCAGGACTTGCATCTTGTTCAGTCGCCAAGTCAGTCAGAAGGGCTTGGTGAAAATCAGATCATTGATGAGGAGTATGAACAAGACGCACCGAATTACCGTTTTGTGGTTAAGAATTTTTCAAGTGAAAATGATATTATACAAGAGTTGGAAAAAACACGCTTGATTGTCGATTTAAGCGAGGAACCCAACCTCTATACGCAGATCGCAGGGATCTCTGCGGGGATTCCTCAGGTCAACCGTGTCCAAACAGAATATGTCGATCATTTGAAAAACGGTTATGTCTTATCAAAGGGAGACAAGGAATTAGGAAAGGCAATCACGCACTTCTTATTGGAATTGAAGCCTTGGAACGAAGCCTTGGTCTACTCGATCGAAAAAATTCAAGAATACACCGGTCAACGCTTGATCGAGAAATGGGAAGGATGGATGAAAGAACGTCATGGATAAAAAACTACAAATACCCCATATTCTCCAAATCGGCTCAAGTAGTTGGCAGGATCAGGTGGAGCTTCCTGCTGGACTAGGCTGGCACTTTTTTCAAGCTACCGCTCTTCCATCGCTCAAAGAATATATGGAAGAAGAGGAAATCTCCAAATTCAAAGCCTTGATTCTGGAAAAGCCAGAAGATTTATTAGCTTTAGGAGAAGACCTGGCTTATTTCCAGCCGTATACCGTTTTTTATGATCAAAGCCATGAACTAGAGGCGCCTTCTGACGAATTGGCCCACCTCTTAAGACTCAAGCAAGCAAGACCCTGGGATTTCTCAAACAAGCATCAATTTCTCTATGTCTTAGACCGCTTTTTATACGACAATCAATATGGAGATGCCTTTACAGTTCGTGACCTGCGGGTGAGACCGGATTTTGCTGGCCAGCAAACGGTGCTGGGGCAACATTTTCTGAAGCTGGATGGCCCATACGGTGAAGAGTTTACACCGATTGCTCAGTGGGTCTACAACTACGTGTATGATGCGAGTCGCCCCATCAGTTTTTGGTTGGAATATGAAAAAGATCCAAGCTGTCAGCTGCAGTTGCGGATTCAATTTTACCGCTTTGGTGCTCTGGGAGAGTGGGTCAAAGATGCAGTCTTTTCAGAAGAAGAGATGGAGCAACCCTTAGAATTGGATGGAGCAGAACCTTATTACCTAGCCTTTTCGCTGGAAGCAAAAGGAGAGGGGACGCTTACGATCGGAGCCTTACATAAGCGCTTGTCACATGGTCCTTTAGGAGAGATGACCGTAGGAGCTAAGACGCTACGGGACCACAAACGCCAAGAAATTTTTGCTTATTTCCATCCTGGCGATATGAAGCCACCTTTAAACATTTACTTTTCTGGGTATCGTCCGGCCGAAGGATTTGAAGGGTTTGGGATGATGCGTGCGATGGGGAGTCCCTTTATTCTCTTTTCTGACCCAAGACTGGAAGGTGGATCCTTCTATATGGGCTCAGAAGAATTAGAAAATCAAATCACTGCCTTTATTGATCAGCACTTGGACTTGCTCGGCTTTGAGCCAAAAGATATGAATTTCTCTGGCTTGTCCATGGGGACCTTTGGTGCCCTTTACTATGGTGCTCTTTATTCTCCTCATGCGATCTTGGTCGGAAAACCCATTGTCAACCTGGGGGATGTCGCTGCCAATCTGAAATTTAAACGTCCAGATGAGTTTGGAACGTCTCTAGACATGATGCAGTTGATCATCGGTCAAGTGTCGCAAGAAGGGATCGGTCAGCTGAATCAACGCTTCTGGGACCGGTTTGATCAAGCGGATTTCAAGGATACAATTTTAGCCCTTGCCTATATGAGGGATGATGACTACGACCAGCAGGCTTATCCAGATATTTTAGAGGCTCTGTATGAATTGCCGGTTCGTATTATCAGTACTAGTCGTGCCGGTCGACACAATGATGCGAGTGGTCCGATCATTGAGTGGTTTGTGACCCAGTACAAAGAAATCATGGAAAGAGACTTTGGAAGAAACCAATGATAAAAATAAAAGAAAATGAAAGCAGACGAATCTACTGGGGCGATACCGTTCTTGCAGATTATCTTTGGGGGTCGACCATTCAAGCGACTGACCAAGGAAGCGTTCAGTTTCAGAACCCCCTCATGCCATCTGGTCAAGTGCTGAAAACTTGGCATTCGCAGACAAATTTTGGCGCAACTCGTCAAATTCCTAGTCTGCCCCTGCTCAAAAGAGAGCAAGATTATGAATTGGTTATCACGATGGAAGCGACTCCCCCTCATACCGTTATGGTAGAAATTATCTTTAGAGATCGCTTTGGAGAGCTTGTTGGCCGTCGAGTAACCGCAGAAGGTCGCTTGCCGTTTACCTATCCAGATCAAGCATACGCCTATGAAGTACGCTTGCTCAGTGCAGGTTTGCAAGAGTTTACCTTCCACTATTTCACGATTCAACCAATATCGTCTGAGGGAGCAGAAGTTCTCGAATAGACGAACATCACTGCAAAAAAAGAGGATTACATTGGATTACGTTAAATTAAGAAACATCAAAAAAATCTTAAAAGAAGTCAATAGCTGGAAGGATGATATGGCCCGCTTGACGGATCGTCAGCTGCAGGAGAAGACTGCAGAATTTCGGGAACGTCTAGCAGAGGGTGAAACCTTGGATGATCTCTTGCCGGAAGCATTTGCGGTTGCGCGGGAAGCCGATAAACGGGTCTTGGGCATGTTTCCTTATGACGTGCAAGTCATGGGAGGAATTGTCCTCCACCAAGGCAATGTCGCTGAAATGAATACCGGTGAAGGAAAAACCTTAACAGCGACCATGCCGGTTTATCTCAATGCCCTAGAAGGAAAAGGGGTTATGGTCATTACGACTAATACCTATCTGGCAACTCGGGATGCAGAAGAGATGGGACAGGTCTATCGCTTTTTAGGTTTGACCGTCGGCGTTCCTTTGAAACAGTCAGAGGACGAAGAATTAGATCCAGAAGTCAAACGGGAGATTTACCGGTCAGATGTCATTTATACGACTAATACCAGTTTGGGCTTTGACTATTTAACAGAGAACTTGACGGCTTCAGCAGATGGCCAATTTTTGGCAGACTTCAATTACGCTATTGTCGATGAGATTGATTCGGTGCTTCTAGATAGTGCGCAGACCCCCTTGATTATTTCTGGTTCTCCTCGGGTTCAGTCCAACCTTTATGGGATTATTGACACCTTGATCCAAACCTTCAAAGAGGGGGAAGACTTCAAGTTTGATGAAGAAAAGAAACGGGTTTGGTTGACTCGAAAGGGAGCTCATGCAGCAGAAGCCTTTCTAGCCATTCCCAACCTCTATGATCCCCAATACCGTGATTTGGTCCGCCATATCAGCCTAGCCCTGCAGGCCAATAAAAACTTTATTAAGGATAAGGACTATGTCATCCATCCCAATGTCGAAGGGCAACCGGAGATTGTCTTACTAGACCAGGCGACGGGTCGCTTGATGGAAATGACCCGTTTGCAAGGAGGACTCCACCAGGCGATTGAAGCCAAAGAGGGTCTCAAGCTCACCCAAGAAACACGGGCCATGGCTTCTATTACTTACCAAAACCTCTTTAAGATGTTTCGGAAGTTGGGAGGCATGACCGGGACTGGGAAGGTCGCTGAGGCAGAGTTTCTTGATACCTATGCCATGTCAGTGATCAAGATCCCAACCAATCGCAAGAAGATCCGCAAGGATTTGCCGGATGAAATCTATCAGACCTTGCCGGAAAAAATCGTGGCTTCCCTGGATTATGTGAAGAAGGTCCACGAAAAGGGCAATCCGATCCTGGTCTTTGCCGGATCCGTTGAGATGTCGATTCTTTATTCGAATCTTCTTTTGCGGGAAGGGATTCCTCACAATCTTCTCAATGCTAACAATGCTCCTCGAGAGGCCCAGATCATTAAGGAGTCTGGTCGAAAAGGTGCTGTGACGGTTGCGACCTCAATGGCCGGTCGGGGAACCGATATCAAGTTGGGACCAGGAGTCGCTGAGTTAGGTGGCTTGGTGGTTGTTGGGACTGAGCGGATGATGAACCAGCGGATTGACCTTCAAATACGTGGACGTTCAGGTCGCCAAGGAGATCCCGGTTTGACCAAGTTCTTTGTCTCTTTAGAAGACGATTTGATGAAAAACTGGGGACCAGACTGGATCCAGGATACCTATCAAGACTATGATGTGGATGAGCGGATTGGTTCAGCTAAAGCTCTGACCAAGCGCAAGTATAGAAACTTGGTGGAACGAGCTCAAAATGCTAGTGAAAGTTCTGGTCAGGCCAGTCGTCGGATGACGCTAGAATTTGCGGAAAGCATGAACATTCAGCGTGCCATCGTCTACGAAGAGCGCGACCGCTTGATCAAACAAGAAGGACGCTTGGATGATATCGTTGAAAAAGTGCTTCGTTCCGTCTTTTCAAGTGTAGTCCATAAAAAAGAATACAAGGAACCGGTAGCTTTTTATCGCTATATGTTAGACAATGTGAGCTACCAAGTGGATCCAGAAAAGGCCCACCAAACCTTCCGTAGCAAAAAAACCAAAGAGAATTTCTTATGGGAGATCGCGAAGAGCGAGTTAGAAGCTAAGTATGAGATCCTAGGCACCGATGAGGTGATCGCCCAATTCCAGCGCATGGCCATTCTAAAAGCTATCGATGAAAACTGGGTCGAGCAGGTAGACTATCTGCAACAATTGCGCATGGCGCTCTCTGGTCAGTACACCAGTCAGAAAAACCCTTTGGTAGAATTTTTCCAAGAAGCCTACCAATCCTTTGAACGAATGAAAGAGGCGGCCAAAGAACAAATGGTCCGCAATCTCTTACTGAGTCGAGTAGAAATCAATAAAAAAGGGGAAATTGTCTTGCATTTCCCATAAAAGAGGACATTATGACAGTATACAATATCAACCTTGGAATCGGTTGGGCCAGCAGTGGTGTTGAGTATGCCCAGGCCTACCGTGCCCAGTTGTTACGCAATATCCATCAACCAGCCAAGTTTGTCTTTATGGATATGATTCTAGCCGATAATATCCAACATTTAACAGAAAATATCGGTTTTAAAAATGATGAAATCATCTGGCTCTATAGCCATTTTACAGATATAAAAATTGCGCCAACGACCTATACCATTGATCAGGTATTAGCAGGATTTGCCGGAAAACCGACTCGTGAAGAAGTCGATGGTAAGATCAAGCGCTTCTTTTATGAGGACCAGGACAACTTTTTGACCTGCTACCTGCGCGCAGAAAACAGTCCCTATGTTGAACGTTGCGAGTACGTGTCTAGAGGAATTTTGGTAAGAAAGGACTATTTCTCCTATACCCGCTATTGTACTGAGTACTTTATTCCCAAAAACAATCAAGCCAACTTGATTGAGCGCCGTTTTTACAATGAAGACGGGACGGTTGCCTACAGCATGCAGATGGCAGATGGCCGCGAAATTTATCGTTTCCCAGATCGCTACCTAGTTGGTCGCCAAGAATTGATCCGCTACTTCATGCAAACTCTTCAATTGACCAAACAAGATCTGGTGATTTTGGATCGGGAAACTAATATCGGTCAGCCTATCTTTGAAGAAGCGCAAAAAGCCCGTCTGGGTGTGGTCGTTCACGCCGAGCACTTCAGTGCCAATAATGTTGATGATCAGTATATCCTGTGGAATAACTACTACGAGTACCAATTTACCAATGCAGACAAGGTAGACTTCTTTATTGTCGCGACTGATCGCCAAAAAGAAATCTTGGCTGAGCAGTTTGCTAAATACACCAACCATCAGCCGGCCATCTATACCATTCCGGTTGGGAGTCTTGCAAGCTTGCCACAAAACGAAAATCGCACCCCATTTTCTATGATTACTGCCTCTCGTTTGGCGACAGAAAAGCATATTGACTGGTTAGTGCGAGCAGTGGTTCGCGCCAAAAAAGAATTGCCAGAACTGTCTTTTGATATCTATGGAAAAGGTGGAGAAGAAGGCAAGCTGCGTTCTCTGATTGATGAATTGGGGGCGGCAGACTATATCCATCTCAAAGGGCATGCCAATCTAGAGAAAATTTATAAGAACTATGAAGTTTACCTGTCCGCGTCGACCAGCGAAGGCTTTGGGTTGACCTTGATGGAGGCGATTGGTTCTGGACTTCCGATCATCGGTTTTGATGTTCCTTATGGCAACCAAACCTTTGTCACAGAAGGTAAAAATGGCTATCTCATTCCGCCTTCAGCAGATCAAGTGGTCGACCAGATTGCTTCTGCCTTTGCGGAGAAAATCATCCAGCTATACAAAAAGGATGATCTAGCCAGCATGCGTCAAGCATCTTATGCGCGTGCAGAAGACTTTTTGACCAGCCGAGTAGAAGAAGCTTGGGCACAATTGATAGAAGAGGTGACACATGCTGAACGTATTTGATAGTTATTCTCGTGAAAGCCAAGACTTGCTCCACTCCATGAAAGAGTCTGGCTTTGACCACCCGACCGTTGTTTTGGAGCCAAATGGTTTCTTACCAGACGGTGTCGAATCTCCCTTTATCTATTTCTTAGGACAAGCAAAAGGAGAGAAGCGGGGACGCTACTTTAATGAAGTTCCAGTTCCTGATTTCTGGGAAGTTTCTGGGGATAACAGTTCGGGAAAAGTGACCTACTATGGTCAGGAAAAGGCTCGAATTGTGTACCATGCTGCTTCCTATAAACGCATCGTCGAGCGCTTAGAGTGGTTAGATGATAAGGGGCAAGTGGTCATGATTGAGCACTATGACCAATACGGTCGTAAGATTGCTGTAACGACTTGTGGTGATCAGGGACAGTATTTGGTGACCACTTATTTTGAAGGGGATATCGAGCGCTTGACAGAGAATTACCAAACAGGGGATTTGATCTTGACCTTGGACCATCAGCCGATGCGAATTTTCAAGAATCGCTTAGATTACTTTGTCTTTTATCTAGAGTATCGTGGTTTTGATCTAGATGGTTTGGTCTACAATACGCTGGCTACCTCCTTTAGCATTAGTCTCCAGCTAGGCAATAAAGGCATCAAAGGACGCGACGTCTTGGTGTGGCAAGAGCCTCTTCACGACAGCCTTCCGGGCAACATGCAGTTGATTCTAAAGAGCCCAGAAATCCGGACCAAGAAGATCTTGATTCCGCAAAACGCGACCTATCATCGCGCTTTGCAGTTGACCTCGCAAGATCAGCATAGCTATTTTGGACCTCTTGGCTACCTGTATGATTTCAAGGTGAAAGACGATATCCGTAAAGACGCCTTTGTTTTGACTAATTCGGATCAGATCGAAGCCTTGACCTACCTAGTAGAGAGCTTGCCGAATGTGACCTTCCGTGTAGCAGCTTTGACGGAGATGTCTGCGAGCCTCTTGTCTATGGTCCGCTACCCAAATGTGGTCTTGTACCAAAATATCAGTCAAGAGCGGATCAAAGAGTTGCTTAAGGTCTCTAGTATTTATCTGGATATCAACCACTATGCAGAGGTACAAGGCATTGTTCGCAAGGCCTTCGAACACCAGCAAGTCATCCTTGCCTTTAGCCATACCCTGCATGACCGCCACTTCCTCGCACAAGCCAATATCTTTGATCAAGGAAAAGAAGCAGATATGGTGTCCCGTATCCAGGAAATCTACCAATCTGTGGATAACTACAGAGAAGCCGTTGCGCAACAAATTGCCCAATCAAGTAGCGTTGAGCCAGCTGTTTTCAAAGCTCGCTTGCAAGAAGGGATAGGTGGACACAGTGAGTGATCGTAAGAAAGATTTATTTTATAAAGAAGTAGAAGGACGGATGGAGTCTCTCAAACGCCGTCCTGCCGAAAAAGAAAAGACAACACGTTCTGAAAAGATCAATGTCACTTTTAATGTGATCATTGGTTTGGTGATTCTGCTGGGAGTTATTTTTACCCTCTTCAGAGTGTTAGGAGGATCCTAAGATGGAAATGGTATTTGCAATCGGGATCTCGATCTTATCCCTCGCTCTTGTGGTTCTGATTACCCTGCAGCCTCGCCAACAACAATCGCTTTCAACAGATGCGACCAGTAACCTAGGAAAACCAAGTTACTGGCGGTCTCACCGTGGACTCAAGCTAGCGACCCTCGTTGTTAGTATCGTCTTTCTCCTATCCTTATTTCTTTATATGATGGTCGTACAGGCCTAGTCTTTAATAGAATGGATAAAAAAAGAAGTTGGTATTCTCCAACTTCTTTTAGAATGTAATCCATCTGTTTCTTACATAATGCAACCTAAATGATACTTAAAAAATTAAAGAGATATCTACAATTTGAAGAGGCTAGGACAAAAGTCCTAGCCTCTCAA
>OLPH01003143.1_pt1 | contig 11960 bp, 4 predicted proteins | sample 1672951 | NCBI WGS metagenome assembly OLPH01 (sample SAMEA3136740, study PRJEB25190) | human gut metagenome
ATCTCAGTCGGAGATTGGACTCCCACTGAGACAAATTTGCTGTCACTCACCACCTGAAGGAGGTGGGAGTCTTCTCGACTGAGATAAAATAACAGAGAAAATGAAAGAAAAAGAAATAGAAATAATAGAAGGATAGAGAAAATGAACACAGTGAATGAGACAAAAACATTTTCCTCACTTCCGGAGGAAGAATCAGCTTTATGGGAACGTATGAGAGACACTCTTTTGTGCCTTCAGACAGATAACAGCATTTCGGTAAAAGATCTGGCAAGCAGACTGGCATACTCTACGCAGGAATTCCTTTATCTGGCTGACATTTTCTTTGACAATTCTCTTGATACAATCAGAGAACAGGTGCAGGGATTAAATATTGAAGAGGATTATACAAATCAGGTCCTTCCATTTGAACGGATTCCTGATAGTTCTATGATAGAATATAAAGTTGTGAGAAGAATGGCACAGACAGTAGAGGCAGATATGCTGCCTTTAGAAGGTGATGTTTTTCAAAACGGAATGGAATATATCGAGAAGGATGTAAAGGAAAAGTGGAAGGAGAGGGAGCGTGCCGGAGAGTATATGCAGTTTTGGTGGCATGATGATTCATACCATTTCTTTTATATGATTGGGCAGGAAGTTCCAAAAGATGCCGGAAAGGAAAGTGAAAAGAAGAGAATTGATATTGGGGCATCGGATTATGCAGTTTTTACGTTAAAAGAGCAATATTGGGATAAACAGGCACCGGATATTATAAAAATGTTGATAAAATATGCGTTATGTGACTGGATAAAGCAAAGTGAAATGCACTATGACAATCGGAAAATGTATTTTATTTCTTTTGAAAACGGACTGTACTCAGTATATCTTCCTCTTAAAAAAAGAATGAATTCGGATTATGTAATGAAAAATAAAAAAGAGGAGAAAAAGATTTATGGAGTTGACGAGTGGATTAGTTATATTGATGAGCATATTACGGAGAATTTAACAGCAAAAGGTCTTGCAAAGCTGTTTCATTATTCCGAGAAACATTTAAAAAATATTTTCCAGCTTTATTATGAAACGAGAATCACCGATTACATAAAACAGAGAAAGCTGTACTTTGCTGCAGAAGAATTAAAAGAAGGAAAGAATCCGGAAAAAGTATGTGCCAAATATCAATTTGCAAGTTATAGCGTTTTTTCTAATGCATTTCGCAAAGAATACGGCGTTGTTCCGGCAAAGTATTACCGAATGGAATTTCAGAATATTGCATGGATCAATTACATTGATGAGCATATTACAGAAGATATCACACCAGAGATGATGGCGGAACATTTTAACTATTCCAGAGACTATTTTCGCAAAGCCTTTCAGGATGATTTTGGAATGGGACTTAGTGCGTATATCAGTCAGAGGAAAATACAAAAAGCCGCCAGAGAATTACGTCAGGGTGTCAAGGTGGCCAGTTTAGCAAAAAAATATGGTTTTAAGTCGAGAAATGGATTTGATAAAGCCTTCCGCAAAGCCTTTTGTACCAGCCCTTCCAAATATGCTAAAGCAAACACAGAAGTTGTTGACTTAAATCAGTTTTACTCAGAATATAAAGATAAAATGAAAGTATCCTTTATGGACGTTGATGATATCAAAATGGTTGGCTGGACGATCATCCCAAATCGTGGACGGGAAGTAGATATACCGGCACAGGTAGCATTCTGGCTCGATGAGGACTCACCATACTTTAAGAAAATGAACTCTGTAGCCGGAAGTGCGAATGGAAATGATAAGATTGCCATGTGGTATCATGACCCGGAATGTATCAATATTCAATATGTCCTGGGACCGGTTGTAAACAACTTTACGAATGTGCCGGAAGATGCTGTGAAAATAGAGATAGCCGCCGGACGATTTGCCGTATTTGAAACAGACCGCGAAAGCGATGTGGATAATCTCGCAGATACCATCCGTATGTTTTCCCGGTGTGTTTTTTATGGCTGGATAAAAGAACACCGCGATATGGTCTCTTTACAGAACTTTACTTTTGAAAGATACATCAATAAAAAAGTATACATATACGTTCCGATAAGCGTAAAATAATGAAGATAAAACAAAAGTTGTGCTATCTATAATAAGCAAAAAAGAAAAATGCCCCGTCAGATCATTCAGTCTGACGGGATTTTTTCTGCAAAAAATGTCAAGCGTTTTTTTTAAAAATCTAAAAAAGGTTCCAAAATGACGAAAAGACATCCGTCTGGTTGGAATACTTTTTAGAAAAGCCATGTTATAATAAATGTACAAAAAAATACATTCTATTTTAAGAAAGTTGGTACAAACCACACAGGCTTACCCCTACTGTGAAAGCGGATGCCCTCACAAATACCACTGGATCTTCCGGGAAGGTGTGAAAAGGCAGAAGAAGCTTAAGTCAGGATATTTAAAATAGAATTCTAATGAACAGGACTTTGGGTGGGAGTGCTGAGTACATTCATTCGATACGTTTAGAGAAATCTTTACAGAAGTCGAAAAGCAAGTCTCAGTTTATTTGTTTTTATCTAATGATTTCTATCCGAAAGTTCCACACATAAAATCCTGACACAGCGTTTGGAGATTATAAATATCTGTAATTTTCAAACAGGTAATATCAAAGGAGGTAAAACAACAATATACAGTTATTTCATATGCAGATAATAATGTGAGAGTAGTTGAGACCACAATAAAAAAAGGTTCAGTAGAGAAAGCACATAAGCAGATAAATCGTATAGAAGTTGTTTTAAATCAATATATTGCTAAAGGAGCTATCCGTTGGCAATGGGAGTCGCGACCCATTAGTAACATGTAGACAAAACCAAAGAATGCTATCTAAATAGCGGAGTTTCTAAAGGAGGAAAACTTATGAAGACTTTAAAAAGAATGCTCGCAGTGATGCTCGCAGTAGTTATGATGATGGGACTTGGGGTAACATCAATGGCAGCAACACCATCTGCTGATGGAGAAATAACCGTACCGGTAAAAGTAGAAGTTGTTGGACTGCCGTCAAATTATACTGGAGCGGCAACAGTTGGGGTGTTATATGATGGAAATGTAACTTTAAGCGAAGATGATAATCCAACAGCAATGGATTTTATTGATGCAACAGGTTTAACAATTGGAAAGTCTACTAATGGAGATTATATTACATCTATTAATGGGCTGGGGAGCATTGATGTAGAATATACATCTAATTCTTATAAGGGATATTCTTGGATGATTGATATGAAAGCAGGTAATTCTGTGACAACACAGGGAACAAAACCTTCATGGGCTGCTGCAGCGCCAGAGGCAAATACTTGGTTTGAATCTCCATTAGCAGCAACAAATGTAGCTATGTCAGGAAGTCAGTATTTTCCATATGATTATAGCAATCAGTCAGCAGGCGGTTTTACTACTAGTGTAGAAGGCATTTACGTAAAATATGTTTTGACAGAAACTACATGGTAGAAAGTAGACTAAGTTAGGAATAATGGGAGGAGTCAACAATTAGTTGACTTCTCTTGTTATATACGAGGAGGAAAAACATGGGAAAATCAAAAGTTTATTTAAACAGTAAAATTATACTTTTTATATTTGCCATATTGATTGCACTTGCTTGTTCAAAAAAACTTTCTGCAGCAGAAACTGCAACATTCGCAATTAGTAATGTAACTATCGGTCAAAAAGAAGCGACAGTTACTAAGAATACAAAAGATGATTCTGTTTATACTGCACAAGTTGACGAAAGAAGTATCGGTGATGGATATATAATAAGTGGAAAGGCGGATATCGATGCACAGATTTCTGCAACGGATTTTGAAGGAAAAGAATTTTCAGTAAAAAGAAATGGAACAGATTTTAATATTGAAAAAGAAGAAACGAAATCTTATAATATTAACGGAACATCTGTTTGCTATATAACGGTAAAAAAAGGAACTGTAAGCAAAAAATATAAAGTTCTTATTAGTGGTTTAAGTAATTGGGATAATATTAAAGAAACATATATTGCAGATACTACAAATGATGAAATAAACTATTTTGATAATGATACAGTAATACAGGGAAGTTCTTCAGCAGATACTTCTTATCGAGAAGTTACTGTGAAAGATCAGGTAAAACAATGTTCTGTTTTTCGGTGGACAAATCATAAGAAAACAGAATCATATTCAGCAAATGCGATGGAATGGCTTAGCAATGGAGAAAACTATGTGCGAATTAATGGAGAGAATTTCCAACGTTTTGAAAGTTCAGCTTCTTACTCTGATACCTTTCAAAGTCCTGTATTAAGTCTGAAAAAAGGTTTGAATATAATTGAAATGTATACAGCAGAATGGAATGTGTCTGCTCTTGATACTGCCTCTGAAACTATGCCAGAAGGACTGAAAAAGACTAATCTAAAAGGCTATTCTTGTGCGGTATACCTTGTATATTCCAATGGAACAGAAGCGGAAGTTAAAAAAGGTTCTGATACGGATATTAAGTATGTAGAGGCAACCCAGTTAGGTTCTGCAACTGTAAAATCTACTTCTTATGGAGTGAAGAATGATAATGGACAGTGGGCGATTGCGATACCTAAAAAGTTACCTTTGGATAAGATTATCTTAGGAATTGCTCCTGTAGATCCACAAGCAAAGATTGAATACATGGATACGCAGGCAATAAAAGGTGATCAGGTTGGTATGTATGCGGCAATAGCTGTTGGAGATAGTTTAGATAAAATTACGGTTAAAGTAACAGCTGCGAATGGAGCAATCAAAATATATACTATTTCTATTGTAAGAGCAAGTGCCGATTGTGACTTGAAACAGATTGAATTAAAAAATGCAATATTAAAAGATTATAAGACAAAAAAAGAAACAGGATTTTCATCAGAAAAGACGGTATATCTTTTACAGCCAACTGATGTAGAAAATGCAGAACTTATAATAAAAGAAATATCATCTGAGGCAGTGGCAAATATCAACAAGAAAGAAATACAGTCAGTGACTATTAATGTAGATGATTTTTTGGCAGAAGTAAAGATTACTGCACAAGATGGAATTAAATCAAAGAAATATTATTTTATTTATCAGAATAAAGATGGAAGCGTTCCAATGTTTAAAAATTCTTCTGAAAATGAAGAAGAGATAAAGAAGGCACAGGAAATTTTAAAACCATATTTAGGACAGAGCAGGTTGAAATTAAAAAATATGTGGGATAATTCTTGTTGGTCTGTATTTATGAATATGGCAGCAGATGTGAATGTAGATGAAGGATATGTTCATTCTCCTGAAAAAGAAAATTACACTCAGGCGACTGTTTATGCAAGACAGATTCTTCAGTTAGTAATGCTTGGATATAATCCATATGATTTTGGTGATTCTCATATGAATCTTGTAGAAGGTTTACTTTCTTTTAAAAATAAAGAAGGACTTTTTGGTGGTTATGCAAATAATGAATGGGCATTAATGGCATTGAAAGTTTGTGGAGAAGAGATTCCAGATGCATTAGTGGATTATGTAAAGAAAGTAGATTTGTATAATTCTCAGAGTGTAGATATGCGAGGCTGGGCACTGGCTGAATTAAAAGGATTGATTCCAGATGAAGAATATATTGCGGGAATCATTGCTTTGAAGGGTGCACAAACTGAAGATGGCACTTGGGGAAATATCAATACAACAGGTTGTGTTATTACAGGATTTGTTGGTGCTGGAGTAAATATGGATTACCTGAAATATAATGGAAAAGGTATTTTGGATATATGTCAAGAGAAAAATTACCAAGAAGCAATAGCAGAAGCTGTAAAAAAGAACGATGGTGTAACATTAAAAGATATTGTTATTGCAATGGGAGATGTTATCCAAGGCTCTAATGTATGGCAAAGATATGATTTAGATGAAAGTAAATGGGATAAATTAATATCTGATGCAGAAGATATTTATAAACAACAGCCAGATCCTGATTTAAAAAATATTTTAGAAAAAGCAAATAAAATAAAAGAAGAAAAAGAATATACGGGAAATGGACAAACTTATTATTCTTTGTACGAAAAAGTAAGTGAGAAAGATAATTCAAAAAAGAAAAAAGTTTATTTTGAGAGTCCTAAAATAAGCGAGCCAGAAATAGGAAAACATTATGCTATAACAGAATTTCCTAATTCAGTGAATAATCCGACACATGGTTGGTATAATAGAGTTCGATTTATGGTTAGAGATAAAAAGCTTACTCCAGAAAATACACAGGGAGCCTTGAAAATTGTAGATTCATCAGATGTTGATTATAGCCAATATACTTATGCGGCTATGAAAGGAAATAATATTGCAAGTAAGTCAGTAGTATATCGTAATAAGTATCAGGATAAAGTATATATTTTACTTTTGATTAGTAATACGGTTATACAGGGAGATGAGGTAAACAAAAGAACTGCCGATGCACTTGTTGAATATGGACCTGTAAAGGCAGATAATGTTAAACCTGAATTATACTTAGGAAATGATAATGAGAATTTAGAAAACAACACTACTCTTTTGTTGAAGCCTGATAATAAAGAAATTTATGTTAAGGGAAAGGATGCAACGAGTGGTATTTGTAATATTCTGTATCAGTCAGATGATGGAGAATGGACAACAGTTTATGATGCAGCAAAAGATGACAATATTGATGTAGATAATAAATGCGGATTGAGTGAAAAAAATATTAAAATACCAGTAGATGAAAAAGCTTCCGTAATGCATGTAAAAGTTATTGATGTGGCAGGAAATGAAACAATTAGTACTGTAAAAATTGTTAAAAAGTCACAATTTAGTATTGAACCTAAAACAATAATTGGAAACGATGCTGATTTTACATTAAACCTTAAATTGAATGGAAATACTATTGCATCTGTTATGAATGGAGAAGATACTTTAGAAGATACAAGCTATGAAGTTGATTCAGAAAAAGAAACTTTAACTTTAAAGAAAGAATATCTTGAAAAATTAAATGCAGGAGAATATTCAATTACAATTAAATTTAGCAATGACGGCAGGTTAATTGATAGTGATTTGAAAGCTGCATTAAATATTGATAGTCCAGATAATCAGGTTAAGAAGTTAACAGATATGGTTGAAGCATTAGGAGATATTACTTTAGACAAGGAGTCTAATGTAGAGGTAGTACAAACATTCTATAATAATATGTCTGAAGAATTGCAGCTTAAGATTTCAGACGAGATAAAGAAAAAAATATCTGATGCATCAGATAAAATTTCTGGATTGAAAGAAGATAAAAATAAGGCACAGAAATGGGAAGAAAAGGTTAAGGCTATTGGTAATGTAGATCTTTCTAAAGAAGAACTTATCAAAGAAGCAAGAAAGACCTATGAGTCATTAACAGATTCTCAGAAATCTTTTGTAACAAAAGAGGTATTAACAGTGTTACAAAATGCAGAAGTTACGTTGCAAAAATTAAAAGAGGCAAACAACGATCAAAAGCCATCTAATGAAACAACTGTACAAAAACTGCAGATTCAGATTAAAAAGCAGACTACTGCATCTATTACTTTAAAATGGAATAAAATTTCTGTTGCAGATGGATATCAACTCCGTAGATATGATAAAAGCAAGAAGAAATATGTTGTAGTAACAGATTTGAAAAAGAATCAGAATACGTATACTTTTAAGAAATTAAAAGGAAAGAAAGGTAAATCACTGGTAGATGGAACCGTTTATAAATTAAATCTGCGTTCTTATAGTATGGAAAATGGAAAGAGAATTTATAAACAATCAGAAGTTATTACTGCTGTAACTAGTCCGATGAAGACTTCTTTAAAAGTAGATGGAGTATCTCGCAATAAGATTAAAATATCTTGGAAAAAAATAAGACGAACAACAGGATATAAGATTTACGTAAAAGAAGGTAAAAAATCAAAATACAGACTTGCAAAGCAGGTAAATAAATCCAATAAAACAAAAATAGTTATTTCTGGTCTAAAAAAAGGAAAAACTTATTTTGTTAAGGTATATTCTTATAAAAAAACAGCTAATTTAAATGTTTTGAGTAAAAAATCAAATGTTAAAAAAGTAAGAATAAAATAATAATACAGGACAGGAAGAGAGATTCTCTTCCTGTTTTGTGAAGAGGGAGGTGTGCCATGAAAAAGAAAAATACAGTGTTTTTTAAAATGATTTTATTAATGATGATAACAATATGTTGGTGGAAATCAGTAGTTATATCGAATGCTTCTGAAAAAATAGGAACGGTTACATTATCTATAGAAAAATTCACAATAGGTCAAGGATATTTGATTGAACCAACGCAGGTTGTTCTGCATGAAGGAGATACTTGTGCAAACTTGGTAAAAGATATTTTGAAGAATAATAATTATGAAATTGAGGCACCAACTACTTCAAATGGTTGGTATTTGTCAGGAATTAAAAATGCAGATAATGGAAAAACAAAAATACCAGATGTGATTAAAAATATGGATACGCAAGTAAATGGAGAGGATATTATTTATCCACCAGATGATACAGCCAAGAATGTAGCATATCCAGATTTGAGTGAGTTTTCTTATCATAGGAATGCAGGATGGATGTATTCTGTAAATGGAGAGTTTCCTAATGTAGGAATGGCAGCGTGTATACCAAAAGATGGGGATGTAATCCGAGTACAATTTACAGTATATGGATTAGGAGCAGACTTAGGCAGTCAATATAAAGATGGTGGTGTAAGAGCTTTAAATATTGCAAACAAAGAAAAACTGACAAAAAAAGTAGCACAATTTAATGAACAAAAAGGAAAATGGCTTAATATATATAGTGCCTCTGATAGATATAACTATGCAATGGAAGTACTTGAAAAGTTGGATTCAAAGCAATGGAAAGTAGATGATGCTTTGGAGCAATTGGAACAGATTATGAATAAGAATAATCTTACCATAGCTCAAATTGAAGAAATAAATAAGGTAAAACAGAAAATTAACGCTATCGGTATAGTAGATTTATCTAAAGAATCTCAGATAGCAGAGGCAAGAAAGTCTTATAATGCATTAACCAGTGAACAAAAGGAACTTATTTCTGCAGATACATTAAAAGTATTAACTGATGCTGAGAAGAAAATTGTCAGTCTGAAAGCTGAAAAGAAAACCCAGGATGAGGCAAAGAAAAAGGCAGAAGAAGCCGCGAAAAAGAAAGCTCAGCAGGAAGCTCTGAAAAAGAAATACACCCCATCTAAAACATCTATAAAATCCATTAAGAAGTTGAAAAAGAATCAGGCGAAGATTACGTGGAAGAAAGTAAAAAATGCAACTGGCTACGAAGTATACCAGTCCATGAAGAAAAACAGCGGCTATAAGAAAGTGAAGACAATTACCAAAAATAAGACAGTGACTTATAAAGCCGGAAAGTTAAAGAAAAAGAAAACTTATTACTTCAAGATCCGTACTTATCGTAAAGCAGGAGGAACAACTTATTACGGTAATTACTCAAATGTAAAGAAAATGAAGGTGAAATAATTGTAGGACAATTTCACCCGCTTAATTTCCTAAAATGAAGCAAATACACCCGTCTGGTTGGCATATTTTTTTAAAAGTCTATGTTATAATATGTACATGGCTTGCTTCTCAGGCTCACTTAGGGAACGCTCCTTATTTTCATTCTGAATTGCCAGCCATTTGATTTTAGAATGAAAACAAATATCTGGGCTGGAGAATGTAACAGTTTTATAAAAGTATTTGGCCTGTGCACAATGCATGGGCCTTTCTTTTCTACGGAAAACTCTCAATTTCTCTTGGATATTTTGTAAAATGAGTGAAGGAGAGGGTAGAATGAACAAGATGTATCAAAGGTTAAAAAGAAAATGTATATCGCTTGTACTTTTTGCTCTGCTTGTGGCATTTATAGTTCCATACTATGCATATGCGGCAGATAATGGGGCAGAACCGGCCGCGGCAGCTTCTGCTGCAGAGAGTACAGGCGATTTTTCTATGTCAGAAAGTGAGACGTCAGAAAGTGAGACATCAGAAAGGGAGGAGACGGAGTCTTCGGAAGAGGAGGAGCAGCAGACCAGGGAAGATGCAGATGCATCAGCAAGTACAGAGGCAGATGTACAGGAAAGTACACAAGAACAGACATTAACAAAAAAAGAGAGAAAGATTGTCCGTAAGAATTTGCAGCTTGGAAGAAGTTATGGTTTTTATGCTTGGGGTGCAGAGGAAGATGCGGCACAGGGACAGTCTGATGAATCAGGAGTGGCAGTGCAGACGGAAGCAGAGGCGGAAGTCTTAAGCCCGGATATTGATACGGTTTTATCTAAGGTAAGAAGCTATATCTTAAGTAAAGATACGAAGCCGGATTACAGCAGTATATGGAATGTTATTGGTTTAAAAAGGAGTGGGCTGTATGTGCCGGAATCTTATATAAATCTTTTTTACAGTAATGTGATCGCATACTGTGAGAGCAAGGACTGGCAGATTACAAGAGCAAAGTATTCAGATTATTCAAAGCTTATACTTGCATTAACAGCGATTGGTGTCGATGCAAGAGATGTGATGGGACATAACCTGTTAGCGTATCTGTCAGATTATGAGAATGTAAGCAGACAGGGGAATAACGGCACGATTTGGGCTTTGATCGCGTTAAAGAGTAATCCGGCATATGAGATTCCAGAAGACCCTTCTGCAGTGCAGCAAAACTCAGAGGAGTTACTTGTTAAGAAGGTTGTAGGGATGCAGTGTCAGGATGGTGGCTGGACATTGATGGGAACAACCGGAGATTCCGATATGACAGGAATGGCGATGCAGGCGCTGGCTTCTTATTATAATAAAGATGGATATGAGGATGTTACAGCGGCAATTGACAAGGGTCTTGCGTGGATAGAAAAGAATCAGCTTTCCAGTGGTGGTTTTGGCACGATGAATACAGAAACTTCGGAAAGTGTGGCACAGATTATCACAGCTCTTTGTGGCGTGGGAATAGATTGTGGGGAAGATGCCCGTTTTATTAAGAATGGGAAATGGCCGATGACAGGATTATTCCAGTATTATATGCCAGAAGGGGGATTTATGCATGTAGCTGCTGATGCCGGGAATAATGGTGGCGGTGCCGGTGGCATTATCGATGGAATGGCAACGGAACAGGGATTGTATGCAACAGTTGCTTACCGTAGATTTTTGGATGGAGAGACATTTCTTTATGATATGAGTGATGTGGCTATTTCGGCAGGAACGAAGCCGGTAGTCAGTCCGACGATTGATACGGGGAGTAATAGTGGAGGAAATTCTTCTTCAACGACAGCAAAAAAGACAGAAACAAAACCGGCAGCTTCTAAAGTAAAGGTAATAAAAGTGGGATTAAATTATAGTACGATTTATCTTACAAAAGGAAAGAGTAAGACGTTAAAAGCGACGGTTTCTCCGTCAAATGCCACGAAGAAGTCAGTGAAATGGTCTTCTTCCAATAAAAAGATTGCAACAGTAAATGCAAAGGGAAAGGTAACTGGAAAGAAGGCAGGAACAGCGACAATTACAGTAAAGGCAAAGGACGGAAGTGGAAAGAAAGCAACCTGTAAGGTCGTGGTGACTGCACCGGCAACAGCGACAACCGCCAAAAAGACAACAACAACTACAGCAGCAAGAAGTCAGACAAAAAGAATTACAACACCGACATCGGGAACAACGAATCGTTCAGTAAGTACAGGAAGTGGAACACCAACTGCTTCGGGAACGACAAAGACACTTTCTTCCGGAAGCACTTCCGGTACAGGTACGGGAAGTACTGCGTCAAAGAGTGCAACAGGAACGACAGCGAAGAAGAAAGATACGGCAGTAGAGGCAACGACAGGAAGCTGGAACTTTAGCGGAGAGGATTACGTACCGGATACTTATGCGGCGGATGAGACAGATGCAGCGGAAGCGGACACCACAGCCGAAAAGGATAATGATACCTCGAAGATTGTGGCTGGTTTAGGGATATTTTATATAGTCAAAAGGATTTGCGCTATTGCAGTGGTAGTGATTATTG
>OLPH01003148.1_pt1 | contig 11944 bp, 9 predicted proteins | sample 1672951 | NCBI WGS metagenome assembly OLPH01 (sample SAMEA3136740, study PRJEB25190) | human gut metagenome
GGCAGATGGCGTCCGCCCCCTCGGGCTTGGCAATCTCCACCAGCCGCTTGGCGATGATGGGCCGGGCGAAAGCAGTGCCCAGCAGATAGTCCTCATACTTGGCCCCCATCATCATGGAGGGGACAATGACGTCGTCCACCATCTCGTCTACCAGGTCCTCTATGTACAGCTTGGAAGCTCCGGTCTTGATGGCCTTCTCCTCCAGGCCGTCCAACTCATCCCCCTGCCCCACGTCGGCGGATACCGCGATGATCTCAGGATCGTTGTAGTTCTCCTTCAGCCAGGGAATAATGATGGACGTATCCAGCCCACCGGAGTAAGCGAGCACCACTTTTTTTATATCAGCCATAATTCCATTCCTCCATGAGGTAATTTTTAGTATGGTGCCAGTATACTCCTTCCCCGCCCCATTTGCAAGCCCCATTTTACATAGTTATACGTCTTTTCCCCGAATTTTCTGGGTTATATTCTACAAAATATACATTTTTTAATTCATTTATGAATATTTATAATTTTTGCGAACAAAAAATGCGCTCCCCCGAAGGGGAGCGCCAGCGTCAGGGCGGCAGGACCAGGTCACCCCAGAATAGACAGGGCAAACAGATTCTGCGCCAGGAAATAGCACACCAGTACGATAAAGGGAAGGAAGGGGTCTACCTTCCAGCGCCCCACGGGGAAGGTGTCCCGGGTGAGCGTACTGTCACTCACCACGAACAGCAGCGCCGCGGCCAGCCACAGGTCTGGTCCCTCCCCGAATAGGACACAGAACGCCGCTCCGCCGGCCATAACCCCCACCACGGCGGCGTAGAGGTAGGTCCCCACGGCGATGGCCGCCGGCTCCGGCCAGCAGAAGCCCAGCCGGATGAGCAGCCAGAGCACCACGGGCAGCACCGGCGCGGCCAGCAAGGGCCACAGCGCCCAGTCCGCCCGGGCCAGAAACATACCCGTGTAGACCAGATGGCCCAGACCGAAGCACACCAGCCCGAAGGCCAGCCAGACCTGCTGGGGTGCGCCCCCCTGTCCCATCAGCCGGGGGCAGGCCAGGCAGATGTCCCCCACCAACCCCAGCACCAGGGCGGCGAAAATGGGACAGGCGGTTCGCCAGTCTCCCGACTGGCCCAGGGCCAGCACCGCTGTCATGCAGAACAGCACCGAGGCGCTGGTCTTGCAGATAAACTTTTCCAACCACCGCCCCAGGTTCTGGCACAGCGCGGCCCCAGCCCCGCACAGCACCGACAGCCCAGCGCAGGCCCAGACCAGTATCTCCATAGCTTTCGGATCCCCTTTCCGCGCGCCCCCGCCTTGGCCCGCGGCGTCCACGGGCAAGGATTGCACCTCCCTGTCTTATCGCCGCTCCGCCCGGACAATCAGCATCATGGGTCGGCGCAGCTCATCCGCCATTCCGGGGATATCCCGCACCATCTCCGGGGTGGGCTGCGGCTCCACCACCCGCTCCAGGCAGAAGCCGTGGCGGGCCAGGCCGTCCAGATAGGTGGTGAGGGTGCGGTGGTACTTCACCACATGCTCCCCCAGGAACACCGCGTCCCGCTCTCCTTCTTCAAAATAGTGGTCCACCGGGAAGTGGAGAATCTCCCCATCCGGCCCATAGCACCAGTCCTGGGGACCCTGGGCGGTGAAGATCGGGTGCTCCACCGTGTAGATCAGCGTCCCGCCTGGACAGAGCCACCGGCGCATGGCGTCCAGAAACTCCTCATAGGAAGCCAGATAGTGCAACATCAAAGAGCATAGCGCCACGTCAAAGCCGCCCTCCGGGAACTGCGCATCTTCAAAAGCCACCTGGCGGTACTCCACCGACGGGTGGGCGTTCTTCTCTCGGGCCACCTCCAGCATCCGGCGGGATATATCGCAGGCAACCACCCACTTTGCCCCATGCTGGGCCGCATAGGCCGCGTGCCAGCCGTAGCCGCACCCCATATCCAGCACCTGCTTGCCGGAAAAATCCGGCAGCAGCGCCCGGAGCGTGGGCCACTCTCCCGCTCCCGCCAGCCCCTGTTGGCTTCGGGCCATTTGGCTGTACTGGTCAAAAAACGCCTTGTCGTCGTAGCGGTTCTCTTTCAATCTCCCATCTCCTGTCTCAAGGTCTCATTCCACCGTTACGCTCTTGGCTAGGTTCCGCGGCTTATCGATATCGCAGCCCCGCTGGAGGGCCACATAGTAGGCAAACAGTTGCAAGGGAACCACGCCCAGGGAGGGCAGCAACAGCTCATCCGTCTCCGGAATTGTAATCAGGCCATTGGCCACCTTGGCCATCTCCCCGGCACGATCCTCCGTGGTGAGGGCCAATACGTCCGCTCCCCGGCTCTTCACCTCCACCACGTTGCTCATGGCCTTTTCAAACAGCCGCCCATAGGTGCCCAGAGCCACCACCAGTGTGCCGTCCTCGATGAGGGAGATGGTGCCGTGCTTGAGTTCCCCGGAGGCATAGGCCTCGGAGTGGATATAGGAGATCTCCTTGAGCTTCAGCGATCCCTCCAGCCCCAGGGCATAGTCCACGTTGCGGCCGATGTAAAACACCGAGTCGTGGTTGAAGTACTGGCTGGCATAATATTGAATATCCTCCCGTTTTTCCAGCACCTGTTCCATCTTGGCCGGCAGCAGCAACAGTTCCTGCACCGCTTGGTCGTACCGTTCCTGCGTCACGGTCCCCCGCTTTCTGCCAAAATACAGTGCCAACAGATCCACCACCGCCAGTTGGGTGGAGTAGGCCTTGGTGGTAGCCACGGCGATCTCCGGTCCGGCCCAGGTGTAGAGCACCACGTCCGACTCCCGGGCGATGGACGAGCCCACCACGTTGACGATGGACAAGATCCGGGCCCCCAGCCGCTTGGCCTCCCGCATGGCGGCCAGGGTGTCGATGGTCTCGCCCGACTGGCTGATCACCAGAGCCAGGGTATGTTTGGTCACAATGGGGGCGCAGTACCGGAACTCGGAGGCCAGGGTGACCTCCACCGGGATGCGCAGCAGCCGCTCCAGGATGTACTTGGCGGCCATGCCCACGTGGTAGGAGGAGCCGCAGGCAATGACGTACAGCCGGTCCAGGTCCTCCAGGTCCTCCTTGGTGATGGTCACATCGTCCAGCACCACCTTCCCGTCCCGCAGGCGGGGGGAGATGGTGTCCCGGATGGCCTTGGGCTGCTCCATGATCTCCTTGAACATGAAGTGCTCATAGCCGCCCTTCTCCGCCGCGGAGATCTCCCAGTCCACATGGGAGCGCTCCTTCTTCACCGGCCGGAGCAGGGAGTTGTACACCTGGACCGAGCCGGGGGTGAGCACGGCCACCTCTCCATCATCCAGATAGCACACCTCCCGGGTGTGCTTGATGACGGCGGTGACGTCGGAGGCCAGCAGGTTGAAGCCCTCCCCATATCCCAGCACCAGGGGGGAGTCCTTCCGCACCGCCACCAGCTTATCCGGCTCATCAGCGCATACGATCCCCAGGGCGTACGCCCCCTCAATGCGGTGGAGCACCTTGGAGACCGCGTCCAGCAGGTCGCCGTCATAGTAATACTCCAGCAGCTGGGCCACCACCTCGGTGTCTGTCTCGGAGGCAAAGGTGACCCCCTTGGACTCCAAAAACTCCTTTAGCTTGGCGTAGTTCTCGATGATCCCGTTGTGGACCACGGCGATCCGGCCGGACTGGCCCACCTGGGGGTGGGAGTTCACGTCGTTCGGCGCGCCGTGGGTGGCCCAGCGGGTATGCCCCACACCCATGACGCCGGGGACCAGCGCACCTCCGTCAGTCAGGTCATACAGGACCTGGAGGCGGCCCTTGGCCTTCACCACCTGGAGTCCCTTCTCCTGGTCGTAGACCGCCAATCCTGCGGAGTCGTACCCCCGGTACTCCAGACGGGAGAGGCCCTCCAGCAGGATGGGCGCGGCCTGCTCCGTCCCAATAAAGCCAACAATACCACACATAAAACAATATTCCTCCTAATATTCAGCTTTGGGAGGACAAACTCGCAGACATTTGTACCCTCGTCTCCCGGTCACAGCCCCTCTGTTTTGCGGTCACCCGCATATTTGCTGACTGTGTACGCACCCGGGTGGTGCGGAAGGGCATCCGCCGAATTTTCAGACCGCGGCTCGGCCGCCGTCCTCTCGATACTCCCTTCTCCTCGTCGTCCTGCCCGCCGGGCAGGCTCTGGCGCTTTTGATGCACATTCCGGCGGCGGTTCCGCCGGACAGGCATGGTCCTCCTTTCTCTCTGCGAAGCGTCCAACAAATGGTTACGGCTCCTCCGTGCCGCCGGGATGGATGGGGCGCAGCACCCGGCAGGGACTGCCAGCCGCCACCACGTTGGGCGGGACGTCCCGGCTGACCACGCTCCCCGCGCCAATGACCGCGCCGGAGCCGATGGTGACCCCGGGCAGGACGGCCACATTGCCGCCGAACCAGACGTTGTCCCCCACGGTGATGGGCCGGGCAAACTCCAGCCCAGCGTTCCGGGGGGCGGCGTCCAGGGGGTGTCCCGCCGTGTAGAAGCCGCAGTTGGGTCCGATGAACACATGGTCCCCAAAGGCCACCGGGGCGCAGTCCAGAATGACGCAGTTGTGGTTGATCTCGATCTGGGAGCCCATGCGGATGTTGCAACCGTAGTCGCACCAGAACATGGGCTGGATGGAGATGTCATCCCCCGCCTCGCCCAGCAGCTCCCGCAGCAGCCGCGCTCCGGCCTCCGGGTCCTGCACAGCCTCCTGATTGAACCGGCTGCACAACTCCTTGGCCCGCCGTCTGGCCTGGACCAACTCCGGTGCGCCCGCCCGGTACAGCGCTCCGGACAGCATTTTCTCCCGTTCCGTCATGGCTTTCCATCCTCTCCGGCAGCCCGCATCCGGTCCGCCGCCTGTTGAACAGACAACATTATAGTCGATGGAAAAACCGGAGTAAAGCACATCGGGGCGAAAAATCTCCTCCTTTTCTGAATTTTGTAAGAATTTTTAAAATACCACTTTACAACGCGGGGAAAGCCTGCTATAATAATGAGGCTTTATGAAAGAAGCGCCCGTAGTTCAATGGATAGAGCGTCAGATTCCGGTTCTGAATGTTGGGGGTTCGAGTCCCTTCGGGCGTACCACGTCGGAGCAAAGTTCGCTTTGCTCCGACGTTCTTTTATTCCTGCGGAACAAAATGCCCACTCCCTTGCTCCTCCTTTCCAAACCCAACCCGCTGCCACTGGGCTTCGGTTTGGGGCCGCTCTGCGGGCGGCTGTTTTTTATTTCTGACAGACATATCGATTTCGACAGGTCTTTACAAAAAGAAAACCACTCGCCCAGCGAGTGGTTTTCTTTTTGGTATTTCGGCGGCCTCTGGCCACCTCCCATCCTCGGTATTTCAATGCTTGGGCGAGCTGAATCCTCCTGTGCCAAGGTTTTGGATGTGAAATCCAAAATCGTGTCAATGTGCTGACTGAATGCGAAGGATACCCCTGGCAGCCTTTCTCTGCTGTTTATTTTATATGGAAAGGCTCCAAAAACTGATCTGCGGTTTCTGGAGCCTTTGCGTTTTGACCGGATGGATCAGCCCCACAGGCCGGACAGCATAGGAATGATCTGCTTCTTCCGGGACATGATCTTGGGCAGGAAGGCGCAGTTCTCCTCCTCGCTGTGAATGTCAAAGGCCTGGCGAATGGTGTTCTCATCCCCCACATAGAGCAGCTGCGTACCGTCCAGCAGTACGTCGGTGATCATCAACAGCACTGTGTCCATCTTCTGCTTCTGACGGATGGCCTGCATGGCCTGTAAAAACTCGTCTCTGCGTTTGAGCAGGCGGTCGGAGTCCATGCAGGTGATCTGGCTGACCGCCAGATTGTGCCCCGCGATGTGGAACTCCTTATAATCTGTGTTCAGCATGGCCTCCACCGTCTTGTCATCCCCGCAGCCAGCGGAAAAGATGGCCTTCCCCAGCTCATCCAAAGAGACGTTGGCGATGCGGGCCATACGGTTGGCCAAATCGATGTCCCGCTGGGTACAGGTGGGAGACTTGAACATCACAGTGTCCGATACAATGGCTGCCGCCATCAGCCCCGCCATCTTAGCGGAGGGCATCAGCCCCTTCTCCTGGTACATCCCGGCCACGATGGTTGCCGTGCTGCCCACTGGCTCATTGCGGACATAGATGGGGTTTTTTGTCTCGATGTCAGCCAGGCGGTGGTGGTCCACGATCTCCAGGATCTCCGCCTGCTCCAGCCCCGCCACGGACTGGGCCCGCTCATTGTGGTCCATCAGCACCACCCGCTTGCGCCGGGGCCGCAACAGGTGGAAGCGGGACAGCATCCCCACCACCCGCTCATTCTCATCCAGAATGGGGTAGGCGCGGAAGCGGCTCTCCAGCACCCGGTTCTGCACATCGTCGATATAGTCGTTCAGATGGAAATAGACTAAGTCGTGATTTTTGCAGACGTGGCTGACCGGCATGGCATGACAAATCAGCCGCACTACCTGGTAGGCGTCAAAGGGGGTAGAGATCACACAGGTATCCGTCTTCTGTTCCAGCAGCTCCTGGTCTACCTCAGCCTGACAGACGATGACGCAGCTGACGTTCATCTCGATGGCCCGGCGGACCATGTCCGGCTGCTTGCCGCAGATGACGATGCTGTCCGGCTGTGAAAACATCAGGTTCTCCCGGTCCGTGGGCAGGGCGATGGACACCGCGCCGGAGATGGTGTCCTTGACCTCGCCGCAGCGGTTGAGCACATGGCCCTCCAGCACGGACAGCAGATTGTATACCGGAATATCTTGGATCACAGGATTGCGGACCGAGGCCACATCGTTGTTGGCCACATCGCCCGCGGAGATCATCCCGTACAGCTTCCCGTCCTCATTGGCGATGGGGAGGACAGAAAGCTTGTCCTTCTGCATCATCTGCCAAGCGCGGCTGACGGTGACGCCCGGGGAGAGGATGGGTGGCGTGTCATAGTCCAGGTCCTGGACCTGGGTGCGCAGGTTAGTGATCAGCATGGGGGGCTGCGCGCCGAAGCGGTTCAGGACCGCCTGAGTTTCGTCGCTGATCTGTCCCAGGCGGGCCGCCTGGTACTGCCGGTCGCCCAGAGCGTTTTTCAGCGCGGCGTAGGCCATGGCCGACACAATGGAGTCTGTGTCCGGGTTCCGGTGTCCGGTAATATAGATCGTATCCACTCGGATACCTCCTTTTTCGTAGCATAGTCTGGAAAAGGAGCCTGTTTTAAAGGACAGGCTCTCCGATTATCGGTGGAATCACGTCTATTTTAGCGTGAACCGCCGGCGATTGCAATAAAATTTTCTACCGGGGCAGCGGCCAGCTTTTCCACCCCCAGAAATCCCTGTCCACTGCTTTTCCTACTTTCTTTTTTGTAAAAACTATGGTAAACTAATGGCTGTTACCAAAGCAGCATGAGAGGAATGGGACTGTGAGCAACATCACACTGATTGGGATGCCAGGCTCCGGAAAGAGCACTGTGGGCGTCCTGCTGGCCAAGGCGCTGGGCCGCGGCTTTCTTGACACCGACCTGGTCATCCAGCAGCAGGAGAACGCCCTGCTCCAGGACATCCTGGACCGCCGGGGCGTAACCTATTTTCTGGACGCGGAGGAGCGCGCGGTGCGCTCGGTCCGCTGTGACCACTACGTCATCGCCCCCGGCGGCAGCGTGGTCTGCCGGGAAGGCGCGATCAATCATCTGAAGTCCATGGGGCCCGTGATCTATCTCCGGGTGCCCCTGGATGAGCTGAAGTCCCGCATCCACAACCTGGACTCCCGGGGGATCGCCCTGGAGCCCGGCCAGACGCTGGAGGACATCCTCACCCTCCGCGCCCCCCTGTATGAGCAGTACGCCGACGGAGTGGTGGACGCCCTGCCGGGACAGGAGCTGGCTCAGACTGTCTCTCATGTACTGGCCCTTCTGGAGAAGGGCCTCCCCTGACCCCAGCCCGCGGGGCTCCGGCTCCAGGCCGGAAAACGCGGGCCGCCCTGGGATCCCCCACGGGCCGGAACAAAAAGAAGGAAGAACAACATGACATTTCAATCCCTGGGGCTGTGCGCCCCCATTTTAGCTGCTCTAAAGGAGCAGGGCTATGAGGCCCCCTCCCCCATTCAGGAGCAGGCCATCCCCCCTGCCCTGGCGGGACGGGACGTACTGGGCTGCGCCCAGACAGGCACTGGAAAGACCTGTGCCTTTGCCTCCCCCATCCTCCAGCGGCTGAGCGCGGCCCGGACGCCGGACCACCGGCTCCGCGCCCTGATCCTCACACCCACCCGGGAGCTGGCCATCCAGATCGGCGAGAGTTTCGCCGCCTACGGAGCACACCTGTCCCTGCGCCACACCGTCATTTTCGGCGGAGTGGGGCAGAACCCTCAGGTGGAAGCCCTGGGCCGCGGTGTGGATATTCTGGTGGCCACGCCAGGCCGTCTGATGGACCTGTATCAGCAGGGCTTCGTCCGGCTGGAGGATCTGGAGATCTTCGTTCTGGATGAGGCCGACCGGATGCTGGACATGGGCTTTATCCACGACGTGAAAAAGATCCTGAAGTGGCTGCCCGCCAAAAAGCAGACTATGCTCTTCTCTGCCACCATGCCCCCAGAGATCGCCGCTCTGGTCAACTCCCTGCTGCACGACCCGGCCCGGGTGGCGGTGGATCCGGTGTCCTCCCCGGTGGAGGCCATCCAACAGTCCGTCTATTTTGTGGATAAGGGCAATAAGACCAAGCTGCTGGCCCTTCTGATTGGACAGCTGGATGTGAAAAATGCCCTGGTATTTACCCGCACCAAGCACGGAGCCAACAAAGTAGCCCGGGATCTGAGCAAAGAGGGGATCACTGCTGCCGCCATCCACGGCAACAAGAGCCAAACCGCCCGCCAGCAGGCCCTGTCCGATTTCAAGGCCGGACGGATCCGCTGCCTGGTTGCCACCGACATCGCCGCCCGCGGCCTGGACATTGAGGAACTCTCCCACGTATTCAATTACAACCTCCCCGAGGTACCTGAGACATATGTCCACCGCATTGGCCGCACCGGCCGCGCAGGCCGGGAGGGCGTAGCCGTCTCCTTCTGTGACTTTGGGGAGAAGCCCCTGCTGAAGGACATTGAAAAACTGATCGGCCGGACCGTCCTAGTTGTGGAGGACCACCCCTTCCCCATGGTGGTGCTGGAGGCCCCTAAGCGGGACTCCCGCGGCCGCATCGTCAACGAGGAGGACGCGGAGGCCCGGGCCGCCGCCAAGGAGCAGCGCCGCCAGCGGGACGCAGCCAACAAGGCCGCCGCGGAGGAGCGCAAGCGCCAGGCGGCCCAGGCCCTGCTGGAGGCGCAAGCCGCGCCGGACAGGGCCGAGGAGAAGCCAGCCCGAAAACGCCGCCGCCGCAGAGGGAAGAGCGCTTCACAGGAGGTACAGGAGGTCCAGCCGCCTCAGGTTCCCACTCAGGAACCTGGCCACCGTAGCAAGCTAACTCGTCCCGGTGCCCGGATGGAGACCGGCTCTGCCATGCCCCGCACAGAATTTGACCGCCCTGACCCCCTGTCAGGGGACCATATTATGGACGCCACCGCCCGTCTGTTGGCCCCCCGCAAGCCCGTTTCGGCCCAGGAGAGCCATCGGGAGGGCAGCCGCCGCTCCGCCCCCCGGAGCCGTAAGCACAGCAGCCGGGATGCCGGCTCCCGTCAGACACCCGTCAAGGCCGAAGACCCTCGGAAAACCAGAAGCGGCCACAGCGCCCATCCGGACCGAAAGGCCGCGCCCGCACCTGGAGGCTCCCACCGCCCGGACCGCCGCCACACTCACGCAGGGCCCCGGGGGCCCATCGAGCCCATGAAGTCCAGCCGGACCAAAGACTCCACCGAGCAGCACAGCCTGATGAAGCCCTACTATTTAGACAACTAACTGCAATTATATAATTTTATAAAACGGAGGGTATAAAAATGGACTATCAAGCTATGTACCAGCAGAAGCTGACCACCGCCCAGGAGGCTGTCAAGGTGGTCAAATCCGGCGACTGGGTGGACTACACCTGGTGCACCAACCACCCCGTGGCCCTGGACAAGGCCCTGGCCGAGCGCAAGGACGAGCTCACTGATGTGAAGATCCGCGGCGGCGTCACCATGTGGATGCCCGAGATCGCCAAGGCCGAGGACGCCGGTGACCACTTCACCTGGCACTCCTGGCACTGCAGCGGCATCGACCGCAAGATCATCACCAAGGGTATGGGCTATTTCTCCCCCATGCGCTACTCTGAACTGCCCCGCTTCTATCGGGAGAACCTCTCTCCTGTGGATGTGGTGATGCTCCAGACCACTCCCATGGACGCTCACGGCAACTTCAACTTCGGCCTGGCCGCCTCCCACATCGCCGATATTATGTCCCGCGCCAAGTGCATCATCGTGGAGGTCAACGAGAATATGCCCTGGGTGTACGGCCTGACCGGCACCGAGATCAATATTCAGGACGTGACCTATGTGGTGGAGGGGGACAATCCCCCCGTGGCCCAGCTGGGCGCCGGCGGCGAGCCCACCGACGTGGACCGCGCCGTGGCCAACCTGGTGGTGCCTGAGATCCCCAACGGCGCCTGCCTGCAGCTGGGCATCGGCGGGATGCCCAACACCATCGGCGCCATGATCGCCCAGTCTGATCTGAAGGACCTGTCCGTCCACACCGAGATGTACGTAGACGGCTTTGTGGACATGGCCGCCGCCGGCAAGATCACCGGCCGGAACAAGGCCCTGGACAAGGGCCGCCAGGTGTTCGCCTTTGCCGCCGGCACCAAGAAGCTGTACGACTATGTGGACCGCAACCCCGATGTGATGGGCGCTCCGGTGGACTACACCAATGACGTCCGGGTCATCGCTCAGATCGACAACTTCATCTCCATCAACAACGCCATTGACATGGATCTGTTCGGCCAGATCAACGCCGAGTCCGCCGGCATCAAGCACATCTCCGGCACCGGCGGCCAGCTGGACTTCGCCATGGGCGCTTACCTGTCCAAGGGCGGCAAGAGTTTCATCTGTATGTCCTCCACCGTCACTGGCAAGGACGGCACTGTCAAGAGCCGCATCGTCCCCACCCTGACCCAGGGCTCCATCTGCACCGATCCCCGCTCCTGCGGCCACTATGTGGTCACGGAGTACGGCATGGTCAACCTGAAGGGCCTGTCCACCTGGGAGCGAGCTGAGGCCCTCATCGGCATCGCCCACCCCGACTTCCGGGAGCAGCTGATCCAGGACGCAGAGAAAATGCATATCTGGAGACGCTCCAACAAGTAATTTCCAATCCCAGCCATACTGCTGGCATAAATCAAATTGGAACCATAAAGCAACAGGCAAACCACGCCACCATGGATCAATACGGCAACAATTCTCGCCCCCATATCCGCCCATAATCCTCGTTTGGTGGAACGAGTAATAGCAAATAACCCCTTGCCCTTTTCTTCCGTTATGAGTTGGCCAACGAAAAGGAAGACGGAAAGAAGCAACAACAGGTCGGTTGCCTGGCTTTCTACCGCCATTATCATCCCTTTCGATGGGAACCAGCGGATATTTTCTGAGGATAGCCCTGCATGGTCTGCGGCACTTTTTGCAATATTACGGCTTCCAAAATTTTCTTCCGCTGTAGATGATTGAAAAATGGATATTCCACCAAGTTGACTGCTGTTTTTTTGTACAGAAGCCAAATAATCATCATAGCCGGATACAGCGGAAATTTCTTCATACAGTTCGTCAAGCAGACTACGCTCCTTTGTCAAGGAGTCTGTGTAAACCAGATAACCCCCTGTGCGATAAAGTTCCTCATACTTCTCATATATATCAGAATTGCTTTCCTTTAGCTGCTCTGCAAGGGAATCTCCGGCTTCGCTGCCCTGACCGTAGAGACTCTGCACCTGCTCTACAAGAGAAAGTCCGTCCGCTTGTTCTTTTAGATCACTGATATAAGTGAGCTTTTCATGTTCTGTCATACCAGAAATAT
>OLPH01003149.1_pt1 | contig 11942 bp, 10 predicted proteins | sample 1672951 | NCBI WGS metagenome assembly OLPH01 (sample SAMEA3136740, study PRJEB25190) | human gut metagenome
TCTCACGCTTTGCGGCATCTGCTGCCCGCAGGCGGCAAGAGCCTCATTTTCCGGTGAAGGCGGTTTTCACCACCACGTTCTCCGGGCCCAGCCACTCCCGGCACTCCTGCACGAAGGCCGGGTGGTTCAGGCACTTGGCCCCCAACAGCTTGCCGCTGTCCGCCAGCCGGATCTTCAGTGGCGTGTCCCCCTCGAACATGGTCATCACCAGCTTGATATGCTGGAACGCCGGACTGTCCATGCCGGGGACCCGCAGATAAATGGTGGCGTTCTCCTGTGCCGGGCGGCGGTTCTCCCGCCGGGGCGGCAGCCCCTCCTTCAGGGGATAAACGCTGTCGCACATGATCTGCGGCGGCTTCTCGTCCCGGACGGAGAGCTTCCCCTGCACCAGCACCGGGCTGTTCACCTGCATATAGCTGCCGCAGCGCTCAATGGTGCGGCTGAAGCACAGCAGCTCGATGGATGCCGCCTCATCCTCCACCGTCACGTAGGCCATGAGGGCGTTGTTGCGGGTGGTGCGGGTGCGGCTGGCAGTGACGATGCCCGCAATGGTGATGCTCTGGCCGTCGGCGAACCGGACAGGCCCGTCCTCGGCGGAAAAGTCCTCCAGAATGGTGTGGATAGGCACCGCTCCCGCCTGCCGGGCCAGCGCCCGGTAATCCGCCATGGGGTGGCCGCTGAGATAAAGGCCCGTAGTCTCCTTCTCCATGAACATCCGCTCGGCGGCGGTGAACTCCGGAATGTCCGGCAGGGGCGTCTCCGCCGGCGGGGCGTCCTCCCCCGCCGCCATACCGAACAGATCCAGCTGGCCCTCCACGTTCTTGCGCCGGGACTCTGCAATGCTGTCCAGCACCTTTTCAAAGACCTGGATCAGCTGGGAGCGCCGCACCTTCATGGAGTCGAAGGCACCGCTGCGGATCAGATTCTCCACTGCCCGCTTGTTCATGTCCGTGCAGTCGAACATCCGCTGGCAGAAGTCCTGAAACGACCGGAAGGGGCCGTCCTGCTCCCGCCGCCGCATCATGGTCTGGATAAAACCCCGGCCGATGTTCTTGATGGCCACCAGCCCGAAGCGGATGCCTCCATCCTCCACGGTGAAGCCGTCGCTGGAGCGGTTCACGTCCGGGGGCAGCAGCTCAATGCCGCAGTCCCGGCACTCAGCGATGTACTCCGCCACCTTGTCGGAGTTATCCAGCACCGACGTCAGCAGCGCCGCCATGTACTCCCGTGTGAAGTAGTGCTTGAAATACGCCGTCTGATAGGCCACCACCGCATAGCTGACGGCGTGGGCCTTATTGAAGGCGTAGTTGGCGAAGTCGTAGATTTCGTCGTAGATGGCCTGAGCCGTTGCCTCCGGGATGCCGTTGGCCACACAGCCCCGGATGTTCCGGGCGGGGTCGCCGTGGAGGAATGCCTCCCGCTCCCGCTCCACATCCTTGGCCTTCTTCTTGGACATGGCCCGACGCACCATGTCCGCCTGCCCCAGCGAATAGCCCGCCAGCTGCTGGAAGATCTGGATGACCTGCTCCTGATAGACGATGCACCCATAGGTACCGGACAGGATAGGCTGGAGGGAAGGGTGCTTGTACACCACCAGCTTGGGGTCGTGCTTGCAGGCGATGAACCGGGGGATGGACTCCATGGGGCCGGGGCGGTACAGGGCGATGATGGCGGTGATGTCCTCGATGCTCTGGGGCTTCAGCCCCACGCACACCCCGGTCATGCCGGCGGACTCCATCTGAAATACGCCGCCGGTCTTGCCCTGCGACAGCATCTCGAACACCGCTGCATCGTCCATAGGGATATCCGCCAGCCGGAAGTCCGGTCGGTACTTCTGCACCATCTTCACGGCGTCGTCCAAAACCGTCAGATTCCGCAGGCCCAGAAAATCCATTTTCAGCAGCCCCAGCTCCTCCAGCGTCACCATGGTGTACTGGCAGACGATGGACTCGTCGTTCCGGGCCAGCGGTACATACTCATATACCGGCCGCTTGGTGATGACCACACCGGCTGCGTGGGTGGAGGCGTGGCGGGGCATCCCCTCCAGCGCCTGCGCCATGTTGATGAGCCGGCGGACCCGTTCATCCGTCTCATAGAGGTCGGAGAGCTGCTTGGACAGCTTCAGCGCATCCTTGATCGTGATGTGCAGGGCCGTTGGCACCAGCTTAGCCACCACATCCACCTCGGCATAGGTCATGTTCAGCGCCCGGCCCACATCCCGAATGGCGGCCCGGGCCGCCATGGTGCCGAAGGTGACGATCTGGGCCACATGGTCGTCGCCGTACTTGCGGCGAACGTAGTCCACCACCTCGCCCCGGCGGGTGTCTCCGAAGTCCATATCGATATCCGGCATGGATACCCGCTCCGGATTCAGGAAGCGCTCAAAATACAAATGGTACTGCATGGGGTCGATGTCCGTGATGCACAGACAGTAGGAGACCATGCTCCCCGCCGCCGAGCCTCGGCCCGGTCCCACGGGGATACCGGCATCCTTGGCGTATCGGACGAAATCCGACACGATGAGGAAATAATCCGTAAAGCCCATGCGTCCGATCATGTCCAGCTCGTAGTCCAGCTGGCGGCGGTAGTCCTCATGCTCCGTGCCGTAGCGCTCGGTGAACCCCTTTTCGCACAGCTGCCGCAGATAGGTGGGAGAATCTACCCCCGGCGGCAGCCGGAACTCCGGCAGATGATACTTGCCAAAGGTGAACTCCATTTGGCAGCGGTCGGCGATGCGCTGGGTGTTGGCTACGGCGTCGGGATAGGCGCCGAACAGCTCCTCCATCTCCTCTGTGGAGCGGAGGTAGAAGTTTCTCGGCTCATAGCGCATCCGGTTCTCGTCGTCTACGGTCTTGCCCGTCTGGATGCACAGCAGTACATCGTGGCTCTCGGCGTCCTCCGGCCGCAGGTAGTGGGCGTCGTTGGTGCAGACCAGTGGGATGCCCGTCTCCTGATGGATGCGGAGCAGATCCCGGTTCACCATCGTCTGCTGGGGGATGCCGTGGTCCTGCAGTTCCAGATAGAAGTTATCCTCCCCGAAGATCTCCTGCATGGTCAGGGCGTACTCCTTGGCCCCGTCGTAGTCGCCGTTTACCAGCCGCTTGGGGATCTCCCCGGCCAGACAGGCCGACAGGGCGATGAGTCCCTCGCTGTGCTGGCGCAGCAGGTCCAGATCGATGCGGGGCTTGATGTAAAAGCCCTCCACAAATGCCTGACTCACCATGTACGACAGGTTCCGGTAGCCCGTCTCGTTTTTACACAGCAGCACCAGATGCCTGGACTCGGCATCATATTCATGAACTTTATCGAACCGGGTGCGGCGGGCCACATACACCTCGCACCCGATGATCGGATGGATGCCTTCCGCCTTGCAGGCCCGGTAGAAGTCGATGGCACCATACATGACCCCGTGGTCGGTGATGGCCACCGCCGTCTGGCCCATTCCCTTGATGCGGGCCGGAAGATCCCGGATGCGGCAGGCCCCGTCCAGCAGGCTGTATTCTGTATGCACATGAAGATGCACAAATCCCATAGCTACTCTTTCCTCCGTCGCAGGTCCATCCTTGGCTGCTTCTCCTGTCGCTTTGTTCTCAGTCACTTATTTCGGCTGCTTATTTTTGGCCGTCCAGCTCCGCCAGATAGTCACACAGCAGCTCCACCGCCGAGACGATGAGTGTTCCGCAGTGGTCGTCGGCCCCTACCGCCTGCGCCGTAGGCGTAGGATGCAGGCCACGCTCCGCCAGCAGTTCCCGGCAGTTCAGCAGGTGAAACTGCTGGGTGAAGCGGCGCTGGAACTCTTTGACCTGCTCCACGGAGCGCCGCCGGCCCTCCGGCCCCTCCTGTGCCGTGTAGGGATGCAGCAGACCCAGCACCAGCACGCCGCCGGACACGGCGCCGCAGATGCCTCCGCAGCGCATCCCGCTGCCGAGACCGCTGCCAAGGCCCCAGCACTGCTCCTCCGTCAGACCCGTCAGGTCCCGGAAGGCCCCCAGCACGCTCTGGCCGCAGTTATAGTGCTGCCGGTGATAGCCAAGGGCCAGACGGCACCGCTCTTCCTTCGTCATCATAGCTTCTTCGCCTCCTCCAATAGCTTCCGCATCCGATGGTTCATGCAGGATTTCGTCACCGGCGGGTCGCATTTCTCCGCCAGCTGGGACAGGGACATCTCCGGGTATTGCAGGCGCAGCAGCGCTGTCTGCCGCAGCTTTTCCGGCAGGCGCTCCAGCCGTCCGTTCTCCTGCAGGCGCTGGATGGCATTTTTCTGCTCCAGCGCAGCGTCGATGGTCTTATTCACATTGGCCATGTCGCAGTTCATGGCCCGGTTGGCCCCGTTGCGGATCTCCTTATCCACCTTGGCGGTCATGATATCCATAGCCGCCGCCGGGGCCCCGATGGTGGTCAGCAGATCCTCGATATGCTCGGACTGCTTGAAGTAAATAACGGAGCTGCCACCTCGGCGGACGCTGTGGGGCAGAAAGCCCATCTCCGTCAGCAGGGCCGCCACCTCCCGGCTGGCCTGCGCATGGCCGGTATCCAGCTCCAGATGGTAGCGCTTTTCCGGGTCGGTGACGCTACCCCCCGCCAGAAAGGCCCCCCGCAGGAAGGCCGTCCGGCAGCACTCATCCTCCAGCAGGCCGAAGTTCACATGGAGCACCAGATTCTGCCGGGGATCGTAGCCCAGCTGGTTGATGATGCGGTCCAGCTTGCTCCGGTCGGTGATGCCGAAGATCAGCTTCCCCCGCTCCTCCTCCGGCAGACGGTCGAATTTCAGACCGAAGGCCCGCTGGAACAGCCGGGGCAGCCGGGCGGCAAAGTCGGCGCTCTCGGTAATGAGCCGCACCTCCGTGGGGCTGAAGGTATTGCCGTAGAGCAGCACGCCGTAGGCCTCGGCCCGTGCGCAGCACAGGCGCTGCACCGGCGTCCGGCACAGCTCGTTTTTCACCTTTCCCGCAAATGACTGCATACCTTCCTCATTTCTCCACTCGGTTTCTCGGCGTCCGGCGGAGGGAATCCTCCACCAGACGGATATTTCTCTGGGCGTGGAGCCGCACCAGCTCCCACGCCAAATGGCCCGGATTATGGCGCACCAGCCCGTTTTCCACCGTGGACACGGGGCGAGTGATGACCTCCACCCCCAGCGCCTCGCAGGCGTCCCGGTCGCACAGGATGGGCTCCGCCCCCTCACGGGTATAGCCCCGCATCACCGAAGGTGGGATGGGGGCGTCGTTGACCAGACATAAGTCGAAAAGTCCGGGGCAGCTGTGGTTAAACAGCGCCCGGATATGGTCCGAGGCAGTATACCCCTCTGTCTCCCCCTCCTGCGTCATGACATTACAGACGTAAATTTTCAGGGCACGGGACTCCCGGATGGCCTCCACGATACCATCCACCAGCAGGTTGGGGATGATGCTGGTATACAGGCTCCCCGGCGCCAGCACCACCATCTCCGCCTCCCGGATGGCCTCCACCGCCTCCGGCAGGGCCTTGGGACGGCTGGGCAGCAGATTCACCCGGCGGATGCGGCAGTCCTGCTCCTGCTTGCACTGAAAGATGCGGGACTCCCCCACCACCCGTACGCCGTTTTCAAACTCCGCCTCCAGCTGGATATTCTCATTGGTCACCGGCAGCACCCTACCGGTGATGGCCAGCACCTGACTCAGGCTCTCTACCGCCCGGTCAAAGCTGGGCATGATGCCGTTGAGGGCCGCCAGAAAGAGATTGCCGAAGCTCTGGCCCGCCAGCTCTCCCTCCGGAAACCGGTAGTGCATCAGCTGGGCCATCAGGGGCTCGGCATTGGCCAGCGCCTCCAGACAGTTGCGGATATCTCCCGGCGGAAGCATCCCCAGATCCTGCCGCAGCCGCCCGGAGCCGCCGCCGTCGTCGGCCACCGTGACGATGGCCGTGATATTCTTCGTATAACGCTTCAGGCCACGCAGCAGCGTGGAGAGCCCCGTGCCGCCGCCGATGGCGGCAATGCGGGGGCCGTGTTCCGGTGCTACCGACTGTCGGTATGGCTCCATACAGCGTCCCTCCTGTTATCGGGAGATGTCCCGGTGGTTCTCCGTGACCTGATAGCCCTCCTCGGTGATGTACTCCGCCAGCTCGTGGGCCACCGCCACGGAGCGGTGGTGCCCGCCGGTGCAGCCGATGGCGATGACCAGAGCGGACTTGCCCTCCTCGGCGTACAGGGGCAGCAGGAAGGTCAGCATCTTCTCCAGCTGCTCCATGAAATCGTTGGTCTGGCGGAAGGAGAACACGAAGTCCCGCACCGCCTGATCCAGACCCGTCTTGTTCTTCAGCTCCGGCACATAGTAGGGGTTGGGCATGAAGCGCACGTCGAACACCAGATCCGCCTCGATGGGGATGCCGTGCTTGAAGCCGAAGGACAGGATGTTGACGGCCAATCCTCCCCGATCCCCCTGCTGGCCGAACAGGTCCAGCAGCTCGCTGCGGAGCTTGGCGATGGAGAGAGCGGAGGTGTCCAGCACGAAATCCGCATGATCCCGCACCGGCTGCATCCACTCCCGCTCCCGGCGGATGGCCTGCTCCACACTCTCCCCCTTCTTTTGCAGGGGGTGCATCCGGCGAGTCTCCTTATAGCGGTTGACGATGGTCTGGTTATCTGCCTCCAGAAACAGCATCCGGCAGTTGACGCCGCTGGCCTTCAGGCGCTCCAGCGTCTCGATAAGGATGTCCGTGGGTTCCCCGGAGCGGACGTCGTACACCAGCGCCACCCGGTCGTACCGTCCGCTGGACCCAGCGCAGAAGTCGGCAAACTTCACCATCATCTCCGCCGGCAGATTATCCACCGTGTAGTAGCCGATATCCTCCAGATAGGAGGCCGCCCGGCTCTTGCCGCCGCCGGACAGCCCCGTGATGATCAGAATTTCCATGCTCGTTCCTTTCTCAGCGGACGATCCGCACCTCCGGCTCCAGATGCACGCCGTGGGCGGCGTACACCGCCTGCTGCACCTGCCGGATCAGCTCCTCCACGTCGGCGCTGGTAGCGCCGCCCACGTTGATGACAAAGCCTGCGTGTTTGGTGGAAACCTGCGCTCCGCCTACCGTCAGGCCCTTCAGGCCCGTCTGTTCGATGAGTGTCCCGGCGAAGTAGCCCTCCGGCCGCTTGAAGGTGCTGCCGGCGCTGGGATACTCCAGCGGCTGAGACTGGCGGCGGCGGGCCATGAGATCGTCCATCCGCCGCCGGATGGCAGCGGGGTCATCGGGGGTCAGGCGCAGTCTTGCGCCCAGCACCACCGCCTCCGTATCCAGAAAGGCGCTGCGTCGATAGCCGAAGGCCGCCTCCTCCGCCGTGAAGCGCCGCACGCCCTCCGGCAGCAGCGCCGTCACCTCCGTCACCACCTGACGCATCTCGCCGCCGTAGGCTCCGGCGTTCATACATATGGCCCCGCCTAAGGTGCCGGGGATGCCGTGGGCGAACTCCAGACCCGACAGGCCGTGCTGCTGGGCATACACCGCCAGATGGTTCAACAGGATGCCGGCGTCCGCCTCCAGCGTCACCTCGTCCAACTGCCGCACCGCCGTCATATGCTCCGCCGTCTTGATGACCAGCGTGTCCAGCCCCCGGTCGTCCACCAGCAGATTGGTGCCACGGCCCAGCAGGAACGGCTTCACGCCGCAGCTCTCTGCCAGTCCCATGAGGATCACCAGCTGCTCCCGGTTGGCGGGAAAGGCCAGCCGCCGGGCGGGGCCGCCGATGCGGAAGGAGGTGTGCTTGCTGAGGGGGACCTCCCGCTCCATGGTCATATCCGGCAGGTACTCCCGCACTTTTTCGTCCAGCTGCTCATACCAGCACATAGGCCAGCCTCCTATTTCCGTAATTTTCGTTTTCCCAGCAGAGCGGCACCGATGATCCCGGCGTTGTTGCCCAACTGGGCCTTGACGATCCGGGTGCGTTTGTCCCGGTTGCAGGGGATGCTCTCCTGCTCCACCAGCCGTTGCAGGGGCAGCAGCAGCTGCTCGTCGCTCTCGTTGCTGACGCCGCCGCCGATGGCCAGCGTATCCGGCTGGAAGATGTTCACCACGTTGGTGACTCCCGCCGCCAGATAGCCGATGTACTCGTCGCAGACGCTTTGGCCCACGGGGTCGCCCTCCCGTGCGGCGATAAAGGCCGACTGGCCCGATACCTTGCCGTTGTTCTCGGCCACCACCCGGCACAGGATGCTGCCGGGGTGCTCCTCCATGGCCCGTGCCGTCAGGCGCTTCAGGGCGCTGGCGGAGGCGTAGCGCTCCCAGCAGCCTCTGCGTCCGCAGGGACAGGGCTCCCCGTGGTAGACGATGCTCATGTGGCCCACCTCGCCGGCCATGCCGTTAGCGCCGTGATAGATCTGTCCGTTGTGGAGGATGCCTGCTCCCACGCCGGTCCCCAGCGTGATGGTGACAAAGCGCTTGCTGCCCTTGCCGGCTCCGGCGTAGTATTCCGCCAGCGCCGCACAGTTGGCGTCGTTCTCCACATACAGGGGGTAGGGCAGATACCGGTGGAAGAGCTTGCGGAGGGGGACGTTCCGCAGGGGCAGATTGCAGGTGTACAGCACCGCACCGGAGTGGATCTCCACCGCTCCCGGCACACCCACGCCCACGGAGCGTATCTGCTCCGGCGTCAGGCCGCCCTTTTCCGTCAGGCTCTGAGTCAGCGCCACCAGTGCCTCCACCAGTGCTTTCTGGTCGGAGACCTCGGCAATTTTGCGCTTTTCCATGGCGAGGATGCTGCCCTCGTCGTTCACCAGCCCCGCCTTCAGGTTGGTGCCGCCGATGTCAATGCCGATGTAGTTCATTTCTGCTCCTCACTCTGCCGGGTCAGGGCGTCGATCTGGCGATCCACCCGGTCCACGAAGTCCCTTGCCGGGTTATAGCCGAACTTCATCTGCCGGTTCTTCATGGTGGCGATCTCCACGATGCCGGCCAGATTTCGGCCCGGTCGGACGGGGATGATCATATACGGCAGCTTGACGCCCAGAATGGAATACATCTCCTCCCCCAGGCCCAGGCGATCATAGAACTTGCCGTCCACCCACTTCTCCAGCTGCACCACAAGGTCCAGCTCCGTATCAAACTGCACGGAGCCCATGCCGAACAGCTGCTGCACGTCGATGACGCCGATGCCGCGGATCTCGATGTAGTGGCGGATCAGCTCCGGGGCCGTGCCGTAGAGGGAGTCGGACACCCGCCGGATCTCCACGGCGTCGTCCGCCACCAGACGGTGGCCTCGCTTCAGCAGCTCGATGGCCGTTTCGCTCTTGCCGATGCCGGACTCGCCCAGCAGCAGCACGCCCTGCCCGTTGATGTTCATCAACACGCCGTGGCGGGTGATCTGAGGGGCCAGCGCCCGGTTCAGGTAGTCGATGATCTGGCTGGTCAGCTCCACGGTGTTCAGCTCGGAACGCAGCAGCGTGCGGCCGTGCTTCCGGGCAATCTCCAGCAGCTCGGGGAAGATCTCCATGTTCCGGGCGATGATGAGGGCCGGTATCTCACAGCGCAGCAGGTTGTCGAACACCCGGCGGCGGTCCTCCAGCTTCATGGCCTTGAGGAAGGTCATCTCGGACTTGCCGAACACCTGCAGGCGCTTGGGCTCGAAGTAGTCGTAAAAGCCCACCAGCTGCAGGGCCGGGCGATTCATATCGGAAATGCTCACCGTGCGCTGGTCATAGTCGCTGCCCCGGCACACGATCTCCATATCAAAATCCTCCACCAGCTTGCTGAGCTTGGCGGGGGTGCGCTTCACCTTATCTGCCATATGGAAGCCCCCTGTTCCTCGGTTTATATTTATAGTATTATATCGTACGGGGGGCGTTTTTACAATACCAAAAACGCAGCCTGCCGCCCCGGACATCTCCCCTGCGGCACCCGCTTTCCCGCTCCCCGAGCCGGTTTCCGGCGGCGGAGGGTCTGCCGCTTCGATTCTCTGCCGAATTTTTTTGTTTTTTTGTCAAATAGTGCTTGCATTTTCCGGTTTTATCTGTTACTATATTAAATGCTTGTGAATCAAGCGGAAGTTAGTCACAGCAAGGAGGTGCAACGGATGGCTAAGTGCGAATTTTGCGACAAGGGCGTGACCTTCGGCATCAAGGTCTCTCACTCCCACCGGCGTTCCAATCGTCCCTGGAAGCCCAATGTCAAGCGTGTTAAGGCGGTTATCAATGGCACGCCTCGCCATGTGTATGTTTGTACCCGGTGCCTGCGTTCCGGCAAGGTTACCCGTGCGATCTGATGATTAAAAGCTCTGTGAAGCCTCACAGAGCTTTTTTCATTTAAAAAGCGTCTAATTTCGGAAGCTTACCCTTTATTGGGGCGTAGTAGTTGCGACAGTGCCCGCAGTCGCAGAGGGAGTGTACTTCATCATACCGTTGTGCCTGCTCGGTATCGGCAGAAAAAACATCGTCCGCCCTTTGGATCGTTATCATAGCCAACACCCCCTGATATCCGTATGATACTTTACCATGGTCTGAAAGTAAATAGGAAAGCACAGGGCGCTCCCTTACGGAAAGCGCCCTGTGCTTTTATCTTACGGTGTATGATCTCTTTTGCTATAAGGCGACTTACTTGCCCTGATTCATCTGGGCAGCCACCTCGGCGGCGAAGTTCTCTTCCTTCTTCTCGATGCCCTCGCCGGTCTGATAGCGGACGGCAGTCAGGAACTTCACGCTGCCGCCCAGCTTCTTGCCGGCGTCGGCGATATACTGCTCCACGGTGCCGGAGAACAGGTCGCCACGGACGAACTCCATCTGCAGCAGGCAGTTCTCCTCGTAGAACTTGTTCATCTTGCCCATGACGATCTTCTCCTTCACCTGAGCGGGCTTGGAGGCCATCTTGGGGTCGGAATCCATCAGGGCCAGAGCCACCTTCTTCTCCTCGGCCAGCACATCCTCGGTGACCTGAGACTTGTCCCAGAAGCGGGGATTCAGAGCGGCGATCTGCATGGCAACGTTCTTGCCGATCTCGGTGGCATCCACGCCGCCCTCCACGGCCAGATTCACCAGCACGCCGATCTTGCCGCCGGCATGGACATAGCCCACACTGGTGTTCTCGGCAAAGCGGACAAAGCGGCGGATCTGCAGATTCTCACCGATGGACATGACCTTTTCGGGCATGGTCTCGGACACGGTCAGCTCAGTGCCGGGATACTTGCAGTTCATCAGGGCATCCACGTCGGCGGGATCGTTGTCGGCCACCACCTTGGCGATGTCCTTGACGAAGGCCACGAAGGGAGCGCTCTTGGCGCAGAAGTCGGTCTCGCAGTTGACCTCCACCAGTGCGCCCACACCGTTCTCCACCAGAGCGTAAGACACGCCCTCGGCGGCGATGCGGCCGGCCTTCTTGGCGGCCTTGGCCAGACCCTTCTCACGCAGATACTCCACGGCCTTGTCCATATCGCCGTCGGTCTCGGTCAGTGCCTTCTTGCAGTCCATCATACCCACGCCGGTCATCTCACGCAGGTTCTTAACATCAGCAGCAGTAAAAGCCATTTTCTTTTCCTCCAGTTCGTATTTTCAAAGGTAAACGGGGCAGGGCAACGACCCTGCCCCGTTGGTTAAGCGGTGATCCTCGGATTATTCAGCGGTCTCGGCGGCGGCTTCCTCATCCTGCTCGCCCTGACGGCCCTCGATCATGGCGTTGGCCATAATGGAGGAGATCAGCTTGATGGCACGGATGGCGTCGTCGTTGCCGGGGATGGGGTAATCGATCTCGTCGGGATCGCAGTTGGTATCAGCGATGGCCACAACAGGGATGCCCAGACGATGGGCCTCAGCGATGGCGTTGCGCTCCTTACGGGTATCCACGATGAACAGAGCGCCGGGCAGCTTCTTCATTTCCTTCACACCGCCCAGATACTTCTCCAGCTTCTCGATCTCGCCCAGGTGCTTGATGACTTCCTTCTTGGGCAGCATATCGAAGGTGCCGTCGGCCTGCATGGCCTTGAGCTG
>OLPH01003156.1_pt1 | contig 11893 bp, 7 predicted proteins | sample 1672951 | NCBI WGS metagenome assembly OLPH01 (sample SAMEA3136740, study PRJEB25190) | human gut metagenome
AGGAAGTTTTGAAACCATCGGTTTCAAACGGCTCTTTTGCCCACTTTTCCAGCTGCTGGGAAAAGTGGGCCGCCGGAGGCACAAAGGGAAAAGCTATCGGAAAAAGCATGCCGTCGGCACGCAAAAAAACCATCCAAAACAAAGGAGTGCTGCACAGTCGCAGCACTCCTTTGCTTTACTCATGATAGCTGGGTTCCTTGCCCTGATAGATGTCCTGCATCTCCCGGTCGATCTCGCTGATGGCCTCGCTGCATAGCCGCAGCCGTGCGGCGTCGGAATCGGAGAAATTGCGGTCGGATTTATACCGCAGCTCATGCTCCAGACTGGCCCACATATCCATGGCAATGGTACGCAGCTGGATCTCCACCGGCAGATGCAGCGTCCCCTCGGAGATGACGATGGGTACGTCGATGATGAGGTGCAGACTGCGATAGCCGGATTCCTTGGGCTGCTGGATGTAGTCCACCTCCCGCAGCACCTTGAAGGATTCGGATCGGGTCAGCAGGCTGCGGAGATAGTAGATGTCATCCAGATAGTTGCAGATGACCCGGATACCGGCTACGTCCTGTATGTAGGCATAGATATTGTCGATGGTGACGTCGTAGCCCCGGCGGCGCAGCTTATCGCTGATGCTCTCCAGCGTCTTGATGCGGTACTCGATGTGGTGAATGGGAGAATGGTCGTACAGACTGGCGAACTCCTCGTCCAGGATCTCCATCTGGGTCACGGCCACCTTCAGGGCGCTGCGGTACAGGTGATTCACCCGTACCATGCCCTGAGCCAGCTCCCGCTGCTCCGGCGTAGCGCCGGAGGGAATGGGGATATCCTTGAGACGGATGCTGCCGCTCTTTTCGATCATCATGGGACAGAAGCCTCCTTATGATACGTTCCGTTAGTGAAGTTTATTTTAGCACATAGGTGTGAAAAAATTATGAACGAAGGGGAAAACGTTGTATAAATTTCACAGAAAGAATCCCTGTGGACGGCCAACCCGTGGCCCATGCAGCAGCGCCCGAAAAACCTCCCCCATGCAGCGGACTGCATGGGGGAGGTGCAGAAAAATTCAAATCACTTCTTCCGGGCGTAGGGGGTATTCTCCAGCGGCAGTGTCAGGCGGCGCTGTCCGTCCAGCCGGAAGTAGGCGTCAGCAATGGCGGGAGCCGTGGGAATGGAGGTGATCTCTCCGATGCCGATGGCCCCTCCGGCCACGTTCAGGCCGGGCTTCTCCACCACAATGGCCTGAATTTCCGGCGGGATCTGGTTGGCACGGAACAGACCCAGCATACCGTATTTGGCGGTAGGCTTGCAGTTTTCGTCGATAGGATACTGCTCCGTGAGGGCATAGCCCAGACTCATGACCACACCACCCTCGATCTGTCCCTCACAGCTGAGGGGGTTCACGGCCTTACCCACATCGTGGGCGGCCACCATCTTCTTGACACGGCCCGTCTCCCGGTCCAGGATACACATCTGCGTGGCATAGCCGTAGGCCACATGGCTGACGGGGTTGGGCACATCGGCCCCCAGGGGGTCCGTTTTGGCCAGATACTCGCCGTAGAACTCCTGCCCCACCAGATCATGGAGGGTCTTGCCCGCCAGCGCCGCCGACAGCTTTTCGCAGGCCCGCCGGGTGGCCTCACCGGTGACCAGCGTCTGGCGGGAGCCGGAGGTGTCGCCGGAGTCCGGGGCGATCCATGTGTTGCTGCGCTCATAAACAATGTTGTCCCGGTGCAGCCCCGTATTGGTGACCACCACCTGCACCAGCACGGTACCCAGCCCCTGCCCGATACAGGAGGCGCCGGAGTAGATATGCACCTTCTCGTCCGCCTCCACGATCAGCTTGCAGCGGCCCCAGTCGGGAATACCTACGCCCACACCGGCATTCTTCATGGCGCAGGCGATGCCCACCGGATCGCCGTTTTTGACGGCCTCGTCATAGGCGGGCTTGATAGCCTCCAGCGTCTCCACAAGGCCGGTGGAATCGTCCACGATCTGGCCGTTGGGCAGCACACCGCCGGGGCGGATGGCGTTGCGGTAGCGGATCTCCCACGGACTGATGCCCACCAGATCAGCCATCTCGTTGAGCAGCGTCTCCGTGCAGAAGCAGGTCTGGGTGACACCGAAGCCCCGGAAGGCCCCGGCAGGGGGGTTGTTGGTATAGTAGGCACGGCCCTCGATCTCGAAATTCTCATAGGCGTAGGGTCCGGCGGCGTGGGTGCAGGCCCGCTCCAGCACCGGCCCGCCCAGAGAGGCGAAGGCACCGGTATCGGATACCACGCTGGCCTTGACGCCCTGAATGATGCCGTTTTCGTCGCAGCCCATGGTGAAGTCCATGTCAAAGCTGTGGCGCTTGGGGTGAATGAGGATGGATTCCTGCCGGGTGAGCTTCACCTTCACCGGCACACGGGCCACATAGGCCAGCAGCGCCGCATGGTGCTGCACGGACATATCCTCCTTGCCGCCGAAGCCGCCGCCCACCAGCATATTCTGTACCTGACAGTGCTCATAGTCCACTCCCAGCATGGAGGCGCACTCGTGCATGGTGGTGTGGGAGCTCTGGTCGGTGGTCAACAGCTTCACGCCGCCGTTTTCCAGCGGCAGCGCCACGCAGCACTCCGGCTCCAGAAAGGCGTGCTCCGTCCACGGGGTGTGAAAATGCCGGGTCAGCACATATTTGGAGCGGCGGATGGCGCCCTCGGCATCGCCCCGTGAGACGTGCTTATACGCCTGCACGTTGCTCTCCTCCTCTTCAAAGACCAGCGGCGCATCCGGCGCAGCGGCCTCCTCCGGGTCGTGGACGGCGGGGAGGACCTCATACGCCACCTTCACCAGCTTCTTGGCCTCCTCCAGCGTCTCCCGGTCACGGGCACACACCAAGGCCACGGCGTCCCCCAGATAGTGGGTGATCTCGCCGATGCCGATCATGGTGGGCTGATCCTTTTTCAGATGGCCCACATTCACCTTGCCGGGGATGTCCTTCTGGGTCAGAACGCACACCACACCGGGCAGCGCCTCCGCCTCGCTGGTATCGATGGACAGCACACGGGCACGGGCATACTGGCTGCGGACGGCACTGCCGTAGCACATCCCGTCCACGTACACGTCGTCGGGGTACTGGCCGTAGCCCAGTACCTTCTCCGCCACATCCAGCCGGTGGACCCGGCTGCCCATCTGCCAGTCAACGGCGGCAGGCTGCGGCAGCTTCCCCTCCCGGAAAATTTTACCCGCCAGCAGGATGCCGTCGATGATCTTCACATATCCGGTGCAGCGGCAGATGTTGTTGCGGATGGCGAAGGCCGCCTCCTCACGGGTGGGGTCGGGGTTCACATCCAGCAGCGCCTTGGCGGAGATGACCATGCCGGGGATGCAGAAGCCGCACTGCACGGCCCCCGCCTCACCGAAGGCAAAGACGTAGACCTGCTTCTCCCAGTCGGACAGCCCCTCCACGGTGACGATGGTTTTCCCCTCCAGCTTCTCCGTCTGCGGTACACAGGCCTTGGTGGGCTTGCCGTCAATGAGGACATGGCAGGTGCCGCAGGCACCCTCGCTGCATCCGTCCTTCACAGAGGTCAGGTGCAGGGTATCCCGCAGATAGCGGATGAGTTTTTGATTTTTCTCCACGGTGACGGGGTGACCGTTGACGGTAAAACTGGCCATAACGTGTCTCCTTCTGCGAAATTGCGCTGATTTTATTGGAATTGCACATGATATCCGGAGATATTATACTATATTTTTGTTGCCTACGCAAGCCGGGACAGGGAAAAGCCTGATTCTATTTGGAGAATAACCCTTTCCCTTCCAAGACCGGCAGGAGAGGGGCATACACACAAAACACCGCCCCATCCCGGCTTTGCCGGATGGGGCGGTGTTTTCTTACAGCTCCAGCTCGTAGTAGCCCGCCACGTCCATGCTCTGGGTCAGAGCCTCCAGCTGCGGCCGCAGGGATAGCTCTGCCCGCCATGCAAGGCCGCAGTCGGCGGTGATGGTGCGGGGGACGGGGATCAAACGCCCTGCAAGGCCTGCCTCCTGACACCGCTGCTCCATGGCCATGGCCTCGGAGGTGGTGTGGAAGGTGATAAGAAGCCAACGCTTTTTTTCGATCATTCTGCAACGCTCCTGACTGCCGCAATGGCGGCCTGTGTTTCCTCCTCCGTGTTGAACCAGCCGAAGCTGAACCGCACGGCCCCCTGTGCCATCGTACCCAACGCCCGGTGCAGCCGAGGGGCGCAGTGTGCGCCGGGCCTTGTGGCGATGGAGAACTGCTCCGCCAACACGTCACTGACCTGAGAGGAGTCGTAGTCCCGGATATTCAAAGACACCACCGGCGCCCGGTCCCATGTGGTGAAGTCGCCGTATACGGTGACGCCGGGGATGGCGGACACCCCCTCGTAAAACTGCCGGGCCAGCGCCTGCTCATGGCTGCGGATGGCCTCCAGCCCCGTCTCCTCCAGATAGTCCAGCGCCGCCGACAGCCCGGCGATGCCGTGGCCGTTGAGGGTGCCGGCCTCCAGCCGGGTGGGGTACTGGGGCGGCTGCTGGGGCAGATACGTCTGCACACCGGTGCCGCCTACCTTGAAGGGGCGGATGTCCACCCCCGGAGCGATGCACAGTCCGCCGGTACCTTGCGGCCCCAGCAGGCTTTTGTGACCGGTGAAGCACACCACGTCGATGCCCATGGCTTCCATGTCGATGTCGAACACCCCCGCCGTCTGGGAGGCGTCCACCACCAGCAGCAGGCCGTGCTCCTTGGCAAAGCGGCCGATGGCCCGGATATCCAGCAGATTCCCCGTCAGGTTAGAGCCATGGGTGCAGATGATGCCCCGTGTGTTGGGCCGCAGCAGGCGGCGGAAATCGTCGTAGTCGATGCAGCCCCGCCGATCCGCCGGCAGGAAGTCCACCTCCACCCCCTCCAGCCGGTACAGGGGCCGCAGCACGGAGTTGTGCTCGCAGTCAGTGGACAGCACATGGTCACCGGGGGCGAACAGCCCGTCGATGGCGATGTTCAGGGCCTCGGTGGAGTTGCAGGTGAACACCACCCGCTCCGCAGCGGAGCAGCCCAGCAGCTTGGCCAGCTGCTCACGGGTGCGGTAGATGACCCGTGAAGCGTCCAACGCCTCCTGATGGGCGCTGCGCCCGGAGTTGCCCATGGTGGCCATAGCCCGCACCACCGCCTCCGCCACACAGGGGGGCTTTTTCAGGGTGGTGGCGGCATTATCCAGATAGATCACAGCAGGAACCGCCTTTCTGTCCCCGAAGGGACGCTTTTATCCGCAGAGTTTTTCCTCACAGGGGCCTTCTGCCCGCAGGGGGCAGTCTCATTCCATCTAATTGTATCACAGTTCGAAAAAAATACAATCTTTTCATACAATATTTGATGAAAATTTACCTCCGCACCGGAAGCCGATCCCGTACCGGAACCGCTCTGCCGGGGAGGGTACCCCGTGGTCGGGTACGGCACCCCGTGGTCGGGTACGGCACCCCGTGGCCGGGTACGGATATCCCCCTGCCGGGAAGGGCAGGGGGATACGGAGCATACTCAGGCGAAGAACTGGCTCAGCAGGGACAGCACCTCCGTCTTGCCGTCGCCCTTCTCGGCGGAGAAGGGGACCAGCGGCGTGTCGGGGGGAAGCTCCAGCGTCTGGCGGATGACCTCCAGATTTGGCTCTACTTCCCGCTTTTTCAGCTTGTCCACCTTGTTGGCCACCACCAGCATGGGGCAGCCCGCCTCCCTGAACCAATTGCACATGGTCACGTCGTCCGCAGAGGGCTTGTGCCGGGCGTCTACGATGAGCACGCCCAGCGAGATAAGCCCCGGCTCCTGAAAGTAGCTCTCCATCAGGCGGCCCCAGCGATCCCGCTCCTCCTTGCTGACCTTGGCATAGCCGTAGCCGGGCAGGTCGGTAAAGTAGAGCTTGCCGTCGATGCGGAAGTAGTTCACCTGAGAGGTCTTGCCGGGGGTAGCGCCCACCCGTGCGAAGTTCTTCCGGTTCAGCAGCCGGTTGATGACGGAGGACTTGCCCACGTTGGAGCGTCCGGCAAAGGTCACCTGGGGTCGACCGTCCCGGATAAAGGCGTTTTGGGTGGTGGCGGACAGCACGAACTCCGCCTTGTTGAAGTTGATGGTCATGATGGCCTCCTTCTCTGACTGCCTCAGACCCGCAGGGCCGGGGCAGCCGGTTCCATGGGCAGAGCGGTCATATGCTCCACCGCCGACACGGCAGGGGAGGGGACCAACGCTGCCGCAAACACCTGATCCACGCTCTCCACCGGCACGAAGTGCAGGGCCGTCCGGACGGTCTGGTCGATCTCCTCCAGATCCTTGACGTTGTCCTTGGGGAGGATCACCGTGCGGATGCCGCTGCGGAGAGCGGCCATGGTCTTTTCCTTCAGTCCGCCGATGGGCAGTACCCGGCCCCGCAGCGTCACCTCGCCGGTCATGGCCACATCGCCCCGGACCTTCCGTCCCGTCAGAGCGGAGAGCATGGCGGTGGTGATGGCGATGCCGGCGGAGGGGCCGTCCTTAGGTACCGCCCCCTCCGGGAAGTGGACGTGGATGTCACGGGTCTTGTAAAAATCCTTCTCGATGCCCAGCTCGCCGCACCGGCTCCGCAAGCACGTCAGCGCCGCCCGGACGGACTCCTGCATGACGGTACCCAGATTGCCGGTGAGCTCCAGCTTGCCGGAGCCCTCCATGACGCCGGCCTCCACCTCCAGAATTTCGCCGCCTACCTCGGTCCAGGCCAGACCGTTCACCACGCCCACCTGATTCCGTGTGCTATGTACGCCGTCCTGATAACGCACCACGCCCAACAGCTCCCGCAGGGAGTCGGGGGTCACATTCACCCGCTTCTCCCCACCGTCCACCAGACGCATGGCGGTCTTGCGGCACACCTTGCCCAGCTGCCGCTCCAACAGTCGAACGCCGGATTCTCTGGTATAGCCGGAGATGATCTGCCGGATGGCGTCGTCCGACAGGCGCAGCTGGGTCTTTTTCAGCCCATGCTCCTTCATCTGCCGGGGCAGCAGATAGCGCTTGGCGATCTGCAGCTTCTCCTCGTCGGTGTAGCTGGTGAGCTCGATGACCTCCATCCGGTCCAGCAGGGGCCGGGGAATGGTGGAGGTGGTGTTGGCGGTGGTGATGAACAGCACCTGACTCAGATCCACCGGGATCTCCAGATAGTGATCCCGGAAGGCGTAGTTCTGCTCGCTGTCCAGCACCTCCAGCAGGGCGGAGGCGGGGTCGCCCCGCATATCGCTGCCCAGCTTGTCGATCTCGTCCAGCACCAACAGGGGATTCATGGAGCCGCTGCGGGAGATGGCGTCGATGATGCGGCCCGGCATGGCGCCGATGTAGGTCTTGCGGTGGCCCCGGATGTCCGCCTCGTCCCGGACGCCGCCCAGACTCAACCGGGCCATCTTCCGGTGCAGGGCCTTGGATACCGACAGGGCGATGGAGGTCTTGCCCACGCCGGGAGGGCCCACCAGACAGAGGATCTTCCCCTTGGAGTTGGGGCTCAGCTGCCGCACCGCCACGAACTCCAGAATACGCTCCTTCACCTGCTCCAGACCGAAGTGATCCCGGTCAAGGATGCGCCGGGCCTGCGCCACGTCCGCCCGGTCATGGGTGTACTTGCCCCACGGCAGCTCCAGACACACGTCCAGATAGTTGCGGATGACGGAGCCCTCGGCGCTGCCGAAGGGCTGCTTGGCCAGCCGGTCTACCTCCTTCATGAGCTTGCGGTGCAGCTCCTCCGGCAGGTGCAGGGCGGTGATGCGGGCCTCATAATCCGACAGCTCCTCGTCGCCGTCCTCTCCCAGCTCATGCTGCAGCACCTTCAGCTGCTCCCGGAGGATCATGTCCTTCTGAACCTGCGCCACCCGCTGGCGCACCTTCTGCTCCATCTCGAACTCCAGACCCATGACGTCCACCTCGTGGGTGAGGATGTCATTGACCAGCTGGAGCCGCTTCACCGGGTGCAGTTGATCCAGTACCCGCTGCCGGTCCTGATGCCGCAGGGTCAGGTTCTGGGCGATGAAATCCGCCAGACGGCCGGGATCACGCTGATCCAGCACCTGCGCCACCACCTCGTCGGACATCTGGGGGGACAGCTCCTTATAGGCGCCGAAGATGGCGTAGGTCTGCCGCAGCAGCGCCTCCGTGTGAGAGGTGCTTCGGTAGGGGGCATCCTCCAGCAGCTCCACATTGGCCTGCAAAAACGGGGAGGCCTGCCACAGACGATGCAGTCTCGCCCGCTGCTCACCCTCCACCAGCACCCGTACCGTAGTCTCGGAGGTCTTGATGATCTGGAGCACATGGCACACCGTGCCGATCTCGTAGAGATCCTGCTCCTCTGGCTCGGAGACACCGATCTTCCGCTGCGTCACCAGAAACAGACGGCGGTCGCCCTCCATAGCGTTGTCCAGCGCAAAAATGGAAATCTCCCGCTCCACGTCGAAGCTTACCGTTTCGCCGGGGAAGGCGGTCATGCCCCGCAGTGCCAGAACGGGGATATTGATGGTATTCATAACTGGTCTCCTTTGCTGTGGAAAAGAGGAGAGACGAACGGGTTCGCCTCTCCTCATGATTCGTTAGGATGCCGGGGCGGAGGAATCGTGCTCCACCTTGCCGTCACGGGTGCGGCCGGGCCGCTCCGTGCGCTGGGGATCACGGGTGATCTCCGGCTCTCCGGTCTTTAGGACCGCCTCCGGTGTGATGGTCACACGGGTGATGGTGGGGTCAGAGGGGATCTCGTACATGATCCTGGTGAGAAGTCCCTCCATCACGGCCCGCAGGCCACGTGCGCCGATGTTCCGCTGAATGGCCTGATCGGCCACGGCGTCCAGCGCCTCCGGCTGGAATACCAGCTCCACATCGTCGTATTCCAGAAGCTTCTGATACTGCTTCACCAGTGCGTTTTTCGGCTGGGTGAGGATCTGCACCAGATCATCCCGGCCCAGACCGTTGAGGGTCACCATCACCGGCATACGGCCTACCAGCTCCGGGATGATGCCGAATTTCAGCAGATCGTGGGGCTGAACCTCCTTTAGCAGCTGGCCCGTCCGGCGCTCAGCCTTGCTCTCCACCACGGCGTCGAAGCCGATCCCCTTGCGATCGGTGCGCTGCTCGATGATCTTCTCCAGACCGTCGAAGGCGCCGCCGCAGATGAAGAGGATGTTGTGGGTGTCGATCTGGATGAACTCCTGATGGGGGTGCTTGCGCCCGCCCTGAGGCGGCACGTTGGCCACGGTACCCTCCAGAATTTTCAGCAGTGCCTGCTGCACACCCTCGCCGGACACGTCACGGGTGATGGAGGTGTTCTCGCTCTTGCGGGCGATCTTGTCGATCTCATCCACATAGATGATGCCCCGCTCCGCCAGCTCCACATCGAAATCCGCCGCCTGCAAAAGCCGCAGCAGGATGTTCTCCACGTCGTCGCCCACATAGCCCGCCTCGGTGAGGGTGGTGGCGTCGGCGATGGCGAAGGGCACCTTCAGCACCCGGGCCAGAGTCTGGGCAAACAGGGTCTTGCCGCAGCCGGTGGGGCCCATGAGCAGGATGTTGCTCTTCTGGAGCTCCACATCCTCCGCGCCTCCAAAATAGATGCGCTTGTAGTGGTTGTACACCGCCACTGACAGGGCCACCTTGGCCTGATCCTGGCCGATGATATACTGGTCCAGGACCTGATGGATCTCCCGGGGCGTAGGGATCTCGTCAGGGATCTCTCCAGCGTAGCCCTCCTCTGGCAGGTCCACATCGTCGCTGAGGATGCCCATGCACAGCTGGACACACTCGTTGCAGATATAGGCGCCCGGGCCGGCGATCAGCCGCCGGACCTGGTCCTGATGCTTGCCGCAGAAGGAGCAGCGGATGGACTTTTTTTCGTCGTTTCTTGCCATAATGCACCTCATTGTTGTGCGTTCAGATAGGAATCGGAGTGGGAACAGAAGCCTGTTCCCACTCCCCTGTTTCCTTTAACGGTGTTCGATGACCTTGTCGATCAGGCCGTACTCCACGGCCTCCTGGGCGGTCATGAAGTTGTCCCGCTCACAGTCGGCGGTGACCACCTCGATGGCCTTGCCGGTGTTCTCCGACAGGATGCGGTTCATCCGCTTCTTGACCACTTCCAGCCGCTTCAGGTGGATCGCCATGTCGGTGATCTGCCCCTGGGTCCCGGCAGAAGGCTGGTGGATCATGATCTCGGCGTTGGGCAGGGCCAGCCGCTTGCCCTTGGTCCCGGAGGACAGCAGGAACGCCCCCATGGAGGCGGCCAGTCCGATGCAGATGGTGGACACGTCGCACTTGATATACTGCATGGTGTCATAGATGGCCATGCCGGCTGTCACCGATCCGCCGGGGCTGTTGATGTAGAACTGGATCTCCTTGTCCGGGTCCTGGGCCTCCAGATACAGCAGCTGGGCCACCACCAGAGAGGCGGTGGTGTCGTTGACCTCCTCGGAGAGCATGATGATCCGGTCATTGAGCAGTCGGGAGAAGATGTCGTAGGAACGCTCCCCCCGGTTGGTCTGCTCGACTACATAAGGAACTAAACTCATAGAATGATCTCCTTTGACTTGGGCAGTGATACCAATAGTATGCCCGCCCGCCCGGAGCGCATACCTCCGGACACAAAAACCTTGGAAATTACTCCGCCTTGGGCTCCTCAGCCTCCTCGGCCTTCTTCTTGCGGGTGGTCTTCTTGGGCTTCTCCTCGGCGGCGGCCTCCTCGCCCTCGGCGCTCTCAGCCTTCTTCTTGCGGGTAGTCTTCTTGGGCTTCTCCTCGGCCTCTTCCTTCTTGGGGGCCTCCCCCACCTTGGCCTCGGCCATCACCAGCTCAGAGGCCTTTCTCAGGCGCAGATCCCGCTTCATATCCTCCACGGGGATGGCTCTCTTCACCTCATCCAGCTCCAGCTTGTACTCCTCGGCGATCTTTTTCAGCTCTTCCTCCAGCTCCTCGTCGGAGATGGTGATGCTCTCGGCGTCGGCCACAGCGGTGAGAGCCAGGTCCACCTCCACCTGACGCTGAGCGGTGGGGCGGGCAGAGGCGCGCATGGACTCGGGGGTGGCGCCCATCATCGCCAGGTAGTCCTCCATCTTCATGCCCTGGTTGGACAGGCGCATGGAGAAGTCCTCCATCAGCTTGTCCAGCTGGACCTCCACCATGGCATCGGGGATGTCAGCCTCCATGTTGCCCACCAGCTGCTCGATAACAGCGTTCTCATACTCCTGCTGGGCGGACTTGGTTTTGCTGTCCAGCAGCTTGTCGCCCAGGCTCTTCTTGAACTCCTCCAGCGTCTCGAACTCGGACACGTCCTTGGCAAACTCGTCGTCCACCACGGGGGCCTGGTGCTCCTTGACCTCCTTGACCTTCACCTTGAAGATCACGGCCTTTCCGGCCAGGTCAGGCACATAGTCCTCGGGGAAGGTGATGTTCAGCTCCTTCTCGTCGCCGGCTTTCAATCCCACGATCTGCTCCTCGAAGCCGGGGACAAAGGAACCGGAGCCCAGCTCCAGGCTGTAATTTTCTCCCTTACCGCCTTCGAAGGCCACGCCGTTGTCAAAGCCCTCAAAGTCGATGACGGCGGTGTCCCCGTTCTGGGCTTCCCGGTCCACGCTGACCAGGCGGGTGGCGCGGGTGATGTAGGGCTTGAGCTCGTTCTCAATGTCCTCGTCAGTGACGGCCGGCTCAGCCTTGGGGGCGGTGAGGCCCTTGTACTGGCCCAGCTTCACCTCGGGACGGACGGAGACCAGGGCCTTGAAAGTAAAGCCCTCCTTGCCGACCTCCACTACCTCTGTCTGGGGGTAACCCACATCGTCCAGGCCCTGCTCCTTCACAGCTTCCTCATAGGCGCTGGGGTAGACGATATTGATGGCATCCTCATAAAACACGCCGGA
>OLPH01003159.1_pt1 | contig 11886 bp, 9 predicted proteins | sample 1672951 | NCBI WGS metagenome assembly OLPH01 (sample SAMEA3136740, study PRJEB25190) | human gut metagenome
GGCATGATTCGGTGAAACTCCGAAGCCGACAGTACAGTCTGGATGAAAGAAGATAGGAAAGCATAGAGAAACCACAAGATCTCTGTGCTCATGGAAGTTGCTCTGAGATGCGTTTGCATTTCAGAGCTTTCTTTTTGCGCAGGAGATACTGCGCCTGTTTGCCTTGTCCTGAACAATCTGGTTCGGGGCTTTTTTATTTGGAGGCAGAGAGATGAACGATACAGAGTATATGCGTCTTGCCTTAGAACTGGCTAAAAAAGGATGTGGATGGACATCCCCAAATCCGATGGTGGGTGCTGTCATTGTAAAAGATGGTCAGATCATCGGGCAGGGATGGCATGAACGGTATGGCCAGCCCCATGCGGAGCGAAATGCGTTAGCATCCTGCGCTGTTGACCCCGAAGGGGCAACGATGTATGTGACGCTGGAGCCCTGCTGTCATTTTGGGAAACAGCCGCCGTGTGTGAATGCTATTCTGGAAGCGGGCATCAGCCGGGTTGTAGTGGGGTCGGCAGACCCAAACCCGCTGGTGTCGGGAAAAGGAATTGCTGCTTTGCGGGTGCAGAGGGTAGCGGTGACGGAAGGCGTTTTGCGGGAAGAATGCGACGCACTCAATCGGATATTCTTCCATTTTATAACGACAAAACGCCCGTTTGTTTCTATGAAGTATGCCATGACAATGGACGGAAAAATTGCCACAGTTACGGGCGCATCCAAATGGATTACAAGGGAAGCTGCCCGAGCGGATGTTCAACAACAGCGGCATCGGTTCAGCGGAATCATGGTCGGTGTCGGAACCATTCTTGCCGATGATCCCTTATTGACCTGCCACATGGAGAACGGAAAAAATCCAGTTCGCATCGTCTGCGATACTCAGCTGCGGACACCATTGCAAGCACAGGTGGTCGCAACAGCAAAACAGATCCCGACCATCCTTGCGACCTGCTGCGCCGACCCGAAACGGCAGGCGATATATCGACAGGCTGGGTGCCGGGTGATTTGTCTGGACAAAAGGAACGGTCACATTGACCTTGTACAACTTATGGAAAAACTTGGTCAGGAACAACTCGACAGCATTCTTCTGGAAGGCGGAGGGACACTGAACTGGGCAGCACTGGAAAGCGGCGTTGTTCAACAGGTGCAGGCGTACATTGCCCCAAAGCTGTTCGGCGGACAGGAAGCAAAAACACCGGTGGAAGGTGCAGGAGTTCCTGTGCCGAGTGCAGCATTCCGGCTGAAAAACAGCAGCCTGACCCATCTTGGCGAGGATATCCTGATTGAAAGCGAGGTCGAGTATCCATGTTCACTGGAATTATAGAAGAAGTTGGAGCCGTAAAGCAGATCACGCATGGGCAGCATTCGGAAGTGCTGAACATTCAGGCACGGACCGTTCTGGAAAACACAAAAATCGGTGACAGTATCGCAGTGAATGGCATCTGCCTGACCGTTACCCGGCTTTTTGCAGACAGCTTTTCTGCCGATGTTATGCATGAAACCCTGAATCGCTCCTCTCTTGCAGGTCTTATGGTCGGGAGCAAAGTCAATCTGGAACGGGCAATGGCTGCGGATGGACGGTTCGGCGGGCATATTGTGGCGGGTCATGTGGATGGCACCGGGTGCATCCTGCGAATCGAAAAAGACGACAATGCGGTCTGGTTTACCATCCATGCGGAACCGAATCTTTTGCGCTATGTCGTGGAAAAAGGCTCCATCGCGGTCGATGGTATAAGCCTGACGGTGGCAGAAGTCAGTTCGGATGCGTTTTCAGTGTCCACCATCCCTCACACCGTCAGCTGTACAAATCTGTGTCAAAGGCACAAAAACGATGTGGTAAATCTGGAGACCGACATCCTTGGCAAGTATGTCGAAAAGCTGTTTCAGCCGATACCGCAGGAACACCGGCAAAGCTCTGTCACGAAAGAAATGCTGATACGCTACGGATTTGAATAAGGAGAAATAACAATGAGATTCAATACCATTCCGGAAGCTCTGGAAGATTTGAGACAAGGCAAGATTATTTTGGTGACGGATGACCCGGAACGCGAAAACGAGGGCGATTTTATCTGTGCCGCTGAGTTTGCGACAACAGAAAATGTCAATTTCATGGCGACCCACGGCAAAGGTCTGATCTGTATGCCGATGTCGGAAGCCTTTGTACAGAAGCTGAAGTTTCCGCAGATGGTTCGGCATAACACGGACAACCATGAAACCGCCTTTACCGTGTCCATCGACCATATTTCAACCACGACCGGCATTTCTGCTGCGGAACGCTCTATTACCGCGCTGGCCTGTGTAGCAGAAGACGCAAAAGCAGAAGATTTCCGGCGACCGGGTCATATGTTCCCACTTTTAGCAAGGAAAAATGGTGTTCTGGAACGGAACGGCCACACAGAAGCCACCGTAGACCTGTGCCGTCTGGCAGGGCTGAAAGAGTGCGGGCTTTGCTGCGAGATCATGAGGGACGATGGCACTATGATGCGCACGGAGGAACTTGCACAGCTGGCAGAACGATTCCAAATCAAATTCATCACCATCCAAGCCTTGCAAGAGTACCGTAAGTGTCACGAAAAGCTGGTCGATCAGGTGGCTGCCGTAAATCTACCGACAAAATACGGCGACTTCCGCGCATACGGTTTTGTGAGCCGCCTGAACGGAGAGCATCACATCGCATTGGTAAAAGGTGAAATCGGTGATGGCCGGGATGTCCTGTGTCGGGTACATTCGGAATGTCTGACGGGTGATACGTTCGGTTCGCTGCGCTGCGATTGCGGACAGCAGTTGGCTGCGGCGATGACGCAAATTGAAAAGGAGGGGCGTGGCATCCTGCTCTATATGCGGCAGGAAGGGCGCGGTATCGGTCTCATAAATAAGCTGCGTGCCTACGAGTTGCAGGAACAGGGCATGGATACCCTGGAAGCCAACCTCGCCCTTGGTTTCCATGGGGATGAACGGGAGTATTATATGGGCGCACAGATTTTGCGGGAGCTGGGAGCACATAGTTTGCGCCTGTTGACCAATAATCCGGATAAGGTATACCAACTTTCCGAGTTCGGTCTGGAGATTACAGAACGTGTCCCAATTCAGATGACTGCGACCGCGCACGACCTGTTCTATCTGAAAACCAAGCAGGCAAGAATGGGACATATCCTGAGTTATTAAGGAAAAGAGGGATTTTACAATGAAATCATTTGAAGGAAAACTGATTGCACAAAACATCCGGGTCGGTATCGTTGCTGCACGATTCAACGAGTTCATCACCTCAAGGCTCCTTGGCGGGGCAATGGATGCACTCCTCCGGCACGATGTGAGCGAGGACGATGTTCATGTCGCATGGGTGCCGGGAGCGTTTGAAATTCCGCTGGTTGCTTCCAAAATGGCAAAAAGCGGAAAGTACGATGCTGTGATTTGCCTTGGCGCAGTGATTCGCGGCTCTACCAGCCATTACGACTACGTCTGCAACGAAGTCTCAAAAGGCATCGCAGCAGTTTCGCTGGAAAGCGGTATTCCTGTTTTATTTGGCGTTCTGACGACTGAAAATATCGAGCAGGCAATCGAGCGGGCAGGTACGAAAGCCGGAAACAAGGGCTATGACTGCGCGGTCAGCGCCATCGAAATGGTCAATCTGATCCGCGAAATGGATGCAGAGTAACGGTGACACAGGAGCCTTCCATGATTGTGATACGAGCGAACACCCCGGACCAGGTACTGGAGCAAACGATTCTGAGCCTTTTGCAACAGGCGCAGATTGAGGCGGAGCAGATCACATTCTGCGCAAAGAAAAAACTGGAACTGCCGGGATTGGTGATTGACAACACCCGACATGAAATTTCAGCCAACGGCAGAAATATTTCGTTGACACGTCTTGAATCCGACCTGTTGTGGGTGCTGGCAGTCTGCGAAGGAACGACGCTCTCTAAAAAAGAGCTTTTTGATGCTGTATGGGGAAAGGATTGCGCTGATACCTTAAAAGTGGTTGGCAATACCGTTTCCAATCTCCGAAAGAAGCTGGCATTCTGCGGGCTGGACGGATGTCTTTGCACAGTTGGTGGAGGGTATGCTTTTCGTTACGTTCTGGCAGAGCAGGGAAAAGCCCGTTCCAATACTGTCCCGACAATGGTATCCTGTTGCCCAAAGGAGCTGAGAGAAAATGACCCGAATCTTGTTCATCTGTCTGGGGAATATCTGCCGTAGTCCCATGGCGGAATTTGTTATGAAAGACCTTGTGGAAAAAGCCGGTATTGCAGAAAAATTTGAAATCGCCTCCGCTGCGACCAGTGCGGAAGAAGTGGGCAACCCGGTCTATCCACCCGCTCGGCAAAAATTGGCAGACCATGCCATTTCCTGTGTAGGCAAAACGGCGCGTCAGATGACACGGCAGGATTATGATACCTATGATTATCTGGTTGCAATGGATCGAAGCAACCTGCGGGATATGGCTCGTTTTGTAGGGAACGACCCGTTGCACAAGGTCTCCCTCCTGATGTCGTATACCAGTACGCCGCACGATGTGGCCGACCCGTGGTTTACTGGAAATTTCGAGGACACATGGCGGGATGTACTGGCAGGTTGCACGGCGTTGTTAGAGAGGCTGTGCCAATAAAAGAAACAACTGGGTGTATCATCGTTCGGATGAAGCATCCAGCTGTTTTTGATTTAATCTTCTAGCCTGCCGTGGGCGTATGGCTTTTTACATCAGAAGTTGTTGGAAAATCAACCCTGGATGCGGGTCTGCATCAGATGGTCCGGGGTGTAGGCATCGGATAAGGTACCGTTCATGCTGGCGGCATAGTAATACAGGGCTGTCCAGGATTTCAGTTCATAGCTGGTGCTCTCCAGCACACCCTTGCCGCGGCAATAAGGAGCCCAGAACCGGTAGTATTCCTCCGATTTGTTGTCGGAGGGAACATCCATGTAGGTGCCGGTGGCCTCATCGTAGGGGGCAAAGGGAAGCGCCTGCCCTGTGGCCATTTTGCTGGCCCAGGGCAGCAGACTCACCAAGTTCTGGGAGGATTCAAAGGTGAACGAGGTGGAGTAGGCTTTGTGGAAGTCCAGAGGCTGCCAGCTGTCGCTCTCCGGGAAATAGACTTCGATGCTGGAAACATCACAGGAGATCTGCCCGTCAGAAATGTGATAGCGGTAGCGCAGATTTCCGGTGTGGAGGGTGCCGGCACCGCCGTAGGTCCGGCCCTGAGGGGTGACACCGGAGCACGCAGCATCAAAGACACAGATGGATGCCAGCTGTGCACCGGACAAGTCGCAGACCACCAGACTGGAGCCCGCGCTGTGGTCGATTGCCGATTCACCGGTGGATTGCTCGTTGAAGGCGTCCGCGACGGTAAAGTCACCCTGATACAGCGCAGTGCGGACGTAGCCGCCGAACACGAAGGATACCTGAGAGCCGGAGGCATAATTGAAGGAATCACAGATAAAGGCAGTGACAGGAGACTGGATGTAGGTGTATCCGATGGCCTTTCCGTCTTCGTACTGGATATAGTCGTAGCCGGTGGGGATGGTCATCACCACGCTGTCCGGCGTTACATCGTCCAGACCCAGCTTGGAGAAATAGCCGTCCGGTGCCGTCAGGTCTGCGTCGTAGCGGGCCAGAAGATCCTGCATACTCCGGTATGCCAGAGCTTCCGGTGACAGATCCCGGGGATCCTCGTAGTCGTATGCCTTCGTCAGCTCATAGCAGCAGGTCTCCTCGGGCACCCAGGTCCAGCCGGCAGATGTTTTTTGCAGGCTCAGCACGCCCAGGTTTTGAGCATAGCAGCCGGTGGAGGTCATGATCACGCCGTTTTCCACGATGGGTTGGTCATAGGCGAGATGGTCGTGAGCGTTCTGGATCACGTCCAGGAAGCCTTCCTGAGCCCGCGCGGTGGCCCGGTCCTCTTCCATGCCGCAGTGGCTGATGGCGATGACAAGATCGCAGCCCTTCTCCTCCTTGAGGAAACGGGCATAGACTCTGGCAACCTCGGCACAGTCCATCCGGGTCAGGTCCGAGTTCTTGCAGTAGCCGTAGGACTCCTCGCCTTCCAGGGCAAACAGACCCACCCTGTAGCCTGCTACCTGGCGGATGGCGTAGTTTTTGGCCCCGGTCTTGGCGTAGGCCCCGGCACCAAAAGCATTGGTGCTCAGGTCATTGGGGCGGATGTCGGCGCTGGTATAAGAGATCGGCTCGCCGTTGGCGTTGTATTTGATGAACATATTGGATACCAGCAACTGGGGCAGTTTGTGGTAGACCCCGTAGCGCAGCCGGTTTTTCCGGGCGTTGACCCAGGAGTTTTCGACGGCCTGATCGCCCACGTCGAATTCGTGGTTGCCCAGGGTGCAGAAATCTACCTGCATTTCGGCCAGGGCCAGGATCTCCCAGCCCTTTTGATAGCCGTCCTGGTAAGGAGTTCCCTGGGAGTAGTCACCACCGTCCAAGGTCAGGGTTTTGCCAAAGGCTCTCCGCCGCACCTTGGCCTGGGCAGCGGCCATTCGCGCCACGCCGCCGGTGATCCGGGTAGAGCCGTCCGTACTCATGATCTTAGAAGTACCCAGATTGGAGTGGATATCGTTGCTCAGCAGCAACACGATATCGCCTTTGTAGGGGGTGCGGTCCTGCGTGTCAGGCCAGGCACAGCCCATGAGAGCGGGAGCCATAGCAGTTCCGGCAGCGGTGGCGGCTGCCAGCTTCAGGAAACTTTTCCGCGAAATCTTTTTCATGATTCTGTTCTCCTTTTGACAGTCTCTTGGTATCGTGTCATTCTTGTGATGATGGACGGGAATGGCCATTCTCCCATCGGGTCTTTGGGACTGCTGTACTTCCGGTGCACACGGAAAAACGCAGAGAAGATTCCAACCTTGCAAAAAGAAAAAGACGCACCACAAGCCGAAAGGGGCTGTTGTGCGTCTCTCATTCTCTCACGCAGAACCTATATGGAATCCTTGTATCTCATACTATAGCAAGACTTTCAGCAAAAGTCAACACATTGCCTTATTTTTTGATTGGATGTTGAAAATATTTTGGCTTTTGCAATATGGGCAAGGCCGGACCCTGTGAGCGTGAAAAACCTTCAGCTGTTTCCCAATGGACACGAATCGACAAAAATGAAGGAAAAATCACCAGCTCGGCTGGTGGATGTTTATTGTGTGCAAGGGCAATTGTTGCCAATTTTCACAGATTGCGCTATACTGATTCCGAAAAGTTTTTGTGGAGGGGAGAACCGGATGCTGCGCTGTGCGATCGTGGAGGACAGCCCCAGAGAGCTGGAACATCTGAAAGAATGCCTTGCCCGCTACTCGGCAGAGCGGGATATCCCGCTGGAGACCACGGCCTTCGGGGATGCGGCGTCGTTTCTGGAACATTACCGTGCCGACTATGACATCGTGTTCATGGACATCGAGCTGCCGGGCATCAACGGCATGGAGGCAGCCCACCGCCTGCGGGAGATCGACCGGCAGGTCATCCTGATCTTTGTGACCAACATGGCCCAGTTTGCGGTCAAGGGCTATGAGGTGGATGCGCTGGACTACATCATCAAGCCTGCCCAGTATGGGCCGCTGAGCATCAAGCTGGACCGTGCGGCCCAGCGCTGGCGCGCCGCCGCCGAGAGCGTGATGGTGGCCCTGCCCACCGGCACCCAGCGGCTGCTGCTGTGGGAGATCTATTACATCGAGGTGCAGGGCCACAAGCTGACCTATCACACCGAAAAAGGCCAGCTGCCGGGCACCGGAACCCTGCAGGACGCCGAACAGCGGCTGCACGGCAAGGGCTTCCTGCGCTGCAACAAGTGCTATCTGGTCAACCAGAAGCACATCCAGACCGTCACCGGCAGCGACGTGGTGCTTTCCAACGGGGAGAAGCTGCAGATCAGCCGTCTGCGCAAAAAGGAATTCATGGAGGAGCTGGCCCGCAGCATGGGCAACGAATTTGTGCTATGAGTACGGTCATCGATCTGTTTGAACGCCACGGCTATGTGCTGGAACTGCTGGCGTGCGTGGCGGCCACCACCTGGAAGCTGGAGCGGCAGGAGCGCTTTGCGGTGCGGCTGACCGGCATCCTGCTGGCGGAGGCCTGCTTTACCATCGTGTGGGAGCAGGTGCCCCACAACCTCTACACCGAGTCGCTGCGCACCTTTCTGCTGTGGAGCATCGCGGCGGTGGGCATCCGGCTGTGCTTCCGCATCGCGGCAGCGTGGGCGGTGTTCTATGCTACGGCGGCGGGCACCATGCAGCACATCATCTACCGGGGGGCCAAGCTGCTGCAGAATGCGGTGTATCACATGGACCGGCAGTACTGGGCCTGGAGCCGGTGGGTCTATCTGGGCCTTTTCGTGCTGCTGTTCGCGGTGTGCTTCCTGACCCTCACCCGGCGGCTGCACAGCCGCAATCTGGGCACACTGCCCGGGCGCACGATGACTTTTATCATGGTGGGCTACCAGCTGAGCATGAACATCTTCGTCAACCTGTTCAACGCCTTTAGTGTGGACGGTGCCCCGCGCATCTTTACTACCTACAGCGTCTACGACGAGGTGACCACCATCCTGCTGTTCTTCCTGCTGTGTGAGATCCTGCAGCGCAGCGACGCCGAGTGGGACAACATGGTGCTGCAGCAGATGATGCGCCAGCAGCGCCAGCAGATGGAGCTGTCCAAGGAGACGGTGGAGCTCATCAACATCAAGTGCCATGACATCCGCAAGCAGCTGTACACGCTGGGCAGCCGGGTGCCGACCGAGGAGCTGGACGAGCTGAAAAAGGCGGTGGATATCTACGGCTCCACGGTCAAGACCGGCAACGAGACGTTGGACGTGCTGCTGGCGGAGCGCTCCATCGTGTGCAAGGGCCGCGGCATCCAGCTGGATTACATCGCCGACGGTGCAAAGCTGGACTTCCTGAAGCCCGGCGAGGTGTACTCGCTGTTCGGCAACGCGCTGGACAACGCCATCGAGGCGGTGACCCCGCTGGAGCCGGACCGCCGCTACATCGGCCTGCAGGTGCGGGCCGAGCGGGGCATGCTGCTCATCCGCATGGAGAACTGCGCCGCCGAGCCGCTGCACTTTGTGGACGGCCTGCCCCAGACCACCAAGGGGGACGCCCGGTGGCACGGTTTTGGCGTTAAGAGCATCCGCCGCATCGTGCAGCAGCACGGCGGCACCCTGACGATGCAGGCACAGGACGGCATGTTCCGTCTGGTGGCGCTCCTGCCGCTCAAATGACAGTTCAGGGCCCCAAAATGACAGTTTGGGAAAAATTTGTTGTAAATATTCACAAAACCTCTATACTATCGGCAGAGCTTTGAATCACTCTGCCGGTTTCTTTTTGTGCGGCGTTTGCTTCCGCACCGCACAGGGGGAGAGCGGACAACTTTCAAAGGAGGACAAAATGTTGAAGAAGAAAAACCTGTGGCGCGGTTTGACCATGGTGTTTGCCCTGCTTCTGGCCGTTTCCATGATGGCAGGCAACATCCTGGAGCTCTACCGCACCTCTGTGGATGCCTTCCTGGGCACCCGCAGCACCCAGACTGTGACCGAGCAGTCGGACGATGAATCCGATGCCTGGACCTACAAGTCGGAATTCACCACGGCCAAAGAAGCCTACGAGGGCTTCAAGGACTTCGCCATCGAGGCTTCGCAGGAGACCTTTGCCCTGCTGAAGAACGAGAACGGTGCCCTGCCTCTGGCCAAGGATGCCAAGATCACCATGCTGGGCGTCCGCAGCTATGCTCCTGTTTACGGCAACAGCGGCGGCAGCGTGCCGGACGGCAAGTCCACCGTGCAGATCTTTGACGCCTTTACCGAGCGCGGCTTCCAGCTGAACCCGGAGACCCTGGCAGCTTACGAGGCATTCTTTGCGGACAAGGAATGGACCAAGCCCCAGTTCGGCGGCGGCATCCTGCCGACTTACGCCGAGATCACCGCTTACGATGATCCCCACGAGCTGACCCTGGACGAGCTCAAGCAGCTCAACCCCGACTTTGAGTCCAAGTACACTGAGTACGGCGACGCTGCCATCGTGGTGGTGGGCCGTGTCGGCGGCGAAGCCGGTGCATACTACCCCGGCGAGGAAGGCCTGGCAGACGGCGTGCACACCGTCAACGGCAACATCCTGAGCCTGAGCGATGAAGAAATGGCCATGATCGAGGAAGCAAAGGCCAATTTCGACAAGGTCATCGTGCTGGTCAATGCTGCCAACCCCATGGAGATCGCAAACCTGCAGGACGACCCCGACATTGACGCCATCCTGTGGGTGGGCTACCCCGGTGCTTATGGCTTCTACGGCGTGGCCGACGTGCTGAACGGCACCGTGGCTCCCTCTGCCCATCTGGGCGATACCTTCGTCAAGAACGGTGCACTGGCTCCCGCCATGCAGAACTTTGGCAACATCCCCTGGGCAAACGCTTCGGACTTTGCTGAGGGCACCAGCGTCAACTCCTACCTGATCGAGACCGAGGGCATCTACACCGGCTACCGTTACTACGAGACCCGTTATGCGGACATCGTGCTGGGCAACGGCGGTGCCAATGCCTCTGCCGGTACCTACGCCAACGCCGACGGCACCGTGGCCACCAGCGACGGCACCTGGAGCTACGACAACGAGGTGGTCTATCCCTTCGGCTACGGCATGAGCTACACCACCTTTGAGCAGACCCTGGACAGCGTGGTCATCACCGGTGACAAGCGCACCGCTACCGTGACCGTGACCACCACCAACACCGGCGATGTGGCCGGCAAGGCTGTCGTGCAGCTGTACGCCAGCGCACCCTACACCGACTACGACAAGCAGAACGGCATCGAAAAGTCCGCCCTGCAGCTGATGGACTACGAAAAGACCAACACCCTGCAGCCCGGCGAGAGCCAGACCATTCCCATGAATGTGGACATGAGCCTGCTGGCCAGCTACGACAGCCAGAACGCCAAGACCTTCATCGTGGACCCGGGCGACTACTACTTCGCCATCGGCTCTGACGCCCATGATGCTCTGAACAACATCCTGGCTGCTCAGGGCAAGACCACTGCCGACGGCATGACCGCCGACGGCGATGCTTCCAAGACCTACCAGTGGACCTGGGACGGCGCTGTGGATGCCGACACCTTCTCTGTGAGCAAGGCCGGCGTGGAGATCACCAACGCAGTGAGCGACGGCGACTACTCCATGGACATCAACACCTTCATCCCCGGCACCGCTACTTATCTGTCCCGCAGCGACTGGGACGGCACCTTCCCCACCACCATTACCGGCCTGAAGGCCGAGGGCCGTCTGGCCACCCTGCTGGCCAACGACTTCATCGACATCAAGACCGATGAGGACACTTCGGACATCGTGTTCGGCGACACCACCAGCACCCTGACCCTGAACGACCTGAAGGGCGCTGACTTCGACGATCCCCGCTGGGATGAGCTGGTCGGCAAAGTGACCATCGACGAGTTCCTGAACTTTGCCTCCAACGCCTTCCACAACATCCAGAACATCGACTCTGTGGGCCTGCCGCAGTACGCAGCCGACGACGGCCCCAACGGTTCCGACTCGCACTACCTGACCGAGGGCAGCTACCAGGGCACCCCGTATGCAGATGCTGCCGATTACGACTGCGGCACCCGCGTCGGCCCCACCCCGGAGAACATTGCTTACAGCTGGAACAAGGAACTGGCCTACCGCGTGGGTGAGATCACCCTGGGCGAGAGCACCCTGGTGCTGAACCTGCCCATCATGATCGGCCCCGGCATGAACATCCATCGTCACGGCTACAACGCCCGCGGCGCAGAGTATTACTCCGAGGACCCCGTCCTGTCCGGTTACACCGGTTCCGCTGTGGTGCAGGGCGCTCAGAGCAAGGGCACCCTGGTTAACATCAAGCACGCTGCATTCAACGATCAGGAGATCAACCGCTCCGGTATCGCAGTC
>OLPH01003173.1_pt1 | contig 11828 bp, 10 predicted proteins | sample 1672951 | NCBI WGS metagenome assembly OLPH01 (sample SAMEA3136740, study PRJEB25190) | human gut metagenome
GAGTGTCTGAAATTTGTGAAAGGTGAGAAGATATGGCTGAAGTAACAATTCCAAAGGAAAAAATGAATTATACAATAGACCTTCTTATCACTATGGTGACAGATGAGATTGCAGAAGAAACGGGAAAGGACAGAAAAGAGATATTGACAGATTTTCTATGTTCAAAGACAGGAAAAGCACTGTATGATGAGAAGACAAAGTTGTGGTGCACTGGCCCGGCATATATAGCTGAACTGTATATGGAAGAATTAAAGAAATCCTGATATGGGATGTGAGTTTAAATTTATACGACAATATGGTGATAAAAAACTTCTATTTCGAGGAAGTAACAAATAAACCTATATTATTCACGGCATAGCCGTGAATAATATAGGTTTATTTATAAATTTTTATGTTACAGAAAATTACTGTGTTATGCTAACGGCAGAGAAATCTGAAAAGTAGAACCACCGCCCGGGGTATCCAGTACAGAGATTGTTCCTTTATGAAGTGAAATGATCTCATACGCAATACACAGTCCCAGACCAAAATGCTGCCTGTTATTTCTGGCAGAATCTGCCTGGTAAAAACGCCGGAAAACAGAAGTCTTGGCAAAATCCGGAATACCGGGTCCGTTGTCTTTGACGCGGATAAGAAAGTGCGTTTCGGTCTGTGAAAGGGAAAGAATAATTTTCCCGTTTTCGGGGACATAACTGATGGCATTGTCAAGAAGGATTCCAAGCACCTGACTGATCCTTTCCGGGTCACAGGGACAGGAAGGGATTTCCTCTTCCGGAAGTTCAATGAAAAATTTCATATGGTGGTCCTGCATCAGGGGTTCATACTTTTCGTAGGTATCCAGAAGTAAAGTATCCAGTTCACAGAAAACCGGATGCATTTTCCAGGAATGGTTATCTGCATTTGACAGAGAGAGCATATCATTTATCAGGAGGGACATTCGCGTCCCTTCTTTTTCTATGACTGAAAGAAAATGTTCCTGTTCTTTCGGATCTGCCTTTTTCATGGCAGAGATTCCGGACAGGATTACTGCCAGAGGGGAGCGAAGCTCATGGGAGGCAGCAGCGATAAATTCGGTCTGTTCCTGCCTGCTTTTTTCCAGGGGAGTGATCATTCTTCCGGTAAAGAACCAGGAACAGATACTCAGAGCCAGAATTGCCAGAAAAGCTGCGCCGGAGAATGCAAGTCTCTGTAACAGAATCCTGTGTTTTACAGAATCCAGGGAATACAGGATGATCATACTGACGGTTCCGTGGCTCTTGGGGATCAGAGCAGTGGAAACATAGAAATCTTTCATCTGAAAAAAGATCCGTTTTGTCAGTTTACTGACCGCACCGGGATTGGAAAGATCAAGTGCATAGGAAGCAGCAGAGATTTCTTCTGCCTTCCGGAAAATCGTTTCATCCAGAGAATCCGTCTGTAGTTTTTTCAGATAAAGAGAATTTCCGTTGTCTCTGATATCCATGGAAATATCATAATTTTTTTCTGCCTGCAAAATCCAGTCACTGCTGATGATACTCTGCGTTTCCAGATGAGAGATACAGGAGATGGCGTTGTTCTGAAAGGTATTCCACGCATTCTGGCCTGTGCTGTTTTCTGCGATGAAATTACAGGCAGTTGTCATAATAAAAATGACGATGCCAATGATCAGAGCAGAGAAAAAAGTCATTTGAATATGAAGTCTGTGAAACATGAAATATTTACTCCTTTATGAGATTGTATGGTAATTGTATCATGAAAACCTGTAAATAATCTCTAAAAAAATTCCTGTAACCGAGTATAGAGACAATTTAGAGAAAACTCATGTATAATGAAAGATCAGGAGGATGAAAACAGATGAAAATTTTACTGATAGAGGATGACAGGGAACTGGCAGATAGCATGAGATTTCAGCTCGAAAAAGAAGGCTATGAGACAGATATCTGCGATGACGGAGAAGAAGGGCTTTATTATATGAAAGAACGAAGCCATGATCTGGTGATCCTGGACCGGATGCTCCCGTCCATGGATGGCATCACTGTTTTGCAGGAAGCCAGAAAGAATCATGTTTCCACACCGGTGATCATGCTGACTGCACTGGGAGAATTACAGGATAAACTGACCGGACTGAAAGGCGGCGCAGATGACTATATGGTGAAGCCGTTTGCCTTCGAAGAACTTCTGGCAAGAATACAGTGTATGGTTCGAAGACCCGGAAGATGGGAGGACACGGCAGTATTATCGCTCGGAGATCTTATTTTTGATCCCGAAAGCGGCAGACTGGAAGGAAACGGAAAGGAATGTACCCTTTCCAAACGGGAAGGAGCACTTCTGGAGCTGATGCTTCGAAACGCCGGTCAGACACTTCCGAGAGAGGTGATCCTCAACCGTGTCTGGGGAGCAGACAGTGAGGTGGAGGATGGAAATCTGGATAATTATATTCATTTTCTGAGGCGAAGATTAAAAAGTGTCAGAAGTACACTGAACCTGAAAACCGTCCGGGGAATTGGATATCGGCTGGAAAATTAGAGAAAGTTTAGAGATTTGCCTGTTACAATCCATTTATCCTGAGAGGGACAGAAAGAAAATAAAAACATGGAGGTATATCCTGATATGAGAAAAATAAAAAGATGGAAACAGGGAATCGCCGTTGCCGGAGTGATCGCACTTACTGGCAGCCTGCTTGCCGGATGTGGCGGTGCAGATGGAAAAAATTCCGGAAGCAAAGGAGAAACAGGAAGCAGCAATCAGGCAGGGAATGCAGATACAGCAGATCTTGTGAATGTAAATACTGACAATTCAGATGGTAAAAAAACAAAAGATGAGAGCGCAAAAGCAATGGGACGTTTTCTGGAAAATGATCTTACAGTACCTGAAAACAGCCAGTTTCTGAGAGATGTCAAGGTACTCGACTCAGGTGCATTGCGCATGGTTTATTACAGTACAGCAGATAACTGTTATTATGCAGCAGATTCAGCAGATAATGGAGAAACCTGGACGAATGGAAAAAGTCTGGAGGAACTGTTGGGGCTTAAGGAGAATTTGGGAGAATATATCAGCGTTGTCTCTGCAGCAGCGGATGGAAGTATATTTGTCGGGGCAGATCTGTCTCCTGACAGGGACAATGAAAATGCACAGACAACAGCCGACAGTGGGGAAGAAGATTCTGCGTATGACAACCTGAAAATGGAATTTTTCTATCTTTCCCCTGATGGAAATGTACAGAAAGTTGATACCGGAGATACGATTCAGTCTTCCTATACATTTCAGGTATGTTTCACAGAGAATGGGACAGTTCTTATCGTAGATCCCGGCAATGGCGTAGCAGAGATCAATCCTTCAGATGGAAGTCTGGTGAGAAGATATGAGGAAGGAATCTGTGTTGATTTTATCGGAACAGCAGGAAAAATGTTGTTTACCATTCAGGATCAGACTCTTCACGGATATGATCTGGATACTGGAAAACCACTGGACAATATCAGCGCGCTTACAGAGCAGATCCAGTCTGATGAGCAGGATGTCAACTGGACAACAACCAGCAGTTTTCCGCTTATGTTCTTAAAGGGAGATGAGGATAACAGCCTTTTTTATATTGATCATACCGGTGTTTACAGATATGTTCTGGGAGGTAGCACAGTGGAACAGATAATCGATGGTTCCTTGAATTCGCTCAGTTCACCGGATACAGGAACTGTAGCATGGGGACAGGACAGCGATGGAAATTTCTATGTGGGCTGTAATGCAGGCGAGGATATCAGAATTTATTCCTATGTATATTCCAAAGATACCCCAACGACACCGGATACAGAGCTGACAGTTTATTCCCTGAAAGACAGTAACTTCATAAAACAGGCAGCAGTGCTTTTCCAGAAAAAATATCCGGATATTTATGTGAATATTGAGGCGGGAATGTCAGGAGATGATTCCGTCACAGATACGGATGCGCTGAAAGTGCTCAATACAGAGATCATGGCCGGAACAGGACCGGATGTTCTGCTGCTGGATGGAATTTCAGAGGATACCTATATAGAGAGAGGAATGCTGGAGAATTTAAGCGGGGTATTAAAAGACGAAGATATCCTGCCAAATATCAAAGATGCATATACAAAAGAGGATGGAAGCATTTATACCATGCCTGTCAAGTTCGGCATTCCGATGATAGAGGGAAATAAGGATATCATCGCCGGAATTACGGATCTGACAACAGAGGCTGATGCAGCGGAGTCGCAGAAAGATAGCTATGGAAAATTACAATTCTTCAGCGATTTTTCTATAGCACCATCCTATCTGATACAGGGAACCATAGATAATAGTATACCTGCATGGATGAACGAAGACGGAACTCTGAATGAAAATGCTGTGAAAGAATATCTGGAACAGGTAAACAGGATCTGGCAGACTCAGAAAAATGCGATAGAAGAAACAAAGAAAGCTTATCAGATGGGGGATGACTGGGCAGATTCAGATCATTCAGGATATATGGACATTTCAGGATCCGTAACCAGTCTGCTTGCAAAAGTTGATACAGTAGCAGCAGGAGGCCTGCTCTCACCGGAAGGTCTGGTATCTTTAGATTCTGCAAGAAAAGTAGATCCGGATCTGGATTACAGACTTCTGAACGGACAAAGCGAGAATTGTTTCTATCCAAGGAGCATTGTGGGAATCAGTGCAAAGGCATCTGAAAAAGAAGCGGCAGAGAAGTTTGTCAAGTTTCTGTTTGAAGAGGAATCCCAGAGAGCAAGTAATACGGAAGGGTTAGCTGTAAATAGTAAAGTTTATGAGGATATGGCTTACTGGAAAATGGGAAAATCCAGCGGAGATACCATTGGCTCGATCGGGGCTTCCTATGATACGGGAGATGGTAATATCAAGCAGATTGAGATGGACGAGATCATTCCGGAAGATGAAGCAATACAGAACATCATGGATCTGGGAAAAACACTTACTGTACCTGCAAAGAGTAATCAGATCATCCGAAATGCAGTAACGGAATCCGGTGAGAAATACCTCAATGGAGAAACGGGGCTGGATGATGCTGTGAAAGAGATCATGCAGGAAGTAAATCTGTATTTATCTGAATAAGCGGCTGTCTGCTGCTGATTACCCAATACTGCAAGGTAAGGGAGTTTAAGAGAATGAAGATTAATTTAAAAGAACACTTATCTTTAACAGAGAAACGGAACGCAAAATCAGATTTGCTGTTTAGTCGGAAACGAAATCGCAGAAGATGTGCAGCTTTCAGAAATACAGAAAAAGGTCTGGCTTTTATTCTTCCGAGTTTTGCAGGTGTCTGCATTTTCTGGCTGATTCCGTATGTGGATGTGATCCGCAGATCTTTTTGCGGGGCAGTGAATGGAGAATTTGTGGGGATAGAGAACTACAGGACGATATTTGCAAACAAAGCGTTTCGTCTGGCAGCAGGCAACACACTTCGGTTCTTCGGAGTGTGTGTGCCGCTGCTGGTGGTATTGTCTCTGATCATAGCAGTCCTGCTTGCAGGGCAGAAAAGATTTACGCAGATTCTGAAAAGTTTCTTTCTTCTGCCAATGGCAATCCCTGTAGCATCAGTGGTACTTCTGTGGAGACTGCTTTTTGACGATCAGGGCTTATTGAATCACCTGCTTCATATGTTATCTGTTCAGACGACTGACTGGATGAATACAGGTGCTTCTTTTTATGTACTGGTGATCAGTTATATATGGAGAAATCTTGGATATGATGTAGTGCTCTGGATGGCAGGATTGTCTGCCATTCCGGCGGCACTTTACGAGGCAGCAAAAGTGGACGGGGCAGGGGAGTGGAAATGTTTTACGAAGATCACACTCCCGAATCTGCTCCCGTCCCTTTTTACGATCGTGGTACTTTCTGTACTCAATGCATTTAAGGTTTTCCGTGAGGCATATCTGGTGGCCGGTGATTATCCACAGGAAAAAATGTATCTGCTTCAGCATCTGTTTAACAACTGGTACAGGGACCTGTCGCTGGATAAGATGTCGGCTGCGGCAGTGGTGACCGGACTGGTGATTTTTCTGCTGATCCTGGGATTGTGGAAAGCCTGGGGGAAAGGCGGGGCAGAATGAGAAAAGTTATGCAGATATTCCGTATCAGGAAGATAGGAAGCCTGCTCCTTGTACTCCTTGCACTGGTGGCAGTATTTCCGGTATTTTTTTCAGTTACAGGATCACTGATGGGGCAGAAGGAATTAAATGATCTTCTGGGGGCGGTACTGACAGCAGACAGTGGATCTGCTTCCGGTCAGGCAGTCAGTTATGTATTCTGGAGAGTACTTCCGCTTTATCCGACGCTGAGATCCTATGTGAAAGTCCTGCTGGATTCTCCGGAGTTTTTTGTGATGTTCTGGAATTCCGTAAAGATTACTGTCGGAGTTCTGGCAGGGCAGATCCTGGTGGGAGTACCGGCAGCGTGGGGATTTGCCAGATATCGTTTTCCGGGAAAAAATCTGCTGTTTATGATCTATGTGGCATTGATGATGATGCCCTTTCAGGTAATGATGCTCAGTAATTATTTGGTTCTGGATCAGATGAAACTTCTGGATCATCTGTGGGGGATTATTCTTCCGGCGGCCTTTTCCACGTTTCCGGTTTTTATCATGTATCGTTTCTTTGAGAGTATTCCGGAGGCACTGATGGAATCTGCGCGGCTGGACGGGGCGGGTGAGCTGCTTATTTTTATCAGAATCGGAATCCCTCTGGGTTCTGCGGGTATCATTTCGGCACTGGTTCTGGGATTTCTGGAATACTGGAATCTGATCGAACAGCCAATGGCATTTCTGAAGACCAAAAGTCTGTGGCCGCTGTCTCTGTACCTTCCACAGATCGATATCTCCCAGACAGGAAAGGCATTTGCGGTATCTGTTCTGGTTCTGATCCCGGCAGTGATCGTTTTTCTGGCAGGGCAGGATTATCTGGAACAAGGGATCATATCCACGGCAATCAAGGAATAGAGCGACAGAAACGAGAGGATTTATCTATGAAGAAAATAAAACTGATAAAAATTCTGGCAGGATTTTTTGCCCTGATGCTTTTGTTTACTTTTCTGTCCAGGGCGGCAGATTCGGTGAATGTAGCACAGGTAGAGACAAAAACAGCTCAGAATCAGGTGATCGCGCATGAGGTGACCGGCACAGGTAAAGTGATGGGAACCAGAGAACGGGCAGTTTTTACCCAGGAGGGACAGAAGGTGGAGCAGGTTTATGTGCAGGAAGGACAGAATGTGAAAAAAGGGGATGCGCTGCTGAAGTTTTCTGTAAAATATCTAAAAAAAACCATAAAGGAAAAACAGGATGCCATAGATGTTCTGCAGGGGAAGATCAATGATCTGATCAGTGCAGAGTCTGTGAATCAGCAGAAGAGAAATAATGAGTTTTCAGATGCACAGGAAAATTATAACAGTGCGGTTTCCAGCGGAAATTACAGTGTGCAGGCGGCACAGAATGACGTACAGGATAAGATACCGGATGAGGAGAAGTTCAGTGATTCCAGCGAGTTTGATGATCCGGGAAATACAGACGATTTTGGGAATACAGATGATCCGGAGAACTCCGATGATTCCGGAAATACGGATCGCACAGATAGCGAAGGGAATAAAAATACATCAGGAAACGGCGACAATTCGAATGCGCAGGACAATTCTCAGGAGCAGGCATTGATTGATGATATCCGGGCGAAAGAGGAGGCGGTCAATGAAGCCATGCTCAGCCGCAGAAGAGAACTTCAGTCAGCAGAGCAGGCAATCCGGGATACACAGATTGGTGATGCTTCGGATTCCACGCTGGAGAATACGCAGGCGGAACTTGAGACTGCGCAGAAAGATCTGGAAACGTTGCAGAAAGTGCTGGCACGAAAGGGAAAAGTGAAAGCACCCTGTGATGGTGTGATAAAGAGTCTGAGTGCAGTGACAGGAAGCCAGACAGGAGCGGAAGCTGCGGTTGTCCTTTATGAATCCAAAGGAACCTTTCGGTTTCAGGCAGAGGTCAGCAAAGATGATCTGAAATACATAAAGAGTGGCGGAGAGGTAATTTTAAAAGGTGCGGATGAAAAAGAGATTACAGGAGCGAAAGTGGAGTCTGTGAAAGAGGACAGCAGTAATGAAAATCAGTACATTCTTTCTGTACAGGTACCGGAGGGAACTCTTTCCATAGGAGATACTGCGGAATTTACAATTTCTCAGGATGCAGGTCCTTTTAATGTCTGTGTTCCGCTGAGCGCATTGTATGAGGAAAATGGCAGATACTATGTTTATGTGACAGATACACAGAACACCGTCCTGGGTGAGGTACTGGTAGCGCGAAAAACGTATGTGAATGTGAAAGATAAAAATTCTTCCACTGCTGCGCTGGAGAACGGGGATTTATCAAGTGACCAGAAAATCGTGACTTCCAGTGACAGAGAGATCAGCAGCGGCAGCCGGATCAGGCTGCTGGAGGAATGAGTGTCAGAAGTCAGAGTGCCTTTTTAAGGAAAGCCGGTACTCTGACTGTGTGGCTGATTATTTTCTGTATTTATTTTCTGGGAGTCTATAATTATGTGCAGATCAGAAATGATACAGCAGTATCGGTGTTTCTGTCCGCAGCTTATCCTGACAGGAAAGGAGCAGAAAATATCCTGAAGCAGGAAAGAAAAAGTGAGAAGCCTTATGATGTATGTTTTTATGCAGATGCAGGGTTGAGGGAGATTTCTGCGAAAGAAGGAAACCGGCAGGCACAGGCGATGACTGTGTATCTTAAGGGAAATCCCGCAGGGTATGACTGGCAGGCAGCAGCTCTGACAGAAGGTGATCCGGATGGCTGCGTGATTGATGGTACAACTGCCTGGGAGCTCTTTGGCAATAAGGTTCCGGGTGGTCAGATTCTGTTTCAGGGACGTACTTATACTGTCAGGAAAGTTGCGGACTGGGGGCAGAAAATTCTGGTTTTCGGGGCGGCTTCTGCGGATGATACCGAGACGGAACTTTTTTATAATCGTTTGTTTATCAGAAGGAGAAATGGAGAAACCGAAGAAAGTACAGTGAACGGATTTCTGATGAAATACGGACTTCAGGGAACTGTGGTATCCTCGACTTTACCGAAAAATGCAGGACTGGCGGCATTACTGCTGCTTCCGGCGGTTCTTTCTGGCAGTCTGTGGACGGAAATAAGCAGAGAAAAAAAGAACTATACAGTGAAAGATGCAGAGTACTGGTTCTGCAACCTGCTGTACAGTGTAATGGCAGGGACGGTGGTCTGGCTTCTTTTTACACATCTGACCTGGCCGGAGGGATGGATTCCGTCAAGGTGGTCTGACTTTGGGTTCTGGAAAGAAAAGGTGGATCAGGCTGTGGCAGAATTTAAGCTGTATCTGATGCTTCCGAAGACGGTATCCCAGACGGAAGGTATGATTCTTGGCGGGAAAACGGTTTGTGCAGGAGGGGGTTCCTGTTTTTTGTATTTGTTGTGGAAAGTATATGAAAAGGGATATGACAGAATCTCTGACAGAGGAAGGCGAGGGAAGGATTTTCCAGTGGAGCAGAATTAAATCCCTCTGGCAAAGTTCTAAGCAGTTATTAGGCTATCAAGGTTCGTTAATAGCTGCTATTCCAACTGTACATTCAGCTTACCGATATTTGAAAATGTCTCATAGAATTCATTCTTATAAGGGCAGCTGCTACACAGCTTGAATGTGATATATCTTGCTGAATGAACTACTTTTGCAGCAATCTTCAGCAATTTTAAACGGACGGTATCAATGCGTTGCTTTCGCATATTTGCTGATAACACCAATCTTCTAAACCAATTAAATATGTTATACGCAAGAGCATGTACCTGCAGTCTATTGGCATTTACCATTCTGGTATGACTGCTTACGGATGCAAAATCAAAACCGGATTTGCTTTCTTTAATGAAGTTTTCCATCAGCCCCCGCTTGCAGTAAAATTTGATGAGATACTCTGGTGAGGAATCCATGTTTGTGACAACAAATGTGTACATGTAAACCATTTGGTTTTCCGGCTTTTCAACCTTGCATACCACACGCCTTTCATAAGGCCATGAACTCGCTCTATACATGAATTCGCCATAGGCTACTGCATAATCGACTTTATTATTTTTGGTGATCTCATCAAGCTCATCCACAAGATAGGATGCTTTTTTGCGGAGAATGCCATTCTCCTTCAGCCGGATCACATAGCTTGTGCCGTTTTCCTCACACTGCTTATAAAGATCAGGTGTAGCGAAACCGCTGTCACCACGAAGCAGAATACGGATCGCCGGATAATCATTCAGGTATTCATCAAGTATCGGCTGCAGGAAGTCAACCACTCCGGTACAGGAATACTCGGTTCCATCACGAAGCTGGATTTTTACCAGATCTCCGGTCATTCCATCATAACAGACAAGTGGATGGTATCCATTGCTTTGATAATGAAAGTTAAAGGCTCTGCCTTCCTGTTTGCCGTATGCATCAAGAAGAGTGGAATCCAGATCCAGAATAACAGCCTGTGGCATCTGAATACGATAAACTCTCTTTCGGAGTATTCTGCCAATCATAAGTAACTGATTTAAGGTATCTTCATCCATACGGTTAAAGAATCTTGATAGCGTAGGCTGTGATGCAAGGGTGTCTTTTTCAAGTACAGACTTGAATACAGGATCATTTGTAAGTTCATCGGAAGTATCATCTTCGAAGTAGCCTGCAATGATCATATATATCATCTGGAGCAGGTTTTTCTGATCTGTATGATATCTGAATAATGCAGAATCGTTGGTCTTGAAAACTTTGCCTAAAAGATTATCAATACCAAGTTTGCTTACGAATTCTTTGATGAGAAGCAATCCTGCATCGGAGGATAAATCTCCTCCATCAAAATTTATTTTAATTTGTCTATTGCTTTCTAGTGATAAGGTGTTTACAATACTCATAAAGGGCTCCTTTGTTGGTATTTATTTTGATTAGACACCTTAATTTTACCACAAATGGATGCTCTTTTTTCATTCACTTGATAGGTGAAAAGCAATATTCAGTTAAAATACAGTAACTATGTGGCTTTCAGCCACTTTCACAGCAAAGCCGTAAATAATTCAGGATAAATATACCTCTCAATAAACAGCTTACTTATATTTCAGATAAACATTAATACAATCAAAACTACATCTCTGTATTTCTCGTATTTTTTCACAATCTGTTTCATCATCGTGCCTAAATTTGGGATCAGATATACCATTTTCGTTTGGCGTTGAGGTCAATCCTAATATAGAAGTAATTGTATCAAGACAATTTATGAAATCAGGTACTTGTGGATTCAACGCCGTATGCAAGCTTGGATCAATTGGACCGAGAGTGGCTTGTTTTGTCATAACCACTTCATTAGCACCAAGACTAATAATTGTTCCAGAACTGTGGGCCTTATGTGGAACAATCACCTGTAATATATCACAATACATACGCAGCAAATTAACAATATTACGCGCTGCGGAAGTGTCACCACCTCGTGTATAAAGAACCAACGAAATCTTATTACATGGCCCGATTTTATCAAGATGATCGATAAAATAATCTATGACATCAGGAGCGATTTGTGCACTCATGTTTGGGCGATCGCTTGTGATATACGCCAAAATTTTACTATCAAAAACCTCTTCCAATTGTTTGTAAAGCGCTACACGATCGCTATACATATGGCACACCTCCATTTTTGATATTTATTATACACGGTATACATGCAAAATGCTATTCCTTTTTTTAAATCACGAGGCAACTGGACTTAAACTAACCGATAGTGCAGACTGAACGTCAAAGCCATCGGTTATCTTTATCCAAATATTCTTGATACTCTGTCAAATATATTCGTTGGTTCTT
>OLPH01003182.1_pt1 | contig 11792 bp, 8 predicted proteins | sample 1672951 | NCBI WGS metagenome assembly OLPH01 (sample SAMEA3136740, study PRJEB25190) | human gut metagenome
CGGCCATCACGCCGATGTTCTCGCCGTAGGTGGTGGTGCCGGAGCCGCCGCCGAAACCGGCGATGGTGGTGCCGAGACCGTCGGCGAACAGCGCGGTGCCGATCTGGTCGTCATAATCGCGGCCGGTCATCTGGGACACGGACTTGACGTGGCCGACGTTTTCGGCGATGAGCACGAGCACGACCGGGATGAACATCGGCAGGATGGTGAAGTCGACCTGCGGCAGACGGAATTCCGGCAGGCCGACCCATGCGGCCTTGCCGATGGCTGAGAAGTCGACCTGGCCACGGAAGCAGGCGTACGCGTAGCCGATGATCACGCCGATGAGGATGTTGAGTCGGCCGAGCAGACCCTTGAACAGCACGGCGACGAGCAGCACGGCCACGAGGGTGACGATGGCGGTGTCGGGAGCGACCTTGAAGTTGTTCCACACGCTCGGAGCCAGGTTGAAGCCGATGATGGCCACGATGGCACCGTTGACGACCGGCGGCATGATGATGTCGATCCACTTGGCGCCCGCGTAATGGACGAGCACACCGATCAGGGCCAGCAGGATGCCGGTGACCATGATGCCGAAGGATGCGACGGCGAGGCCCTTGTGGGCGCTGGCCACGGCGGCGATCGGCGCGATGAAACCGAAGGATGAACCTAGGTAGCTCGGCAGCATGTTCTTGTTGATCAGCAGGAACAGCGCGGTCGACATGGCCGTGAAGAACAGGGTGGTGGATGGGTCGAAACCGGTCAGAATCGGCACGAGGAACGTGGCGCCGAACATGGCGATGACATGCTGTGCGCCGATTTCGGCGGTGCGCGGCCAAGTCAGGCGCTCGTCAGGTTCGACGACCTCGCCGGGCTTCAGCGTTTTGCCGTCGCCGTGGAGCTTCCACGTGAACAGATTGGACATACGATTGTCTCCTTAACTCTCTTGCGCGGCAAGCAAAAACGCGCCGCGTGTCACAGCCATTGTAGTGGGGCGTGGACACGGGCGCGTTGCGCACGCGAGATGGGGGCATCAATCGTCGATATCAGCCAATCCGATCATGCAATCAACAGACCAACACACATCACAGGTGACGGTCAACCGCATGAACAACGTCCACCAAATCGCCATTCGACAGCACTGGACGCTTGAATTCACGCCAATCGTCCACTTTCACCGCCCAACGACCTTCCGCATCGTCGAACACCGGGCGGGCGGTCTGCTCCCAACAGAACCGCTTATGCGTACGCCCGGTCGCCGGATCACGGCGCGAATAATGGAAGCACGTACAATTAGTGATCTTCCATTCGTCGGACGCCGCACGGTGCATGAATTCCTCGTCGGACAAGTCCTCCAAAGTGAGCATAAGCGCCAGCATGAGGTCGCCGTGACTGACCATCACCACGGATTCTGCGTCCGACTTGCGGTTCAGGGATGTGAGCAGATTATGCACGCGGTTCTCGGCCACATCGGCGATCGATTCGCCCGCCGGCGGACGCCAATACAGTGGATCAGTGTTCTTGAACATCCAGTTGCGCGCGTAATTGGTTTTGAAATCGTCTTTCGTGATGGTGTTGATCTCACCCCAGGAGCGTTCGCGCAGCACGCGAGTCTCCTCCCATTTCGCTTTCGGCAGGGCCATCGTGGCAGCCGTCTCACGCGTGCGCACGTACGGCGAGACGAGGTAGCGGTCGAACAACGGCTGCTGTGAGACCAGCCAGCGGCCGATGCAGTCCGCCTGCTTGCGGCCGGTGGCGGTGAGCCTCCACGAACGGTCGGGCACGGTGACGTTGTCCTGCGTATACAGCGAGTTGTCACCCTGTTCGCCGGCGCTGATGATGACGTTCGCCTCCGACTCGCCATGTCGGATCACATACAGATCAAGGGGCATTCCCATATTCGTTTATTCCTTCGCTTTCATCCACATCCTGCGCGCACGTTCCTTGTTCCACCGTTCATTCGGCCGGTGGCGCGCATCATCATTGAACGCTTCCACCGTAGCTGATTCGCGCGTGTTTCGCACGCGCGGACACGTCGATTTCACGATTGGCACACCCGAATTTCGCGGTGCCGTCACCGGCGGTTCACCGCAACCGGCGTGGTAGACGCCGTGATCGCAATCACTCCGGCCAGATGCCGTTCTGCGCGTACTTGGTGCGGTACTCCCCCGGCGTCATGCCGGAATGTTTTTTGAACACCTTCGAGAAGTGGCTTTGCGACCGGTATGCGAGGATCTGGGCGATCTCGTCGAAGCTGTATTCCGAGTATTTGAGCATGTTCTCGGCCGCTTCCATACGCTTGTCGGTGATGTATTGCGATATGGCCGTGCCCGTTTCGCGTTTGAACAGCTCCGACAGATACGTGGGATTCAGATGCACATGCTCGGCGAGAATGGGCACGGTGATTTTCTCATGCAGATGGTAGTGGATGTAGTCCAGGCATTCGTTGACGGCTTTGGAATGTGTTTCCGCCTTCTGCATGTCGGCCATGGCCCATGTGAAGAATGTCATCATGTCGGTGTGCAGTCGGCGCACGTCTTCCGGGGTCTTGCAATTGTCAAGATCTTGAATGTACAGATCGGAGGCGTTGTATGCGTCTTCCTCGTCCATGCCACCTTCAATGGCAAAACGCGTGGCCAAGGTAATGGTGGTGACGAAACGGTATTTCGCGTTTTTCAGAGGATCGTCCGACAGATGGCCGTATAGTCCAGAATCCCACAGTTTCGCGCTTTCCGAAATGGCATTGATGTCACCGGAGCGCATCATGTCATACTGCTTCATTTCCTCAACGTAGCGATGGTGGCGTACCCGATCCTCACGTGAAAGAAAGTCCAGATACCCCAGTTTCGCCTCATCGACAACCGACATGATTCTCCCCCTGTTTTACTACCGTCCGCTATTTACGATCGTCCAGATCGAATCCTCCTTCAAGGATAAAGCTTTTCAGCAACTTGGTGGCGAGAAGATTCGCAGTGAATTGGGTGACAGAGCTATCCGGCTTGCTGAAAAACGCCTTTGCCAAAGGCTTGTTGATGGACGCTTTCAACTGGTCGAACCGACCAAATTCATTCAGCGTCGCTTCGGTAAGATCAAGCCGCATCATCTCGTTGAGCAAAGCTCCATCCACGCCAAACGCCTTGGTGATCTTCTCCACTTGGCTGTTCTTGGCGCTGTTAGCATAATACGTAATGTAGTCACGCAGCGTCTTGCCTTCCTCCAACTCGATTTCGCCACGTTCCACATCATGCATGAACAGTTCGGCGTACCGTTGTTCCTCTTGGCTGAGCGAAGCGAACGACTTATGCAATTCCTCCTCAGCTGATGCCAACAGGTCTGGATCTCCTCCACCAAGCGCCTTGAGCCATTTGGTGAAGTTGGCGTTCATGTAATCCGTATCAATCAATCCCGTGTCGATTTCGGTGATATGCCCATCAAGATCGTATGGAGCCTCAGGACCCTCACTATGGCCTTCGCCATCTCCAGCAAACAACTCCTTGTATCGCTGAACGAGAATCAGATATGTGCGTTCATCGAGTTCCGGCCGCACAACCTCCACCGAACCATCGTCATGGGTGACGGAGTATTCCCGCTGCTGCCATGTAAATCCTTGTACTTTGGCGGCTTCAAGAAAATCATTGAGTTCCGAGAACAGCTTCGCGAACTTCCGGCATGCTTCCACGGACTCCGGCAGCTTCATGAAATCCTCCACGCCTTCGGCACGGAACACAGAAGCGATCTCTTCGAAACGCGCATCCATCAGACGCACGTTTTCCGGCAGTTTCTGCACAAACAGATCAAGTGGCTTGTCTCCGGAATACAGTTTCACCGCTGCTTCGATATACCCTTTCATGGTATGCGGCTTGCGATAGTAGCGTATCGTTCCGAAGGGCTTATCAGGGCCGAACAGTCTGTTCGTACGGCTGAACGCCTGAATGATGTTCTCGTAATCGATGATTTTGTCGAGATACAGCGTGTTGACCCACTTGGAGTCGAAGCCCGTCAGCATCTGGTCGACCACGATCAGCAGATCGATCCGCTCCTCACGATGCTGGTCGACGGTCAGGTACGGTCGTTTGTGGGAAAGTCTCGCCGTGATGTCCTTCTTCATCTTCGGCCATGTGGGGATGATGAAATCCTTGCCGAACAGTTCGTTGTAGTCGCCGATGATTTCCTGAAGCGCGTCCCCTTTGAGGATCGCGCCATTGGAGTTATCGACGTTGGGGTCGAACAGCGCGGTCACATGCATTTGCGGCGCATGCTCCTTGAACAAGCGGTAATAGCTGATCGCCTCGGGAATGGAACTCGTGGCCAGCATCGCATGGAATTTGTTGCCCCTGCTCAGCAATGGGAATTGGTCGAGGATATCCTCCACAACCTTGCCCTCATGCGGGGTGCCCTGCGCGTACTGTGCCGAAGTCAGGTAATCCTCAATGCCCTTGATGCGTTCTCCGGCCTGCGTTTCCATAGGTCCCATCGGCATTTGATTCGGATCCATGTAATGGTAGAACACTTCGGCTTTCGCCGGATCCGCTTGGGCTTCCTCAATCGTCGACGCCTTCGCCTTCTCCAATGCAACCACCTGGCGAACGTCCCTGTCTCGGTACGTCAGCACCATGTACGGGTCGAAGCCGAGCACATTGCCGTCACGGATGCCGTCGGCGATGCTGTACCGGTGGAGGCAATCGCCGAACACCATTGATGTGGTCGAGCCCTTCTTACGGTTCTCCTCATGGATTGGAGTACCTGTGAAACCGAAATACAACGCGTTCGGGAAGGAACGGCGAATATCCTGCAGCATCTCGCCGAATGTGGAACGATGACATTCGTCGATGATGAACACGATGCGTTTGCCGGCGAGCTTCTTCACTTCCTCTTCGGTGATATGCCCCTCGCCTGCTTTGATGTTGCTCATTTTCTGAATGGACGTGACGATAAGCGTGTCCTTCGGGTCGATGCTTGCCAGCTTCGCCTTGAGCACATCCGTGTTTTCCGTACCCTGCACGTCATCGGCATCATCCGCGAACGACCGGTATTCCAGCAGTGACTGCGTACCCAACTCGATACGGTCCATAAGAAAGACCACTTTGTCGGCATCTTTCGAGCCGGCAATGAGCTGCGCCGCTTTGAAACTGGTCATGGTTTTGCCCGAGCCGGTGGTATGCCACACATAGCCGCCTGGGCGTCCCGGAGTACCGCTTGGCACCGGCTCATCCCATTTGCAGGTGCGCACACGGTCGGAAATGGCGTTCACCGCTTGGTATTGGTAGCTGCGTAGCACTTTGAGGCATCCGTCCGCGGAATCTGCAACCGTGTAGAAACCGATGAGCTGATGAGCCATGGGAATGGACAACAGGTCCGACGCGAACCGTTTCCACTCGTCCTGCCCAACGTGTTTGTTCGCCGCTATGGGCTCGTTGTTGAAGTCGGCCCAGTGGAAGAAGTAGTTGCTGTTGAAGTCGCCTTCGCCAGGATTGGCGAAGTACACAGCATCGTCCGGATTCATGGCCACGAAGACCTGCACGAGTCTGAACAATCCGGTGAACACGCCTTCATGCGCGTATTTGGCGATTTGATTGGTGGCCTGGCTTATGGGGATGCCGCTTTTCTTCAGTTCGATATGGATGACCGGCATGCCGTTGATAAGCAGGCAAACGTCTCCCCTGCGATCGTTCAGCATCTTGTTTTTCGCCGGGTACATCGGCTGTCTTGCGATTTGGTACCGGCTTTGCCCCGCTGCTATTTCCTGCCGATCGTAGATTTTCAGGCTGATTTCCTTGCCGAAATGTGCCGGATCTGCTGGATTATCACGTTTGATGGACACGGTCTTGCCGTTGATGAAGGAGTTCAACGCCAATGGTGTGCGCAATGTTTCGATCTGTTCGAGGATCTGCGCCATCTCACCTTTGGTAAGGCGCTGCCCATTCAATCGATCGATGCCTTTGTTGTTGTCGAACAGGATGTTGGCCCAATTGCTGATAAGGTCCTGTTCGGTTGGATATTCCAACACGCCATCGGTCCATCCATGGCGCTTCAGCACCGCAACCAAGTCATCCTCGAAATCCGATTCCATGTTGTAGAACACGTTCTGCCTCCCCGAATGCACCGTCACTTTCTGAGCCCAATCTTACGAGCGCAACCCCTAACATCCAAGAAGCAACACCACAATACTTACGCTGATGAAGGGTGATGAGCGAGTCCAGACGGTCGAAGAACGCGCCGATTCGGCGCTGCTCGGCGATGCATGGACGATCAAAAAACACATTCGCAATATCCTCATTGTGAATATGCACAACAGATTTGCCTTGGGCTCTTTTTGCTAAATCGAAATGCGGCTTTCCATAAGATAATTCCAAAGCAAGAAAAACTGGATTAACAACAGCTGAAGGCGTTATGATATTTAGGTCTCCGCCCAGAATAATTCCAGGTTTTTCAACGACTGACGCAATGGATATGTCCTCCGCCGTTTCCCCAGATGCAGGAACGATAACCTCTCCGCCTTCGGTGTATACAGAATTTTCAAGAGGGTCTACGAAAGTATCGACGGAATGTATCTGAGTTTCGTAATTTGTGTACAACCTGCCATACAAAATAATCGGAGTGCCTTGATCTCTCAAATTGTTCTTCGAATACCCACATCCCTTAGAGAAAGAACACAGTTCCCCCAGCTTACGCTGTTCCCAAGCGGGGGCAATTAAACCAGGAAAACAGCCGTATTACCGTCAATCTATACGGCTGAGCTTCCTTCTTGTGAGCATTAGAGCGTATCCGAGCAGGTTCCGACCGCGCCATTGCCTCGGATTGAACCTGGCTGGGTCATGCATCGACAGGCCGATACCCCAGATGCGGTCTTTGACGGCGCATTCCGCCAGCAGTGCGGTGCCAGTTACCTCAAGCCGTGCCCCAAGTTCGGCGTTCTGGCTGAATTTGGCAAGTAATCCTTCATAGACCTCGATTTGGCGAACGCCGTTCCACACGTGATCGTCATAACCGGCCACCAGTCGACCAAGGCGTTTGATCTCGGCCACGTCATCGGTTTCGAGGATTCGCGCGGCTGTTTCGGCATCGTTAAAACAGCATGCCTTGCGATGCATCATGTACTGTTCCATCGAGGAGAACCCGACACCGTCCACAACGAAGTGCGACGGATACCAGTTGCTCAGGTACCCGTTCTCCTCATCGGGATTATGGAAGCAAACGATGCCCGTCATTCTTCGCCGACTTTCCGCACCGCAAGTTCCAGATCGAGATCATGCAGCCCGAAATAGGCTTTCTTCAGGAAGTCCAGCGGCACCTTGGCGATCACTTCAGAACTGGGAATACCGTAGGACCATTGGTAGTAGGCATAGAACTCACCGATCCAATCAGGCATGAACCCTTTAAGCGCCTTGCCGTCCTTCAACTGGTAATGCTCGGTCTCGGTGAAATACTTCCACAGCTCTTCCGCATCCATCGTATTGACGTAGGCTTTGGCTTCATCAATGCTTTTGCGTGTTTTGCTCGTCATATACGTGGCGATGAAATCCTCCGTGCTCTTGTTAGGGAACGACTGCGCCACGTAGTCGAAAAGCTTGCCCTGGCTTTCCACCACATCATCCCGATAGACCTCTGGATATGCCCGCATTGTCACCACCCCCTAGAGCAACGTGCTGAACACGTTGGTCACCGTATTGGCATCGGAATCGATGAGATCACGCATGTTCTGCCGCGCCTCAACGTCCCTGTGATTGTATTTGTCGTTGAATTCGCTGTAGCTCACGGAAAGCAAACCATCGTTGACTTCTCGCAGTTGCCCATATGCCTTTTCGGTCTTGACGCAATACTGGATTCCCAGTCCGCCAAGCGACAGCAGTTCCTCCAAGATATCGACGTCCACATTGTCTCGGACGAATTCCTTAGCGATGTAGAAATACGAGGCGTTCGCACGCCAACCTTTGATGATGTCATAACCGCTGGTATCGATGCCGTATTGGGCGATGAATTTTGTGGCAAGCATGCGATAACGCTTGGAATCGGCGGCATCACGATGTTTCATCAGCTCGGCCAGCCAGGCAAGCACGCTATGTTCCTGAAAATCCAGGATGCGCAACCCATTCGTGTCCAGTTCGTACTGGTGGACCCAGCCATTGGACTCATCCGGCCTGCACACGGCCCATTCCTTGGCGAGCTCGACACTTTTAGTCAGATAAAAACCACGACCGTAGTCATGCTTGTCGTTACCCAAACCGTATTCGGGGGTCACGGATTCGTATGGGGAACCGTGAAATAACGTGATTGTTGCCATGAACACCCCTATACGAACATCTTGTCGAGCATGGATTTCTTAATATTCCGCAGTAATTCGAGCTTACGCTGATGAAGGGTGATGAGCGAGTCCAGACGGTCGAAGAACGCGCCGATTCGGCGCTGCTCGGCGATGCTTGGTACCTCAATAGGCAAATTTTTTGCTGGCTGTAGTGTGAAATGCTTCATCGTTCCTCCAGCAGAAAGAACTCCAATGGCATTCACAACGTTTTGAGTTACAAATGCAGCCACAAGATACCGCGCATCAAGTAACGAAGAATGAGCTATCCGCGCATATAGAACAGCTCCACCCTGAACATATATGGGAGAAGAGTTGCCATTTATTATGGCTTTACCAATTTCTCCACCTCCATTGAATAGAACATCTCCTTTTTCTGGTGCCCCAGTAGCCGCTTTGTAAGCGGCATAGTCTTCTTCATCAATAAAGAGCGCACCTCGGAGATCTTCTTGAGATATGTCACTTGCTCGAATATAGGGAACACCAGCTTCACGCCACAATCGATTAGGGATACGGGCACTATCTTTTATTTCAGTAAGCTCACCCAGCTTACGCTGTTCCCAAGGGTCAGTGAAACCAGCGAAACGAATCTCCGGATACAGAGAACCCCCTTTAGGGAACATCTTATCGAGCATGGATTTTTTCAGCACGCAGAGCTTGTCATACTTACGCTGATGAAGGGTGATGAGCGAGTCCAGACGGTCGAAGAACGCGCCGATTCGGCGCTGCTCGGCGATGCATGGACGATCAAAAAACACATTCGCAATATCCTCATTGTGAATATGCACAACAGATTTGCCTTGGGCTCTTTTTGCTAAATCGAAATGCGGCTTTCCATAAGATAATTCCAAAGCAAGAAAAACTGGATTAACAACAGCTGAAGGCGTTATGATATTTAGGTCTCCGCCCAGAATAATTCCAGGTTTTTCAACGACTGACGCAATGGATATGTCCTCCGCCGTTTCCCCAGATGCAGGAACGATAACCTCTCCGCCTTCGGTGTATACAGAATTTTCAAGAGGGTCTACGAAAGTATCGACGGAATGTATCTGAGTTTCGTAATTTGTGTACAACCTGCCATACAAAATAATCGGAGTGCCTTGATCTCTCAAATTGTTCTTCGAATACCCACATCCCTTAGAGAAAGAACACAGTTCCCCCAGCTTACGCTGTTCCCAAGCGGGGGCAATTAAACCAGGAAAACAGCCGTATTACCGTCAATCTATACGGCTGAGCTTCCTTCTTGTGAGCATTAGAGCGTATCCGAGCAGGTTCCGACCGCGCCATTGCCTCGGATTGAACCTGGCTGGGTCATGCATCGACAGGCCGATACCCCAGATGCGGTCTTTGACGGCGCATTCCGCCAGCAGTGCGGTGCCAGTTACCTCAAGCCGTGCCCCAAGTTCGGCGTTCTGGCTGAATTTGGCAAGTAATCCTTCATAGACCTCGATTTGGCGAACGCCGTTCCACACGTGATCGTCATAACCGGCCACCAGTCGACCAAGGCGTTTGATCTCGGCCACGTCATCGGTTTCGAGGATTCGCGCGGCTGTTTCGGCATCGTTAAAACAGCATGCCTTGCGATGCATCATGTACTGTTCCATCGAGGAGAACCCGACACCGTCCACAACGAAGTGCGACGGATACCAGTTGCTCAGGTACCCGTTCTCCTCATCGGGATTATGGAAGCAAACGATGCCCGTCATTCTTCGCCGACTTTCCGCACCGCAAGTTCCAGATCGAGATCATGCAGCCCGAAATAGGCTTTCTTCAGGAAGTCCAGCGGCACCTTGGCGATCACTTCAGAACTGGGAATACCGTAGGACCATTGGTAGTAGGCATAGAACTCACCGATCCAATCAGGCATGAACCCTTTAAGCGCCTTGCCGTCCTTCAACTGGTAATGCTCGGTCTCGGTGAAATACTTCCACAGCTCTTCCGCATCCATCGTATTGACGTAGGCTTTGGCTTCATCAATGCTTTTGCGTGTTTTGCTCGTCATATACGTGGCGATGAAATCCTCCGTGCTCTTGTTAGGGAACGACTGCGCCACGTAGTCGAAAAGCTTGCCCTGGCTTTCCACCACATCATCCCGATAGACCTCTGGATATGCCCGCATTGTCACCACCCCCTAGAGCAACGTGCTGAACACGTTGGTCACCGTATTGGCATCGGAATCGATGAGATCACGCATGTTCTGCCGCGCCTCAACGTCCCTGTGATTGTATTTGTCGTTGAATTCGCTGTAGCTCACGGAAAGCAAACCATCGTTGACTTCTCGCAGTTGCCCATATGCCTTTTCGGTCTTGACGCAATACTGGATTCCCAGTCCGCCAAGCGACAGCAGTTCCTCCAAGATATCGACGTCCACATTGTCTCGGACGAATTCCTTAGCGATGTAGAAATACGAGGCGTTCGCACGCCAACCTTTGATGATGTCATAACCGCTGGTATCGATGCCGTATTGGGCGATGAATTTTGTGGCAAGCATGCGATAACGCTTGGAATCGGCGGCATCACGATGTTTCATCAGCTCGGCCAGCCAGGCAAGCACGCTATGTTCCTGAAAATCCAGGATGCGCAACCCATTCGTGTCCAGTTCGTACTGGTGGACCCAGCCATTGGACTCATCCGGCCTGCACACGGCCCATTCCTTGGCGAGCTCGACACTTTTAGTCAGATAAAAACCACGACCGTAGTCATGCTTGTCGTTACCCAAACCGTATTCGGGGGTCACGGATTCGTATGGGGAACCGTGAAATAACGTGATTGTTGCCATGAACACCCCTATACGAACATCTTGTCGAGCATGGATTTCTTAATATTCCGCAGTAATTCGAGCTTACGCTGATGAAGGGTGATGAGCGAGTCCAGACGGTCGAAGAACGCGCCGATTCGGCGCTGCTCGGCGATGCTTGGTACCTCAATAGGCAAATTTTTTGCTGGCTGTAGTGTGAAATGCTTCATCGTTCCTCCAGCAGAAAGAACTCCAATGGCATTCACAACGTTTTGAGTTACAAATGCAGCCACAAGATACCGCGCATCAAGTAACGAAGAATGAGCTATCCGCGCATATAGAACAGCTCCACCCTGAACATATATGGGAGAAGAGTTGCCATTTATTATGGCTTTACCAATTTCTCCACCTCCATTGAATAGAACATCTCCTTTTTCTGGTGCCCCAGTAGCCGCTTTGTAAGCGGCATAGTCTTCTTCATCAATAAAGAGCGCACCTCGGAGATCTTCTTGAGATATGTCACTTGCTCGAATATAGGGAACACCAGCTTCACGCCACAATCGATTAGGGATACGGGCACTATCTTTTATTTCAGTAAGCTCACCCAGCTTACGCTGTTCCCAAGGGTCAGTGAAACCAGCGAAACGAATCTCCGGATACAGAGAACCCCCTTTAGGGAACATCTTATCGAGCATGGATTTTTTCAGCACGCAGAGCTTGTCATACTTACGCTGATGAAGGGTGATGAGCGAGTCCAGACGGTCGAAGAACGCGCCG
>OLPH01003188.1_pt1 | contig 11777 bp, 7 predicted proteins | sample 1672951 | NCBI WGS metagenome assembly OLPH01 (sample SAMEA3136740, study PRJEB25190) | human gut metagenome
GGCACACTGGGGTTCAGGCCTAGATGGTCAGCCGCACCGGCCTGCTTACGCACGCCGTTGGGGCCGTCCGACAGGGTAATGGCCGGGATGCCCTTGCCCGGCAGCGCCCGGGTGGTGAACACCGTGCCGCCGCTCAGCAGGGCGCATTTTTGTTCCAGGCTCAGGCTGTTGATGATATCTGTGTGTTTCATGGCATTTTCCTCTTTGCCTTTTCAAATCCAGAAAAGGCCCGCTGTTTTTACGCAGCGGGCCTTTGGTCTGGTTTCAGTTCAGGTGCTGCAAACGTTCAGAGCGTCTTGCCCTAGATCAGGCGTTGACTTCCTCTTCCTTGCGCTTTTTGTAGCCCTTGAGGGTCTTGACTTCCAGCGTCACGAACAGCAGAGCCACCAGAACATCGGCACCGATCAGGACGATCTGCCACTTTGCCATACCGGGGTTCAGGTTCTCCTCTGCGTATGCACGGCTGTTGACCACGGTGTAGAGGATGTTCTTTGCGGACTCGCGCAGGGCCTGCTTGCTGCTGTTGGTCAGCACGGTCACGGTGTTGAAGTCGTTGCCGGTGGTGCAGAGCATCAGGTCGTTGCCGTTGCGGACGCACTGGTCAGCAGTCATGTAGCCGGAGACGCCGAAGTAGTCTGTCTCGACGAAGCCCACGAAGCCCCACTCGCCGCGCAGGACGTTCTTCAGCAGCTCCTTGCAGCCGCCAGTCCAGCGGGTGCCGATGTAGTTGAAGGAAGACATGACCGCGTGGCAGTCTGCATCCTTGACGGAGATCTCGAAGGGCTTGAGGTAGATCTCACGGATGGCCTGCTCGTTGGACCAGGTCGCCACCATGGAAGCACGGTTGCCTTCCTGATCGTTCAGGGCGAAGTGCTTCATATAAGCATACACACCGCGATCCTGTGCGCCCTTGATGGCGTTGGAAGCCATCACGCCGGACAGCACGCCGTCCTCGGAGTAGTACTCGAAGTTACGGCCTGCAAAAGCAGTGCGGTGGATGTTCATAGCGGGACCGTACCAGCCGGAGGTATCCATCTCGTCAGCCATCTCGCCGATGCTGTCGCCGAAGGCGTAGGCCAGATCCTTGTCCCAGGTCATGCCGATGAGGGCAGCAGCCGGGAAGCCGACGGAACCGACACCGGTGAAGAAGTTGTTGATGGAAGCCGGGCCGTCGCAGTCACTGGTGCGGACCTTCTCGATGCTGGAGACCGCAGCGGTCTGGTAGCCGCCGAAGCCGATGATCTGCTGCAGATCGTCGATGGACATCTGATCCAGCAGGGCATCCCACTGGGCGTCGTTGTAATCCACGCCGCGCAGATCGGCCAGCTTCAGGCCGTTCTTGGCACCGGTGGTGATGTCGGCGGCGTTGGCGTCGTCATCCTGCTGATAGCCAGCTTCGACGTAGGTGTGTGCGTTGTCGAAGGCAGCCTTCTGCTCGTCGGTCATCTCATAGATGGCGGGAGCAGCGGTCGCCTCGGCATAGTTTGCAAAGCCGTCGGCGCGGGACAGATAGGTGATCTCGCCCTCTGCGAAATCGAACTGATTGGTCGCTGCAACAGCGTCGCTCTCGCGCTTGTTGGACTCGTTGTAGACGCTGTCGGATGCAACGGTGTAGACTTCAGAATCGGCAACGGTGTGGGAATCATCGTTCGCGCTGATGACATAGTCGCCAGCTTCCAGCACATAGCAGCCGTTGGTCTGGTAATCATAGGAAGCCAGCTGCTCCACCGGGATGGAGAACTCGATGGTCTCGGATGCGCCGGGTGCCAGCTCAGAGGTCTTGGCGAAGTCCAGCAGGTTTGCGGTAGCCTTCTCGATGCCGCCGTTGGTGTAGGGAGGATTGCTGTAAATTTCTACAACATCCTTGCCCGCCACAGCGCCGGTGTTGGTGACAGTAACGCTGAAGTTCAGGTTGGTGCCGTCGGAGGTGATGCCGCTCATCTCCTTGGTGAAGGTGGTGTAGCTCAGGCCATAGCCGAAGGGGTAGACCACTTCTTTGTCGTAGTCGATGAGACCCTCGGCGGCGGCAGTTTCGTAGAACTTGTAGCCCACGTAGATGCCTTCCACGTAGTTGACGAAGGACGGGGTGGTGCCTTCCGGATCAAAGAAGGTGGAATCGGAATTCAGCTCCTCGGTGTTGGTGTACTTGAAGTCGCCGAAGTTGTTCCACCAGGGCGCATTCTTCAGGTTGGAAACATAGGTATCCACGGTACGGCCGGAGGGGTTGACCTCGCCGGAAACGACCTTGCCGAAGCCCTCAAAGCCGGACTGGCCGGTGCCGGGGCAGAGCAGGACGCCCTTGATCTGGGGGTAATCCTTCAGGAAGTCCATCTGGAAGGCGTTGGCGCCGTTGTAGACCAGAATGACGTTGTCGAAGTTTGCGGTGACCAGGTCGAGCAGGTCTTCCTCACGGTTGGACAGCTGCAGGAAGTGGTCGCCCTTATCCCAGTCGTTGCCCTCGTTCAGAGAGTCGTCGTAGGTACCGTTGTAGTAAGTGGTGCCGCGCTCAGAGCCGTAAGCCTGTGCCACGCGGCGGATCCAGCTGCCATCCACAACGGAAGCCATATCGGTGGGCAGATCTGCGCCCTCGCCGCCGACACGGGTGATGACGACCATTGCGGTATCCGAGAATGCTTTTGCGTTCTCCATCATCTCATCGGTGTACAGACTGACATTGGGCTCCGGCAGGGTCCAGTCCTGCGCCGCTATGCTAACGCTGGGGCGGTCTGCCTTGTAGTCGGTGTAGAACTTGCTCAGTTCCTCGTTGGTCTCGATGCCGGCATCGTGCAGGCCGGTCAGCAGATCGGTGACGGGGTAAGTGGCGTTCAGCGCACCGGAACCGGTGCCGCCGTAGCAGGGGTTGGTGGAAGCCCAGCCGAAAACGTTCAGCTTGGAGCCGGAAGCCACCGGCAGGATGCCGTCTTCGTCCTTTGCCAGAACGACACCGTCTGCGGTGATCTCATTCACCAGCTGGGTGGCCTTTGCAGAGGTCTCCTCGCTGATGGTGCCGCTGCCGGACACCAGATCCAGCATGGTGGACATGGGGCCGGTGCAGATCAGGTTGACAACGATGGTCAGTGCCAGCAGAATGGCAAGGCCAGACTGTGCACGGATCATCTTTTTCTTTGCTTTGGGCAGTTTGCGCACCGCGATCATCACAACGACCGCCAGTGCAAGCACTACACCAAACGCGATGAGGTACCCACGAACATTCGTAAGGACCTGCATCACGTCATCCATATTGATGGACAACATAGTTTTCTCCTCCTTGTTTTGTCGAATCGGACAACGGCGGGGACACCCCCGCCAGCTTGGCTTTATGATACCAGAAGCTGACAGGGAATTTTCATTTTGTTCACAATCTGTCGTTTTGAACGCATAATTTGCAAAAGTTACAATAAGGTTTCAATTTTTATTGTGCTAATACACAAATTTCATCCAACTTTATTTGTGCACCCTGCCAGACAACAAAAAACGGCAGGGGATCCCTGCCGTAAAAATTATTTGTTTTTGGGCAGCGGAAATAAGATCCGCAGGGTGCACCAGTTGTTTTCCCAGTGCAGCGTCATGCTGCCGCCGTGCTGCCCGACGGTGGTGCGGACACTTTTCAGGTCCGACCCCTGCTTCGGCAGACCGTCCGCATCCAGTGCGGGGGCGGCCTCTGTATAGTGCTCGAACCGCAGCATGGCAAAGCCGCCCTGACTGTACACCGCCACCTTGATGAGCCGCTTTTCGGGGTCCGGCTCGGCGCGCACGGCGGCAATGGCGTTGTCCAGCGCCACGCCCACGATGGTGCACAGCTCCCGGATGGTGAGAAAGCCCAGCATCCTGCCGTCCGCTACGCTGGTGATGGTAATGTTCTCCTGCTGGCATTCCATAGTTTTGGCGGTGAGCAGGGTATCCAGCACCGGGTTGCCGGTCTTGTTCTCGGCCTCGTACTGGCGGATGTTCTGCTCCATGGCGGCAATGGCAGCGTTCTGCTTGGTCTGGTCCTGCTCCTCCCGGATGCGGGCAAGCTGGACTTTCAGCTCATGGTACCGCCGGTTGATGAGGTTGATGCCCTCCTTGCTGCGCTTGTACTGCTCGTACTGGCGGTGCAGTACCTCGTCCATGGCGGCAAGCTCACTATGCAAAGCGTTCTCCTGCAGCTGCTCGTGCTGCACAGATAAGATCAGCACGCCGGAAAAATCCACCAAGGTGCGGATGGAAAAAATGCTCATGTTGATCTCGCTGCCCGGCAGAAAGCCCAGATTGCTCACCGCAAAGGCGGTCAGCGCCAGCATGACCGCCGTCAGGGCGGCGCTGCCGCCGATCTGTAAGTGCCCGGCGGGCTGGGGACGGCGGTGCTGCAGATAGCACATAATGCCGAACAGCGTCCCATACACCAGCGCCAGCAGCAGTAAAGACAGCGGCTCCCATGGGCCGCGGGCGGGCCAGAGGGCGCAGTGCAGCTGCCACTCCACGCTGGCGGCAAGCTCTGCCAGAATAAACGCCCGGGCGCAGTGATACCCGGCTTCCAGCAGGGTGATGCTCCACACACCCCATAAATATAAGTAGGAAAGCCCGATGGCCGTTACCATGCAGGGGATCCAGAGCCCGCCGGGCACGTTGCCCGTCAGCCCCAGAAAGGCCGACAGCACCGCCGCCCACAGCAGGGTGATGCCCCCGGTGACCGCTCTGGAAAAGCGGGGCGCAAGCGCCGGGGTGAACAGCAGCACCGCCAGACACTCGGCAAGGGCGGTGTACAGCCGTGGGATATCCGGCAGCGCGGTCATGAGCCTTCACCTCCGATGTAGTCGGTCAGTGCGGCAAGAAAAGCCTTACGCTTGGGGCGGCTGACCTGCAGCTCGCAGGGGCCCACCTGCACGGTGCTCTGCCGCAGCTCCCGCACCTGTGCCAGATTGACAAGGTAGCCGCTGTTGCACCGGGCAAAGGGGCAGTCTGCCAGCTTTTCCTCAAAGGCCTTGAGGGTGCCCGGTGCCGAAAAATCGCCCTCATCGGTATAAAAATGCACCCGGTGCCCCTCGCTTTCCAGATAATAGATGCTTGCGGTGTCCAGCCGGCGCAGCCCGCCCTCCACCGGCACGGTCAGGTAATGCTTTGCCCGCTTTTCCAGCCGGGCAACGGCCTTGAGCAGCTGCTGCGAAAAGGCAAAGTAGGGCACCGGCTTCAGCACATAGTCCAGCGCTCCCACCGAGTAGCCCCGGATGGCGTACTGCGCCATATTGGTGATGAAGATCAGGATGACGTCTGCATCCATCTGCCGGATGCGCTCTGCCGTGGTCATGCCGTCCAGATGCTTCATCTCCACATCCAGAAAAATAATATCGTAGACCGCGCGGTAATCCTCCAGAATATCCACCCCGTCCGCAAAGACCGTCACTTCAAACTCTGTCCCGTACTGCCGGGTATACCGCCGGACATACTCCTGCAATACCCCCTGCACCTCCGCGTCGTCCTCTACGATCGCCACCCGGATCATGACCGCACCTCCCTTACCACACCTTTGTGGAACTGTTACGGCTCTATTATAGCGCAATCCCGTCCGGTTTGCCAAGGGGCACTCCGCAACAAAGGGCAGGGCAGCCCACAGCTGACCACCGTGGACGTCAACCCCTACCAGCTGGGCATGGAGGCTGCCAGCCAGACCATCAACCACATCGAGAACCCGAACCTTCTGGCCACAAAGATCATCGTGCCGCACAAGCTCATCCCCCGGGAGAGCTGCTGCCCGCCGGAGGAGCAGCGCTAGAAAGTGCTTTTTCAGCAATACAGTGTCCGCTTCCGGGAGCTGCCGCGCAGCGCCTGATATGCCGCCCCCAGAGTAGACAGCGTAAAAAACGCTGCATCCTCCGGGGGTATTTTTATGCCAAAAAGGCACAAAAGAATGCCCGCCCACCTGTGGAAAACCACGGTGGGCGGGCATTTTGCGTTTTATCGTTTGCGCGCTGTAAAAGCGTTCAGAGGGCGGCGGTCTGGGGGAGCAGGCGGAAGAGCATTACGGGAAGCTCGCTGTTTGCAAAATCCAGCGTAAAGATAAGCTTTCCGCGCTCTGTTTCAAACGGCATCTCCGTCTGTGTGCCGTCCGGGGCAATGCGCACAAGCGTTTTGCCTTCCAGCAATCCGGCGGGCAGCGCGAGCCTTACCCGGCCGGTGGGCTGCGTCAGGCTGCCTGCGGTTTCAAAGGCCACACTCAGGTATTCCCCATTCGTCCGTGCGGTCACATCCTCCGCAGAAAGACTGCCGCTGATAGTCCACGCCGTTGCGGCCTCGATCTTTTCCAGCTGCGCGGCGTTTTCTGCCTGCCCGCACACGGGGCAGAAGGTCAGGGTTTCGCCTTCCGCAGTGCGGAAAGTAAACTTCCGGCAATCAGTGCTGCCAGTGTGCGCGCAGCCCTGCCGCAGACAATCGGCGCTCTGAGAGCCGGTTCCGTTCGGAGACCATGCACCGAACTGATGCCCCAGCTTATCGGTCGGGTCTGCGGTGTAGCTGTCTTTGCAGCGGGAGCAGGTAAAAACAGTATAGCCGTCTGTTTCACAGGTAGGCTCTACGGTAACAGCCTGATAATCATGGTTCAGCGCGGGCACCTCTGCATAGGTGGTATAGTCGCAGTTTTTGCAGGTATCGTAGGCATTCCAGCCAATTTCCGTACAGGTGGGGGCTTTTGCTGCGTGCTGCACCAGAGCATGGTTCAGCGCGGGCAGTTCCGCATAGGTGGTATGGTCGCAGCGGGAACAGGTTTCGTAGGCGTTCCAGCCGATTTCCGTACAGGTGGGAGCTTGCGCTTCGTGCTGCTCCAGAGCATGGTTCAGTGCGGGCAGCTCTTTGCGGGTGGTATAGTCGCAGCGGGAGCAGGTTTCGTAAGCATCCCAGCCGGGTTCCGTACAGGTAGGAGCTTTTGCTGCGTGCTGCTCCAGAGCATGGTTCAGTGCGGGCAGCTCTTTGCGGGTGGTATAGTCGCAGCCGAAACGGGAGCAGGCTTCGTAAGCATCCCAGCCCTTTTCCGTGCAGGTGGGGGCTTTTGCTTCGTGGTGCTCTAAATCATGTTTTAGCGCGGGGATTGCTCGAAAAGTGGTATAGTAGCAGCGGGGACAGGTGTCGAAAGCGTCCCAGCCGGGTTTCGTACAGGTGGGGGCTTGCGCATCATAATGCACCAGAGCATGATTATTTAGGTTTCTTTTGCCGTATTTCCCACCACACGCCTCACAGACCGCTTTGGTGGTGCAGGTTGCTGTGCCACCGGTACAGCTTGCGGTACCATTTAAGCCGCAGCGCAAGCAAATGATGCGGTGCGTGCCGTTGCCAAGGGAGGCGTTCGCCGGAGTTTTCCATTTGTGACCGAGAATGCCGTATTCCGCGCCGCATTTTTCACAGGTTTTGCCTGTGGTGCAGGTGGGCGTTTCGGTGCCGCCGGTATGGTCCGAAAGATCTCCATAAACAATGCTGTTCTTCCTGCCGCAGACTGAGCATTTTATATGGATCCTATGCTTGGTTGAATCAACTTTTGTATATCCGAGGATCTCATAGTTTCTTTGTTGCATACAGACGAAGCAGTACGTATAGATAGAATCTGCCGCTTTAACGTTTAACACGATCCCCGGTATCAGGCACACCATTGCCAGCACCGTCAAACACCGGATCAGCCATTTTTTCATGTTACTCCCTCCTTGTCATCAAGCCTTGTTATCCTTTCAGATCAAACTGCACGGACAGCGATGCAAGCACGGCATCTACCACCTTCCGCGCCTCGGCAAGCATATCGATCTCCGCCACAAAAGCGATGACCTGCTCGCGCTCCTGCGCGGGGACCTGCAGCGCACTCAGGCTCATGCTCAGATAGCGCCGTATTTTGCGCTCCAGCGTAAAGTAGGGGTCGCACTGCCGTGCCATGTAGCCGCGCATCATGCCAGCCGTGCCCAGCTCCATCTCGTAGAAATCGCACTCGGCGCACCCGGGCAGATACGCGCTGAACGCCGCCTGCAGCTCGGCCGTGGTGCTGCGGTGGATGATCTCCGCCGTGGCGGGGAAGGTGTACGCTTCCACATAGATATCCCGCAGATTTTCGCTCAGCTCGGTCATCGCCAGCTGCAAAGCCGTTTCCACCGCGTAGAGGTACACCGGCGAGGGGGCGTTTGCCGCCAGCGGCCTTACCGCGCCGAACTGCCTGCTGAACATCATGCCGATCAGCTCGGTCAGCACACCGTCCTTGGTGCGGAAAATATTCTGGAACGACCCGGCAGAAACATCTGCTTCCTTTAAAATTTCTGCCACCTTGGTGTTCGTGTAGCCTTTTTCCAGAAAAAGCCGGACACAGGCGGTCAGTATCCGCCGTTTTGCTTCTTTGCTGTCGTATCTGCGCGCCATTGGAAATCATCCTTTTCTATAATTGGTCTCTGACCCAATTATATATTGATTTGAGAATTGCGTCAAGTAAACTTTTAAGGGCGTATTTTGGGCAGTTTGACGAGGGAGAGCCGGACTGGCTGCTCTACAATAAGCCCTTGGAGTACGCCCAGATGGTGCTGAAAGGGGAGGTAGAGCATTATCTGTCGCTTGGCTGTGACCACGGCAGACTGGAAGATCAAGCCCCTATAAAGAACACGATGCCCACCGACCTATGGTTTTCGCCATAAGCTGGTGGGCATCTTTGGTTATATTGTTTTCTTATACTCCGGGAATCTATTCAAGCTGTGATTTTCACTCGTTGCAGATTTTTTCTATCGACTCTTGAAATTCTGTTTGTCGAAGCTCTGGCACTCCGCCATATTCACAGTTGAGATACTTATTCCGGATATTATTGGCCGCATACGTTCGCTTGCGGTAATCCGATATGCATCGTATTTTTTTATCTGACGGATTATCAGGATCCACACTCAAAATATAGGTTGCCTCTCGTGCAAAACTCGCTTCCATCAACATTGTATTATGCGTTGTCATAATCACTTGACCTTTGAGAATCGGCCGAATCTCTTCCAATAATTTCTGGAACAGCAAATCGTGAATGTTGGCTTCTGCCTCATCCAAAATAACTACTCCTCCCATGCAGGCTGTTAACAAATAGCACGATATATTCAACAATTGACAGTTACCGGCAGATTCTCTTTCAAAGTCAATCCGACGATAATTGCCTGCAATATATTTTTCCTCAATCAGTTTATAGTAGATTTCGTCATCATGAAATTCTTTTTTATAAAATATCTTGCGAACGCTAAGATCAACACTCGTAAATAGTTGTGTAAAAAAATCGCTTGCATAATCTAACTCTGTCTCTCTTCGAAGAGACAGATGACCTTGCAGTGGCCGCTTTAAAACTTGCAGCTTAGAACTTAGTCCTTCCCAGCTTTTGTTGCCCATCGAAACAGCACAAGACAAACCTCGAAATTCTCTTAGCACAGTATTGAAATTCTCTGTTACATTATCCCGTCCAAATGCATTGGATTTATCTTTCATCTCATAAAGTAAAATTGCTAAAAGAGAATGCTTTCCCCAATAACGTTTTGCTGTTTCCTTTACGTCTACCAAAAAATCCTTCCCATTGGTTCCTTGAATAACTGTATCATTAATCAGAATACCATCAGAACTACAGTCAAAATAAAGTCCTCTGCGCCGATTAAGAACATATTCTAAACGCTCATGCACAATTTCATCCTGTCCAAATTCTACCCGATAGCAGCCGTTGTTACCGTTAATGTTGAACTCATACTCTGCAACTATCGGATCTTCACAGTCAATCATTCGATAGTCTTTTATGATGGCAGACATATCCCTTAAACTATGTCGCATTTGCTCGCGCATCACTTTTTCCATCTTTTCATCTTGAAAGATAGCATCTCGAGTTAGAAGCCTTTCATAGGCATCACGTACATCCATGGTGCGAGTCAACTCCGGTAGCAAAACAAAAGCAGACATTAGATTAGACTTGCCCGCACCGTTTTCTCCGTAGAGTACCGCAAGATGCTTTGGGACGTTTCCTTTTTCTGTCAAGTCAAATACGATATGGTCAAACGAACGGAAGTTTTCCAGTGTTATCTTTGTAAACATTGCAGTTCCCTCCTTAAATCTTAGTATCTCACATTTCAGCCGGCTTTTCAAGACTTAAACCAACCCAATTGCAGAAACAATTTCAATATTAGAGAGGATAATTATCGAATTTTTGAAATATTTCCCAAAAGCCCTTGACAAAAGCGTAGTTTGACGCTACAATAGCATTCAGAGATGGCAGTCGAGCTAGCCGAGTGCTATCTTTCGGGCATGAAAAAAGACGCCCGGCAAGGCGTCTTCTTCTCCGACTCTTCCACAAAGATTGTCGGCTTGGTAGTGACATACCAGTGATATTATATCACAAAAAAAGCCTCCACGCAATCGGAATCCGTCGAAAAGAACGTGCCATTCAAAGGTGCACTATCTATGATGCACACTTTTGTGCTGGGCCATGTTTCTTCATTGTTCAGCCCTTTGTTTGCCGTATCCTCTCTGTTTATACAGATGGTACGTTTTTCTATACCAACTTGGGTGCATGCTTAGGTTGGTATCCGATTGGCATAAAGGAGGTTGATTTTATGTCAAAAAAGCTTTCATTAATGTTTGTTGGCTATTTTAGGGATTTGGATAAGGATGACCTTCCCAAAAAATCTGGTGTTTATCTGGTCTATGCTGGAAAGCCAGTATCAGATAAGATCGTGTCTCTACGTAAACTCTTTTACATCGGTGAGTCTAGTAATATCCATGACCGCATTGTGGAACATAACCGGGACAAAGATTGGAAGGATGGGCTAAAAGAAGGGGAGCTTCTATATTATGCATATGCCCTCGCACCGAAGGACGAGCGTTTATTGGAAGAGGCCGCTCTCATTTACTATTACAAACCGCCATATAATACAGAGTATGTAGACAACTATCCCTTTGAAAGGGTCGAACTCAATCTTTCTGGTCCTGGGAAATCAAAGACACCGTTTGAAATGGATTCATCAATTAAAGTCAGCTAATGTAAGTCGATATTTAAAATAGTCACAAGAAAAAGGGCTATCGCACGAATTTTGTTCGATGAGATAGCCCTTTTTCTTTACCGGCATCTCTATTTATTTCGGAAAAGGCAGCTACTGTTTGTTACTCGGGATTCTTTGGCAGGCGGTCGTACAGCACTACCGTGTCAGAGGTTTCAATCTGTACCCGCTCTTTCTTGAGCAAGGCGCGGGAACGCTGGTTTGTGCGGTAGTCGCGGTCACCCTTCTCAAAGGCAGAACAACACAGGAAGTCACACATAGCATCACCCACAGAGGATTCTTTGATAATAAAAACGAACGCTGTTGGTTCGTTTTGACTGGAAATTATATAATCCGCCTTAATTTTGGTGACGAATGGGTAAAGATTTGGCACGTATGAGAATAGTTCAAAGTCTTGTTCCAATACTTCTTTTAGCCGTACCAGTGCCAAAAGCCGTGGTTCGACCATCTCACGATACTGCATACCCTTTTGTATAGCTTTATAAGTAATTTTACCAGACAGAATCATGTCTACTATCTTCCGAGAATTATATCGCGGAAGTGAAATATCTTTCAAGTATTGAAATCCTGCAAGATGCGAAAATTCATCTGCTGAAAACGTCAGGTTAATCTCATATGATTTATTTCGACAACCATATGTGAGGATATACCGATAATTCATCAGGTCCTTCCAAACAGCGGCTGCTTGATACAAAACATTTTGCTGTTCGTCCTGCACCTTTTCACCTTCCCTCAAAAAAATAGAAGCCCTGCCGAAAGGCAAGGCTCCTATTA
>OLPH01003191.1_pt1 | contig 11768 bp, 9 predicted proteins | sample 1672951 | NCBI WGS metagenome assembly OLPH01 (sample SAMEA3136740, study PRJEB25190) | human gut metagenome
ATAAAAGAACTTGGAGAAATTATGGATGCCGGTTTGGACTCTCTGGGGCTTGGCGTTGTTCCGCTATCTATGGATCAGGTCGTGCTTGGAGATTTGAAACGATCTCGTCTGCATGAGATAAAAGTTTTGTTCATTACAGGGATGAATGACGGAAAGATTCCTCCGAATTTAGAAGACAGAGGAATCATTAGTGATGATGAAAAAGAACTTTTAAAGCAATATGGAATTACTCTGTCACAAAATCTATTAGAGCAGTCGATGGAAGATGAGTTTTATATGTATATGGCATTTTCTAAGCCAGCGGAAGAACTCTATTTTTCTTATTCATTAACGGATAGTGACGGGACAGCACTTCGGCCTTCTGTTCTTCAAAAGAATTTAAGTTGTCTTTTTCCAAAGCTAAATAGAAAGAAATATCCAGAGGAAGAAAAAAGATATTATTTTAATGAGGAAGATAGCAGAGAGTTTTTATTGCAGGGGCTTCTTCAAATGAAACACCATCCCGAACAAATAAAAAAGAATAAAGCCTTTCTTATGTTAGCAAATTATTGGAATCAGTATTCAGAAAAGAAAAAAGATCTGGAAAAATATGGACAGTATCTGGAAGAATCATATGAGGAACCAAAATTATCGGAAGATTTAATGGAAGAACTTTATGGGAAAGAAATTTCAGGCAGTGTAACCAGGCTGGAACGATTTGCTGCCTGTCCATATCAGTATTATTGTATTTATGGTCTGGAATTAAAAGAAAGAGAAGAATACAAGATTCGACCGATGGATTTGGGAAATCTTTTCCATAAGGCATTGGAAACTTTTTCAAAAAAGGTGAAGGATTCAGACTATAGCTGGAAAACAATTCCGGAGAAGGTGCAGAATGAATATATTTCGGAAGCATTGCAAACTGCTATGGATGAGAATCTTGGTGATGTATTTTACAGTTCTTCAAGAAATCAATATAAGATAAAGACAGTAGAGCGAATTATGAGAAGGACGATAGGGGTTCTTCGTGCACATTTAAAGAACAGTGAATTTGAACCGGATCGTTTTGAACTTCACTTTGGAAAGCAGGAGCGATTAAGAGAGGCTGAAGTGCCTCTTTCAAATGGACGGAAAATGTTTCTCTTAGGAACGATTGACAGGGTGGATGTCTGTGAAGAAGATGACAGGGTTCTTATGCGTGTGATCGACTATAAATCCGGTGCTAAAAAGTTTGAAATGGAAGATTTTTATTATGGACTGGAACTACAGTTGATTATTTATATGAATGCAGCAGAGGAGATATATCATAAAGAAACAGAGAAAGAAGTGACACCTGCTGGTGTGTTCTATTATCAGTTACAAGATCCTATCATTAAAGCAGATCATGCAGAGGAAGAGAGTCTGCTTAAAAATTTCCGCATGTCTGGAATGGCGAATAGTGATGGAGATATTTTAAATAAACTTGAGGCACCTGACGGTGACTTTCTGTCTATGCCGGTCCGTCTGAAAAAATCAGGAGAACCATATAAAAATTCTCCGGTAATGGGAACACAGGATTTTCATTATATGGGCGGGTATGCAAAAAGAAAAGCGGCTGAACTTGGAGGAAGGATTTATAAAGGAGAAATTCGTCCAAGACCATACCGAAATAAAAAGGGAACAGCCTGCGATTATTGTCCGTTTGCCGATGTATGTGGATTTGATGTGAAATTGCCGGGATATGAATATCAGAGTTTTCAGAGTTTATCTGTAGAAGAAGTTTTGGAAAAAATAAGAGAGGAGGGAGAGTAAGATGAATTATACAAAAGAACAGGAACAGGCAATATTTCTGAGAGGGAAAAATATCATGGTATCTGCCGGAGCAGGAGCAGGAAAGACAAGAGTTCTTGTGAGTCGTATGGCGGAACTGATCATGGATAAAGAACATCCGATAGAAGCAGATCGTTTTCTTGTAATGACATTTACGAATGCAGCAGCGGCGGAAATGAAAGAACGTATCGGAACCGAATTAGAAGAACGCCTGGAAAAAGATCCGGATAATCTTTATCTTAGAAAACAGATAAGAAAGATCCGGCAGGCGGATATTTCAACAATACACAGTTTCTGTAATCATCTCATTCGAACACATTATAATGAACTTGCGATAGATCCTTCCTTTCGAATTGGTGAAGAAGGGGAATTATTTCTGCTTCGCCAACAGGCAGTAGAACAGGTATTAGAGGAAGCATATGCCTCAGGAAGAGAAAGCTTTCTACAGTTTGTTGAAGCATATGCGCCGGGAAAGAATGATACCGTTCTTGAAGAAATGATCGAAGATTTGTATCGTTTTTCACGCAGTTTTCCTAATGCAGACGGCTGGTTTGAAAAGACAGGGAAAGAGGCAGCGATTCTTGCAGGAAAAGATGGCTGGGATACTTCTACTGCAGTGACTCTTCTTCTTTCCAAAGCACAAAAGGAAAGTTTACAAATACAGGAAGAACTGTATCAGCTATTAGAGAGTGTCACTGAAGATGCTCCTGAAAAATATACAGGACTTCTTCAGGAGATAAAAGAATATATAAATTCTCTGACCCAAGCGAAAGACTACAATAGTTATTATAAAGTCTTATCTCAAAAATCGATTTCCTCTTTTCCAAGAGCATCCCAAAAAGAAAAAGAGTGGGAATTATATGAAGAAGTAAAGGAGTTTCATCAGAAGGTAAGAGAACAGATCAATAGTCAGAAAGAGAATGTATTTACGGCATCGGCTGAAGAATTGCAGAGGGAAGCAGCAGTAATCTATCCTCTTTTAGAAGAATATATGGCTCTTACAAAGCGATTTGCAGAAATATATTTTTTGTGTAAAAAAGAAAAAAATGTTTATGATTTTGATGATCTAGAACACTTTGCATTAGAACTTTTAGTAGAATCTTATGATAAACAGGGAGAGGCGCAGCCTTCAGAAACGGCAAAGGAATTATCAAAAAAGTATAAGATGATCTTTGTGGATGAATACCAGGATACAAATCTTGTACAGGAAACAATACTAGAAATGTTGTTGAATAAGAAACACAATTCACTATTTACTGTAGGGGATGTAAAACAAAGCATTTACCGTTTCAGACAGGCAAGACCAGATTTGTTTTTAAGAAGAAAAGACCAATATATATCGCAGGTTGATGCAGGAGTTTCTATTGAACTTCGGGATAATTTTCGAAGTGCACCGGGAGTATTGACATTCACAAACTATATTTTTTCGCAGTTGATGGAAAAAGAGTTTGGCGGGGTTGACTATAATGAAAAGACAGCACTTCGTCCGGGAGATGGTGGTCCGATGATGCAGGATGAAGAAACTTCGGAAATTTTATTTTTCCAAAAAGACAGTGCATCGGCACTGAAAGAAGTTCCGGAAGATATTTTGGCAGAAAGTGCGGTCATCTGTAAAAGAATCAAAGAATTAATTGAAGAAGGTTATCACTATGGGGATATGGTAATTCTGTTAAGATCCGGGGCAGGAAGAATGGAACCGATGGCTGAGTTTTTAGAGCAAGAGGGAATCCCGGTAAGCTGTGATAATAAAACAGGATATTTTCAGACAAGAGAAATTACAGTCATGTTGAATTATCTTTCTATTGTAGATAATATATATCAGGATATTCCAATGGCATCGGTCATGTTATCTTCTATTGGAAAATTTACAGAAGAAGAACTGGTGAAACTCCGGGTACTCATTGAAGAACCTGTGCGTGGAAAATATACGTTATATGACTTTATGCGTCTTTATATGCAGGAAGGAACAGAAGAAGAATTAAAGAAAAAGATTCGGGATTTTCTTATGGATCTGCTCTATTTCAGACAGCAAAAAAAGGAACAGCCGCTTAGCACATTGTTGTGGGATATTTACGAGAGGACAGGTTTTTACTATGATGTGCAGCTTATGCCGGATGGGGAAAAGAGAAAAGAAAATCTTTTAATGCTTCTAAAAAAAGCAGAAGATTACGAAAAAACGGTATTTAAAGGCCTGTTTTATTTTAATCGCTATATGAAGCAGCTTAAATCTTATGAAATCGAAATGGGAGAAGCCGGAACCAGTATGGAAGAGGAAGATGTCGTAAAGATTATGACGATTCATAAAAGCAAGGGGTTAGAATTCCCGGTAGTGTTTGTAAGCGGCTTGTCTAAAAAATTTAATCGTATGGATTTAAATAAGGCAGTTCTTTGTCATCCGGAACTTGGCATCGGAATGGAATGTGTGAATACAACACTACGGTTTCATCATCCATCATTGATGAAAAAAGCCATTCAGGAAAAAGCGTGGAAAGATACCCTTGAAGAAGAAATGAGAATTTTGTATGTTGCAATGACCAGAGCAAAGAGAAAGCTGATTCTTACAGGGTTAATAAAATCAGAAGAGTTAGAAGCTGGGATGCGGGCAAGTATACAGGCGCAAAAATGGCGTGCAGGAAGTATGATGGATTGGATTCTTCCGATTATGGCAGAACAATTTCAAAATACAGATAAAATATGGCTGAAAGCACGATTATTTAGCTGGTCTGATATAGAAGAACTTTTTAATGCCAGAGAAAGAGAAGAGGCTGCATTTTCCTATCGGCATTTTATGGAGGAATACGTAGAAGGGCAGGACAGTTCTCTGATTAAGAAAGCTTTTTCTCATGTGTATCCAAATATGGAAGCAACAAAGTGGAAGAGAAAGTATTCTGTTTCAGAGTTAAAGTCTCTTTCGCAGATAACGCTTCCAAATGAAGAGAGTGTTGTGTATGAGCCGGACGAGGAAGAAAGGATCATCCCACAGTTTCTTAAAGAAGAACGAGAAGAAGTCGGTGGAGCGGCGAAGGGAACCATCGTTCATAAAATAATGGAAATGCTTCCATTTGCTAAAATTCAGACGAAAAAACAGCTTTTTGATTGGATTACTGACTTAGAACAGAATTATCCTGAATCAAAACAGATTTCCGCTAAGTGGCTGTATCGGGGAATAGAAGCATTTTTATTTTCGGAACAAGGCGAAAAAATACGCAAAATGGATGAGGCAGGTAAAGTAAAAAAAGAACTCCCATTTACAGTAGGGCTGCCGGTTTCTCTGATCAATCAGGACACAGAAGCAGAGGATACGGTTGTTGTACAGGGTGTGATAGATGCCTGTGCAGATATGGGGAATCATCTGTGTTTAATTGACTATAAGACAGACCAGATTAAAGAAGGGGAAGAGCAGCAGCTTCTTGACCGATACGGGAATCAGATGTTATATTATAAAGCAGCCCTTGAGCAGATTTTAGAAAAAAGAGTCAGTGAGATTTATTTATATTCTTTTTCATTGAAAAAGTTTATCTCAGTCGAGAAAATTCTCACTTCCATAAGTGGCGAGTAATTAATAAATTGGTCTCAGTGAGAATGTAATCCTCACGTGCGTTCTATTTGAAATACATGAATTTAGAGGAAAGAAGAGGAGAGAATGCGTAAATTTTTGAAATTTCTATCACAACGTATCGTTATTGTGACTTTTCTTATTTTTTTGCAGGTTTTATGGTTTGTTGGATTATTTCTTAAATTTACATCTTACAGTCAGTATATTACAGCTGCATTTAAAATACTTAGCATCTTAGTTGTTATATATATAATGAACCGGAGTGATAATCCGTCAGTGAAACTGGTGTGGGTTATTGTCATATTGTTATTTCCGCTCTTTGGCGGGCTTTTATATCTTACAATAGGTGGAAAACAACCAATATCTTATCTTCGTAAAAAGTTAGAACCCATGATAGAAGAGAGCGAGAGGCATTTAAAAATTGATCCACAGATTGAAGAAGAATTGAAGCTTACAGACGGGAGTACAGCATCGCAGATTTATTATCTGGAACATCAGTCAGGCTTTCCGGCATATAAAGATTCAAAAGTAGATTATTATCCTTCTGGAGAAGAATGTTTTCGTATTATGGTTGAGGAACTGAAGAAAGCGCAGAAGTATATTTATCTGGAATACTTTATTATAGAAGAAGGGATTATGTGGAACACGATTCTTGACATTTTAGAGGAAAAAGTAAAGGCAGGAGTCGATGTAAGGGTTATGTATGATGATGTGGGATGTATTTTTAATCTTCCATCACATTATGCAGATTCTCTTCGCAAAAAAGGAATCAAGTGTGTAGTTTTTAACAGATATATTCCTGTTTTCTCTACCGTATTTAACAACAGAGATCATCGAAAAATTCTTGTAATTGATGGAAATGCTGCGTTTACGGGTGGGATTAATTTTGCAGATGAATATATTAATGAGAAGCAGAGATTTGGTTACTGGAAAGATAATGGAGTGCGAATAACGGGAAAAGCGGTATACAGTATGATACAGATGTTTTTACAGATGTGGAATGCATTTGCACCGGAAAAAGAAAAGCTTGACTATGAGAAGTTTTCTTTGGAAGAGGTAGCGTTATTGCCGGAAAAAGAAAGGGGAATTGTTCTTCCCTACTCGGATCATCCCCTCGATTCAGAATTTGTAGGCGAGAGTGTATACATTAATCTGATCAACAGCGCACAGAAATATATTTATTTTTTCACACCGTATCTTATTATCGACAATGAAGTCGTTACGGCTTTGATCCTGGCAGCAAAGCGTGGGGTTGATGTAAGGATTATTACACCGGGAATACCTGATAAGAAGATGATCTTCCTTGTAACACAGTCTTATTATCCTCAGCTTGTAGAAGGAGGCGTAAAGATTTTTCAGTACAGACCGGGATTTGTTCATGCAAAGTGTGCTGTCTGTGATGATAAGATCGCAACAGGACGCTGTCGATCCCATCGGAATCTTGATTACCGCAGCTTGTATTTACATTTTGAAAATGGACTGTTTTTATATGATTGTCATACAGTCATGGCTATTAAGCAGGACATATTAGATACGTTAGAAGACTGTAACCACATTACGGAAGAAATGTGCAAAAAAAATATGTTTTTTTTATTACTACAGGGAATTTTGCGGATTTTTGCTCCGTTATTATAAAATGTACTCACAAAATCAAGCACATAAAGATTCCGAGAGCACATTAAAGATTCGATCATTAAAAACAGACGAAACTATGTGACGGAAACGATAGGAAAAGAAATCGAGGAAAAATAAATGGGAAGTTACGAAAATTTTGCCAGAGTATATGATGAACTCATGGATAATGTGCCTTATGAAGAGTGGGCACAATTTATTTTAAATCTTTTGCAGGACAGAAAGATAACAGAAGGTCTGGTATTGGAACTTGGATGTGGAACAGGAAAGCTGATGACTTTGCTTGGCAAAGCGGGATTTGATATGATTGGAGTAGATAATTCTGTAGAGATGCTGCAGATTGCCAGAGAAAAGACTTCACAGGATTTCCTCTATCTTTTACAGGATATGAGAGAGTTTGAATTGTATGGGACGGTAAAAGCAGTAATTTCTGTTTGTGACAGTGTGAATTATATTACAAAAAAGGAAGAATTAAGGAAAGTTTTTCAGCTGGTAAATAATTATCTTGATCCGGAAGGGGTATTTATTTTTGATTTCAATACAGAATATAAATACCGCGAGCTGATCGGAGAGACAGTGATTGCAGAAGATAGGGAAGATGTTAGTTTCATCTGGTTTAATGAATACGATGAGGACAGTCATTTGAATGATATTGACCTTAAAGTATTTGTACAGGAAGAAGGAGACATTTACCAAAAATTTCAGGAAGAGCATATCCAGAGAGGATATACTCTTGATGAAATAAAACAATTATTAGAAGAAAGTGGTCTGATTTTTTTAGAGGCCTATGAGGAATATACGATGCAGGCTCCACAGCCGGATAGTGGCCGGATCGTGGTAGTTGCGCAGGAACATGGAAAAAACAGGAGGAATTAGAATGAGTGATTATATTATAAGAGGTATGGCAGCTGACAAACAGGTACGTTTTTTTGCTGCGAATACAAAGGAATTAGTAGAGAAAGCAAGACAGATTCATAACACAAGTCCGATTGCTACAGCAGCGCTTGGAAGATTAATGACAGGAACAGCAATGATGGGAAGTATGTGTAAGAATGACAGCGATATTGTTACGGTTCAGATTAAGGGAGACGGTCCTATGGGCGGGCTTGTTGTGACATCTGATGCGAAGGCGAGGGTAAAGGGATATGTTTATAATAAAGATGTTATGCTTCCTCCAAATGCCCAGGGAAAGCTTGATGTAGGCGGTGCAATCGGAAATGGTGTTCTTACTGTAATTAAAGATCTTGGTTTAAAAGAACCGTATTCTGGACAGACAAACCTGATTACCGGAGAAATTGCAGAGGATTTGACTTATTATTTTGCATCTTCTGAACAGATTCCTACATCAGTAGCATTAGGGGTTCTCATGAATAAGGAGAATACGGTAAGACAGGCCGGAGGTTTTATGATTCAGATGATGCCATTTGCCAGCGATGAAGTTATCACAGCGTTAGAAGAACGATTAAAAGACTTTACTTCTGTAACTTCACATCTTGACAAAGGAGAGACACCGGAAGATATGATGGCAGAGTTGTTTGAAGGAATGGATATGACAATTGAAGATAAAATTCCGACAGAGTTTTATTGTAACTGTTCAAAAGAAAGAGTATCAAGGGCAGTGGTCAGTGTAGGAAAAAAGGAACTCACCGATATGATCGAAGAAGGAAAGCCAATCGAAGTGAATTGTCATTTCTGTAATTCTCACTATACCTTCAGTGTAGAAGAATTAAAAGAAATGTTAAAGGCTGCAAGATAAATCCTGCAGCCTCCCGAAAATCATTATAAATAAAGTACAATAGATAAAATAATGATCTTAAAAATTAAGCTTCCTCTTCCTCATGGGAATGGAATTTTAATGGAATGTATCCTCGACGGATCTTTGTCTGGGAAGAAGGTTTTTCTTCTTTTTCTACTGGAACAAACTCTTCTAAATCATCAAGATCGGAATCAAAGATATCTTCTTCGGGTTCATCAGAAGAGTTGTTACCGCAGAATGGACAACCTTTTATGCGGTCTTTTAAAAGATATACTGCCAGAGATACTGTTGCTGCGATACCGATTACGGATAACGCAATTGAAATAATACGATGTTTTTTCATAATTACGCCCTTTCTGTATTCAGTCGGTTCTGATTCCTCAGGCATTCCCATGAAGAATCTTCCGAATGAAAGTATTGGTATGATTGTTATATTTTATTCTAATACTTTTTAAAAAGAAAATCAATTACTAATCAGTTTGACAATATACGATATGATTTCGAATAATGATAATACATATACTTTTGGAGTAAAGTAAAGCATAAACAGATTCCAGGAGTATATTACATAAGGATTAAAAAAGGAGAAGTTACGATATGAGCTATGCAGATAAGTTGTTTATTGATATGTGCAGTGATATTATAGAAAATGGTTATAGTACAGAAGGGGAAAAGGTAAGACCAAAATGGCCGGATGGAACGTATGCATATACCATTAAAAAGTTTGGTGTGGTAAATCGTTATGACCTATCGAAAGAATTTCCGGCAATTACCCTCAGAAAGACATATATTCGTTCGGCAATTGACGAAATTTTATGGATATGGCAGAAAAAATCTAATAATGTACATGATTTAAATAGCCATATTTGGGATGAATGGGCTGATGAAGACGGTTCGATCGGAAAAGCATATGGTTATCAGCTTGGTAAGAAGCATAAATATAAAGAAGGAGAGATGGATCAGGTAGACAGAGTATTATTTGATTTAAAAGAGAATCCGTTTAGCCGCAGGATTATGACGAATATTTATGTTCATGAAGATCTTCACGAGATGAATCTTTATCCATGTGCGTACAGCATGACATTTAACGTAACCGGCAATCGTCTAAACGCGATATTAAATCAGCGTTCACAAGATATTCTGGCAGCAAATAACTGGAATGTTGTACAGTATGCAGCATTGCTTATGATGTTTGCACAGGTAAGTGGTTTTGAGCCGGGAGAACTTGTCCATGTGATAGCTGATGCGCATATTTATGATCGTCATATCCCAATCATAAAGGAACTGATAAAGAGGCCAACTTATCCGGCACCGAAAGTTACATTGAATCCAGAGGTAAAGGATTTTTATAAATTTACAGTAGATGATTTTATGATTGAAGATTATCAGGCCGGTCCACAGATAAAGAATATTCCGATTGCAATATAAATAGTGATGTACTTTCGGAGTTCTTACTGCATTTGCTTTTGTGAAAAGATTCCGAAAGCGTAGAGTATGATAGGAGGAGAAAAATGAAACTGATTGCAGCAGCAGATAAAAACTGGGCTATTGGAAAAGATGGAGAACTTTTAGTACGTATTTCAGAAGATATGAAGAACTTCAGTGCAATGACAACAGGAAATGTTATTGTTATGGGAAGAAAGACTTTAGAAAGTTTTCCGGGAGGGAAACCTCTTCCGAATAGAGTTAATATTGTTTTAACACATAAAAAAGATTATAATGGAAAAGGTGCAATCGTTGTGCACAGTGAAGAAGAATTGTGGGAAGAACTTTCCAAATATGACACAGAAAGTATTTTTGTAACAGGTGGAGAAAGTATTTATCATATGTTGCTTCCTTATTGTGATACGGCATATATTACCCGTCTTGATTATGAATATCAGGCAGATACATGGATGCCGAATCTTGATAAAGAAGAAAACTGGAGTATGGTAGAAAAAAGTGAAGAGAGATATTGTTTTGATCTGATCTATCATTTTACTACTTATAAGAATGCGGTTCCGGAACTACATTAAGGAAAAGTAAAAGAAAAGGGGGATATATTATGCCATATATTGAAGTAAAGTTAGCAAAGCAGGCATCAAGAAAACAGGAAAGAATTCTTACAGAGAAGTTAGGGGAGGCAATCACAACAGTACCGGGAAAGACGGCAGCAGGCCTTATGGTGTCTATTTCTTCTGATGAACATATTTACAAAGGAGGAGAATTCCTTGAATATGGAGCATATGTTCATGTTGTTTTTAAAACAGGAGTGACAAGAACGGATTGTGAAAAGTTCAATGAAGCGATTTTTGCAATTATGGAAGAAGACTTGAAAGTACCAAAAGAAAATGTATATACTACATTTCAGTACTGTGATGATTTCGGAGTGCAGGGACGTTTTTTGTAAATTGGAATGAAATAAATAGTAAATAATAATAAAAGTAAAAATGGAGAAATATATGAGCAGAGAAAAGGAAGAATTACTGGGAGTGACTCTCCTTGGAAATCAGAAAACAAAGTATCCGCAGGATTATGCACCGGAAATGCTGGAAACTTTTATAAATAAACATCAAGATCATGATTATTTTGTAAAGTTTAACTGCCCGGAGTTTACAAGTCTTTGTCCAATGACCGGACAGCCGGATTTTGCGACGATTTATATTTCCTATGTTCCGGATGTGAAGATGGTAGAGAGCAAGTCTTTAAAGTTGTATTTATTCAGTTTTAGAAATCATGGGGATTTCCATGAGGATTGTGTAAATATCATTATGAAGGATCTGATTCAGCTTATGGAGCCAAAGTACATTGAAGTGTGGGGCAAGTTTACTCCGCGAGGAGGAATATCGATCGATCCGTATACCAACTATGGAAAGCCGGGAACAATGTGGGAAAAAGTGGCGATGGATCGTCTTGTAAATCATGATCTTTATCCGGAAAAGGTAGATAATCGATAAAATACGAACAAATTTTTGCGAACGCTTGTTTTTAAAGAACAAATGTGCTATACTAATGATACGAGAAAGAATATTTTATCAGTATTATAGATTTTATTAA
>OLPH01003205.1_pt1 | contig 11721 bp, 8 predicted proteins | sample 1672951 | NCBI WGS metagenome assembly OLPH01 (sample SAMEA3136740, study PRJEB25190) | human gut metagenome
CGTCGTCATCGACCTGGGGGCCGACCACCGGCTCGAGGAACGCTCCGCGTGGGACGCCTACTACGGAGGGGACTTCTACGAGCACTGGGCGTACGGCATGCCCGAGCTCATCACCGGCAAAGCTGCGGACGGCTCCTACACCCGCCAGCGTGCGGCGCTTCCTGGCACCAAGCGCATCGCAGGTCCTGGCTGCAACGTCACCGCCACCACGCTGGCCCTCCAGCCCGGCATCGCCGAAGGACTGGTTGAATCGCAGGATATCGTGGCCGATCTGGTCGTCGGATACTCGGGTGCCGGCAAGAATCTCAAGCGCACCAACCTGCTTGCCGCCGAGGCCCTGCAATCCGCCCTGCCGTATTCGGTGGGCGGCAAGCACCGCCACATTCCCGAAATCCTGCAGAACTTCGCCCACGCGGCCGGCAAGAGCGCGGCCGAAGCCAGCGAATTCACGCTCGGCTTCACACCGATTCTCGCCCCCATGTCCCGAGGTATCCTCGCCACCGTGTCCGCCCGCATGACGGACAAGGCCAAGACACTGAGCGATGAGGAGATTCGCGCCGTATGGTCCAAGGCCTATGAAGGTCAGGACTTCATGGTGCTGCTGCCCGAGGGCACGCTGCCCGCCACCGGCAACATCATCGGATCCAACGCAGCCCACCTGCAGGTCGTCACCGACCGCAAGGCCGGCCGCATCTACGCTTTTGCCGCCATCGACAACCTCAACCGTGGTACCGCCGGACAAGCGGTCCAATCACTGAACATCGCACTAGGCCTGCCGGAAGACGCGGGCCTGACCAAGATCGGAGTAGCACCGTGAGCGTTACATTTGCACAAGGTTTCTCCGCCGCCGGCGTGGCGGCTGGTATTTCATCCGTCGAAGGCAAGAAGGACTTGGCCCTCGTGGTCAACAACGGCCCGCTCGACGCGGCTGCAGGCGTGTTCACCTCGAACCGTTTCTGTGCCGCCCCGGTGCAGTGGAGCCGTAAGGTCGTCGCCGACGGTCACGTCAAGGCCGTGATTCTGAACTCCGGCGGTGCCAACGCCTGCACCGGCGAGGCCGGTTACGCCCAGTCCGTCGCCACCGCGGAAACGGTCGCCGGTCTCATCGGCGCCGAACCGAATGATGTGGCTGTCTGCTCCACCGGTCTCATCGGTGAACTGCTGCCGTTGGACAACGTGCTGGCTGGTGCCAAGAGTGCCCATGAGGCTCTTGCCGCCACCGCCGAAGCCGGCACCGACGCCTCCCACGCCATCATGACCACCGACACCAAGCCGAAGACGGTCGAACTGACCGGCTCCAACGGTTGGAAGATCGGCGGCATGGTCAAGGGCTCGGGCATGATTGCCCCGCAGCTGGCCACCATGCTGTGCGTCATCACCACCGATGCGGTTGTCTCCGCCGGTCAGATGCAGGCCGCACTCGCTGTGGCTGCCGAACATTCGTTCAACCGCATCGACGTGGACGGCTGCATGTCCACCAACGACACGGTCCTGCTGCTCGCCTCCGGTGCCTCCGGCGTCGAACCGGACAAGGACGAATTCAACAAGCTGGTGCGTGAGGCCTGTGCATCCCTGTCCCGCCAGATCATCGGCGACGGCGAAGGTGCCTCCCACGACATCCGTATCACCGTCACCGGTGCCACCAGCGAAGACGCGGCACTTGCCTGTGGTCGTGCCGTCGCCGCCTCGAACCTGCTCAAGTGCGCCATCTCCGGCAACGATCCGAACTGGGGCCGCATCGTCAGCTCCCTGGGCACTGTGCCGCCTGAAGTCGCGCCTTACGATTCGAACAAGGTGACCGTGGACGTCAACGGCGTGCGCATCTGCGAGAACGGCGGTGCCGGCCGCGACCGTAGCGAGGTCGACATGACCCCGCGCGAAGTCCACATTGACATCGACCTGAACACCGGCTCGGACGCCGAGGCCACCGTCTGGACCGACGATCTCACCCACGAATACGTCCACATCAACGCCGACTACGAAAGCTGACAAACAGCCCAGTGGGCTGTTTGTAGCAGCCGGCAGCGATAGCGTCGCCGGCGTCGCAGAAAAGAGAAAAATTGTCTACAGAATTGAAGGGACCTGGGTTCCATTTCGACGTGCACACCGATTTGCGCGCCGATCAGAAGGCAGAAGTGCTTATTGAAGCGCTGCCATGGCTGGAGGAGTTCGCCGGCCAGCGTATCGTCGTCAAATACGGCGGCAATGCCATGGTCGATGACCATCTGAAGCAGTGCTTCGCCGAAGACATGGTCTTTCTGCGTCAGGTGGGTCTGCACCCGATTGTCGTGCACGGCGGCGGCCCGCAGATTTCCCACATGCTCAAGGCCCTCGGCATCAAATCCGAATTCAAGGGCGGCCTGAGGGTCACCACCCCCGAGGCCATGGATGTGGTGCGCATGGTTCTGACCGGCAAGGTTTCACGCGAACTGGTAGGCCTGATCAACGCGCACGGCCCGCTGGCCGTAGGTCTGTCCGGTGAAGACGGCGGCCTGTTCTCGGCCATGCAGCGCAGGCCCATCATCGATGGCAAGTCCACCGATATCGGCCTGGTCGGCGACGTGGTTTCCGTCGATGCTTCGGCAGTCGAGGATCTGGTGGCCGCCGGTCGTATCCCGGTCGTCTCTTCCGTGGCTCCGAACGAAGAAGATGCCACTGAAGTGCTCAACGTGAACGCCGATTCCGCTGCCGCCGCTTTGGCTGCCGCTGTGGGCGCACACAAGCTTGTTATCTTGACCGATGTGGATGGTCTGTACGCCGATTGGCCGGACAAGAATTCTCTGATTGGCCGGATCGGTGTGGAAACCCTGCGCGATATGCTGCCGGACCTGGAATCCGGTATGCGACCCAAGATGGAGGCCTGTGTCAGGGCCATCGACGGTGGCGTGCCCCAAGCCCATATCATCGATGGGCGCAAGCCGCATTCGATTTTGAACGAGATATTCACCTCCGCAGGCATCGGTACCATGGTTATGCCTGATGAAGGACTGGAAATGAGGAGCTCTTATGGCTACTGAGCATGAGGAAAAACTAGGTACGGAAGACAGCAAGTGGCTGGGAGAGTACTCTCAGGTCCACATGAATGTGTTCGGTACGCCGCTGCGCGTCATGGATCACGGCCAAGGTGCCCACATCTGGGATGTTGACGGTAACGAATACCTCGATTTCCTGGCAGGCATCGCCGTCAATTCCCTCGGATATGCCCACCCCAAGTGGGTCAAGGCGGTTGCCGATCAGGCTGCCAAGGTGGCTCATATCAGCAACTATTTTGCGTCCGAGCCGCAAATTGAATTGGCATCAAAACTGGTCAAGCTGGCTGGTGCACCTGAAGGCTCCAAAGTCTACTTCGGCAACTCCGGTGCTGAAGGCAATGAAGCTGCCCTCAAGCTCGCCAAGCTGTATGGACGCACCTTGCCTGGTGCCCTGCCTTCCATCGGTGGCAAGCCCGCACGCATTCTCGCAATGACTCACGGCTTCCATGGCCGTACGATGGGTGCGCTGTCCGCCACGTGGAAACCCGGTATCCGCAAGCCGTATGATCCGCTGGTGCCGAACATCGAATTCGTGCGCGCCGGCGACAAGGTCGCCCTGCACGACGCTTTTGCACAGACCGGTCTCGGTCGCTATGGCAAGGGTCCGGTGGCTGCTGTGATTCTGGAACTTATCCAAGGCGAAGCCGGCGTGCAGCCGTTGGGCGCCGATTACGTCAAGTTCGTGCGCGAACTGTGCGATATCAACCACGCGCTGCTTATCATCGATGAAGTACAGACCGGTATCGGACGTACCGGCAAGTGGTTCGCATTCCAGCGTGACGATCTGTCCGGCGGCGTGACGCCGGATATGGTGACTTTCGCCAAGGGTGTGGCAGGCGGATTCCCGATGGGCGGCATGATCGCTTTCGGCGAGAAACTTGCGGCTCTGTTCACTCCTGGTTCCCACGGCTCCACCTTTGCCGGCAATCCGCTGGGTGCGGCTGCGGGACTCGCCACTCTTGACGTGATTGAAGACGAGAATCTGGTGGCCAACGCCGAAGCTCGCGGCGAACAGCTGCGCGATGGCATTATGGCCACCGGTAATCCGCTGTTCGTTTCCGTACGCGGCCGTGGTTTGCTGGACGCCGTCGAGCTCAAGCATCCCTGCTCCCACGCGGTGATGAACTACTGCCTCGAACACGGGCTCATCGTCAACGCGGTGGCTCCCAATGCGCTGCGTTTCGCACCGCCGCTGATTGTAACCGCACAAGACGTGGACCAGGCACTTGCCATCCTCAAGGATGTGCCTACGGACCTGCCCGACGACTGATTTCTCTCCGTCACTGCCGACCCACCGATCCAAGGAGATCATCATGACCCCAGAACTTCGCCACATGCTGCGTGACGACGACCTCAACCATGAGGAACAGAAGCAGGTGCTCGAACTTGCCATCAAGTTCCACCACGACCGCTTCTACAAGCAGCCGTTCGCCGGTCCGCAGGCCGTCGCCGTACTGTTCGACAAGCCCTCCACCCGCACCCGTTCCAGCTTCTCCATCGGCGTTGCCGAGCTTGGCGGCTACCCGCTGGTCATCGACAAGTCCGGCTCCCAGCTGGGCCGTGGCGAGCCCGTGGCCGATACCGCTCGTGTGCTCAACCGCATGGCTTACGGTGTGGTGTGGCGCACCTTCGGCCAGGGCCGCGTCGAAGAAATGGCCAAGTACTCCACCCATCCGGTGGTCAACGCCCTGACCGATGACTTCCATCCCTGCCAGATTCTCGCCGACTTCCAGACCATCGCCGAGCACCGAGGCGGCGTCGACAACCTGAAGAACCAGACCATCGCCTACCTCGGTGACGCGGCCAACAACATGGCCAACTCCTACCTGCTCGGCGGTGCCGTGGCCGGCATGGACGTGCGCGTGGCCGGCCCCTACGGCTACCTGCCCCGCCCGGACATCGTGGCCGACGCCAAGCGCATCGCGGCCGAGACCGGCGGCTCCATCCTGGTCACCACCGATGCCAAGGAAGCGGTGAAGGACGCCGATTGCGTGTTCACCGACACCTGGGTCTCCATGGGCGAGGAAGCCGAATACGCCATCCGTTCCAAGCCGTTCTGGGATTACCAGGTCAACACCGAACTTATGGCATTGGCCAAGCCGGATGCGCTCTTCCAGCACTGTCTGCCCGCCTACCGCGGCAAGGAAGTCACCGCTGAAGTGATCGACGGCCCGCAGTCCGTGGTGTGGGACGAGGCCGAGAACCGTCTGCACGCACAGAAAGCGTTGCTGACTTGGTTGACCGGCAAGGCCCGTGGAGACGAAAGCCTGCTCGCATGAGTGAAACCGGTCCGTCCCTGCAGCGCCCTGCCAGCAGGGCGGCGCGGCTGAGTGCCATAGAACAGGCGCTCGCCACGCATATCATCACCTCGCAATCACAGCTGTCCAAAATCCTTATCGACGAGGGCATTGCGGTGACTCAGGCGACCCTGAGCCGCGATCTTGACGAGATGCATGCGGTGAAGACCCGGCTGAAGGACGGCACGGTGGCCTACACGGTGGGTCGCAGCGTCGTTGCTTCGGAAGGTGAGGATGTAGGGGAGCGCGGTGAGGCACAGATGTCCCGCGTGCTGAACGGACTGGTCACCTCGGTGGCCGCCGCCAGAAATCTGGTCGTGGTGCACACGCCTTCCGGTGCCGCACAATACGTGGCCTCGGTGATTGACAAGCAGTCGATCGAAGGCGTGCTAGGCACCATCGCCGGAGACGACACCGTCATGGTGATCTGCACCAATGACGACACCGCCGTCTTCCGCTCCGACTGGCTACTAAGCCTCGCCTCCAAATAACCAACACGCCGTGCATAAATATACAGTCTTCTGTATATACTTGCATCAGTTCGTTTTTCAGACCTTGAACGAAAGGGAACCAATGGCAGATAACAAGCGCATTGTTCTGGCCTACTCCGGCGGTCTTGACACATCCGTCGCCATCTCGTACCTGAAGGAGCGCACCGGCAAGGACGTCGTGGCCGTGTCCCTCGACGTCGGCCAGGGCGGCGAAAGCCTTGAGACCATCAAGCAGCGCGCCCTCGCCTGCGGAGCCGTCGAATCCTACGTGGTCGACGCCCGTGACGAGTTCGCCAACGAATATTGCATGAAGGCCCTCAAGGCCAACGCCATGTACGAAGGCGTCTACCCGCTGGTCTCCGCCATCTCCCGTCCGCTGATCTCCAAGCACCTCGTGCGCGCCGCCCACCAGTTCGGTGCCGACACCATCTCCCACGGTTGCACCGGCAAGGGTAACGACCAGGTTCGTTTCGAGGTCTCCATTGCCTCCATCGACCCGACGCTGAAGGCCATCAGCCCGATTCGCGACCTGTCCCTGACCCGCGACGTCGAGATTGCGTTCGCCAAGGAGCACAAGCTGCCGATCACCCAGACCGAGAAGTCCCCGTACTCCATCGACCAGAACGTGTGGGGCCGCGCCATTGAGACCGGCTTCCTTGAGGATCCGTGGAACGGCCCGACCAAGGACTGCTACTCCTACACCGACGACCCGGCGTTCCCGCCCGTCGAGGACGAAGTGGTCATCGAGTTCAAGGAAGGCATTCCCGTCAAGATCGACGGCCGCGACGTCACCCCGCTGCAGGCCATCGAGGAGATGAACCGCCGCGCTGGCGCCCAGGGCATCGGCCGTATCGACCTGATCGAGGATCGTCTGGTCGGCATCAAGTCCCGCGAGCTGTACGAGGCCCCGGGCGCCGTGGCTCTGATTACCGCACACCAGGAGCTGGAGAACTGCTGCCTGGAGCGCGAACAGCACCGCATCAAGCGTGACATCGACAAGCGCTGGGGTGAGCTGGTGTACGATGCGCAGTGGTTCAGCCCCGCCACCCAGTCGCTCAACGCCTTCATCGAGGACACCCAGAAGTACGTCTCCGGCGAGATTCGCATGGTGCTGCACGGCGGTCGCGCCGTCGTCACCGGCCGTCGCTCCGACAGCTCGCTGTACGACTACAACCTCGCCACCTACGACTCCGGCGACAGCTTCGACCAGAAGTCCTCCAACGGCTTCATCGACATCTACGGCCTGCCGTCCCGCGTGGCCGCCGCCCGCGACGTCAAGTTCGGCAACGGCATCGAGGTGCCGAAGAACACCGTCGAGTAATATCGTCGAACGGCTCCCGCTGATTTGCAAGGCTCTTTTGCGCATATGCGCAGGGGAGCCTTTTGCCTTACTTGAGGACAACTGACATGACAGGGGTACACCCGCTTGGGAACAGCGTAAGTTAGGGGAGCTTGGCTTTGCCCAATCGGGAATAGGTTTCCCAGATGCAGAGCAAGGTGGTGCTGAGGGAACGCCTTTCTTTAAAGTCTCGGACATGAACACGCCGGGAAACGAGTACGAATTGGCTGCGTCAAAGAATTACGTAACCGCTGAACAAATCGCACGTATGGGTTGGCATCCGCTTAATCAGGTGCCCGCAATCTTCTTTGCTAAGGTTGGCGCTGCGGTCATGTTAAATAGGAAGCGGCTGGTAAATGAACCATTCCTGTTGGATAACAACACTATGGCGTTTTCAATGGATTCAAGTCTACTTGACACGCAATTCGGCCAATCATTGTTTGAACGTCTTGATTTGACGAGCTTGATTCAAGTTGGAGCTTTGCCGTCGTTTAACTCATCCGACGTCGAGAGCATATCCGTTTCTTTGCCAAGCACCATGGATGAGCAGCGTCAAATTGGCCAATATCTCTGTAACCTCAATACTCTCATCACCCTTCATCAGCGTAAGCGCGAAAGCCGCATCATCCGCGTGCGCTCATTCATATGGTTAGCTGGTGATATATCCGGCATCGGCGTAAGCGCATATCAACCAGAAAAGAGAAGACCGTATGACCGAAGGCAACACCAACGCCGAAACGTTGTTCTGCGATTACTACGAGCAATGGATCAGCGTATACAAGGAAGGTGCAATTCGTGAAGTGACCATGAAAAAATACCGGCTCACGCAGGCATGGTTGGGCCGGCTCATTCCCGATCTCAAACTCGCCGACATGGATCGCGTGAACTATCAGAAGCTCATCAACGGCTACGCCGAACATCACGAGCGCCAGACGACGATGGATTTCCATCATCAATTGAAAGGAGCCATTCTTGACGCGGTCGACGAAGGGCTGATTCAGCGCGACCCGACTCGTAAGGCAATCATCAAGGGCAAGCCGCCATGCTCAAAGAAAACGAAGTATCTCAATCAGTTCGAGCTTCATGCGGTCCTTGCGGATCTCGAACTCGGCAAGGGACCAAGCTGGGATTGGCTGATACTGTTGGTGGCGAAAACCGGGTTACGGTTCTCGGAAGCTTTGGGACTCACACCCGACGACTTTGATTTCGTGCATCAGACCCTTTCGGTCAGTAAAACGTGGGATTACAAGAACGGCGGAGGATTCGTCCCCACCAAGAACGCATCCTCCGTACGAAAGGTGCAGCTCGATTGGCAGCTTATCATGCAGCTCTCAACGCTCCTGAAAGATATGCCTGCGAGCGACCCCATTTTCGTGAATGGCAAGGTGTATAACTCCACCGCGAATAACATCCTCGCCAGGCATTGCGAACGGGCCAACGTTCCCGTGATTTCGATTCATGGGTTAAGGCACACCCATGCCTCGCTGTTGTTGTTTGCCGGCGTATCGATTGCCAGTGTGTCCAAGCGACTTGGTCATGCAAGCATGAACACCACACAGGACACTTATCTTCATGTCATCCGCGAACTTGAAAACAAGGATGTCGATATCGTGATGCGTGCCCTCTCCACCCTCATCTAACCATTTCAACCACTGCCGCTTACGCTGATGAAGGGTGATGAGATGGTCAACGCTCTCCAGACAAGCTGAAATTGCCCGCTGCTCTTCGAGATTTGCTGGCATTGTGGCTTCGATATCCGCAAACCTGTCATATTTCAGAGTTTGGGTATCTTTCGAGTTTCCCTGTGAATCGCACAGGTATTTATATAGCATCTCAGGCCGCTTCAGAAGATAGCCAAAACAAGTCGAGTCTAACTCGATGGTGGGCCTAGCAACTACGTAAGCTGGGCTAACGATACCATCGTAATCACTTGACCCAACGGCCCCCTGCCACATTCGCATGCTGTTGTAGACAACATCTCCCTTGTGAACCACTTTGTAATTCACAAGACTCGCACCTGGATTTGTATCCCTATCCGATTCTGATGCAGGATATATTCCTTTAGCTACACTGACAGATAGAATCTCCATTGACGATGAGCGTTCATTGCTTTCGAAGAATAGCTCGCCCAACTTACGCTGTTCCCAAGTGGGTATATAATTAATGCATTTATACTGCGGTTTGAAAGCGTGGGATGCGATGACGTACTCCGATTTGATTGAACATGAGGCTGGTGAAACAGAGATACGCTCATATCTAGTAGACGGTGACGTGGTGCCAGTTACCATGCGCATTCCCGCTAACCTGCGGGATTCCGCCAAAGAAGCCGCGTCTCTGAGAGGAATGAGCTTCTCGGCGTTCGTAAGGACATGCATGATCAATGAGTTGGCGAAGGGCGGCAAGTAATTGATTGCGCTCACCGCCATGACCATACAAATAATTGACAACAATCCGGATGGTATCCGTATTTGCCGGGTGGACGGGGAATCGCTTGTCACTGTCGTGGTGCCCAGAGACATGTTGGGCGAGGCGAAGTGTCTTCCCGATCTGCCAGACCGCGGTGTGTATTACCTGCTTGATGAGGATCATGGTGTGCTGAGTCGTGTGTACGCGGGGCAAACCACGAGGGGACTTGTCAGACTTGATGCGCACAAGACTAAAAAGGAGTTCTGGAACAAAGCCATCATGTTCCTCGATAACGATGTCAATATCGACCGTGATGTTCTGGACTCGCTTGAGGCGAAGGCCATCGATTACGTGCGTGAACACGGCTCATATGAGACCGATAACGGGAATACTCCCGCTCCTCGCATGAACCCATACAAAGAGCAGCGGGTGGAGGACCTGCACGGCAGCATTCTTTTCCGCATGCGCGTGCTCGGATATGATCTCGACCGCAAGGAGACAACGCCGGTTGCAGTGAATACCGTGTTCCACACCAAAAAGAATGGCGTGCGTGCGACTGGACGATACAACCGGGATACCGGCCGTTTCACGGTTCTTTCGGGCTCCGAGGTGGACCTTGGTCATGCGGTGATCAAAAATCAAGGAGCCGTGGCAGCTCGACGGCAGCTTTTCGCCGCGCAGACAGGCAAAGTGATTCTTGCGGACGATGTCGAGCTGTCCAGTCCCTCCTCCGCCGCTGTATTCGTTCTCGGCGGCAGCCAAAACGGGTGGATCGAATGGGTCAATGAGCAGGGGCAGACCCTTGATTATGTGTACAGAAGCAAGGAGCATATGAATGAATAAGCAGCAGCTCGCCGCCAAGATCTGGGAGTCGGCCAACAAAATGCGCTCGAAGATCGAAGCCAACGAATACAAGGATTACATCCTCGGCTTCATCTTCTACAAGTTCCTTTCCGAGACCGAAGTCACTCGTCTGCATGCTGATGGCATGGGGGACGAAGACCTCGAAGAATTACGGGAGGATGATACCGAGACCGCGCAGTACGTGCGCGATCTGTGCGGCTACTTCATCTCCTACGATAACCTGTTCTCCACATGGGTGGCGAAGAAGGGGGATTTCGCCATCGCCAATGTGCGCGACGCGCTTTCCGCGTTCGACCGCAACATCGACCCTGCCCGCAAGCGCGTGTTCGCGGGCATCTTCGACACCTTGCAGACCGGCCTGTCCAAACTCGGCACCGATGAGAAAAGCCGCAGCAAGGCCGCACGTGACCTCATCTACCTCATCAAGGACATTCCGATGGACAGCCGGCAGGACTACGACACCCTCGGCTTCATCTATGAATACCTGATCAGCAATTTCGCCTCCAACGCGGGCAAGAAGGCCGGCGAGTTCTACACGCCGAGCGAGGTCTCACAGCTCATGAGCGAAATCGTGGCCTGTCATCTCGCCGGCCGTGAGGAAATCAACATCTACGACCCCACAAGTGGCTCGGGCTCGTTGCTCATCCACATCGGCCAGGCGGTGGCCCGTCGCAACGGCAACCCGAATGACATCAGGTATTACGCGCAGGAACTCAAGGAGAATACCTACAACCTCACGCGTATGAACCTTGTCATGCGCGGCATCCTGCCGGACAACATCGTGGCCCGCAACGGAGACACACTGAAAAGTGACTGGCCGTGGTTCGACACCGACGAGACCAAGGATGAGACCTATGAGCCGCTGTTCGTGGACGCTGTGGTCTCGAATCCTCCCTACTCCCAGAATTGGGAACCACCGGAGGCCGGCGAGGATATCCGCTTCGAATACGGCATCGCGCCCAAGTCCAAGGCGGACTACGCCTTCCTGCTGCATGACCTCTACCATCTGCGCGACGACGGCATCATGACCATCGTATTGCCCCATGGCGTGCTGTTCCGTGGTGGTGAGGAAGGCACTATTCGCCGGAACCTGGTGGAGAACCACCACATTCAGGCCATCATCGGCTTGCCCGCGAACATCTTCTTCGGCACCGGCATCCCCACCATCGTGATGGTGTTGCGCAAACATCGCGACGACGATCATGTGCTCGTCGTGGACGCTTCCAAATACTTCACCAAGGAAGGCAAGAACAACAAGCTGCGTGCGAGCGATATCAAACGCATCGTGGATG
>OLPH01003209.1_pt1 | contig 11715 bp, 9 predicted proteins | sample 1672951 | NCBI WGS metagenome assembly OLPH01 (sample SAMEA3136740, study PRJEB25190) | human gut metagenome
ACTATCTCTGTAAAAGTCATCTTCATAACTGAGACAACACATGAGACGCCCACAAAGACCGTTCATCTTACCAGAATTTAAGGACAAACTCTGATTTTTAGCCATTTTAATAGATACTGGTGGGAATTCGCCCAAAAAACTAGAGCAACACAGGGCACGCCCACAAGGTCCTAAGCCACCATAAATTTTCGACTCCTCACGACTCGAAATTTGGTGGAGCTCAATACGTGTTTTAAAATAAGCTGCCAAATCCTTTAGTAACTGACGGAAATCCACTCGCTTTTCAGCCACAAAATTAATCAGCACATAAGAACCATTTAAAGGAAAGACGATATCAACCACCTTCATCTCCAGCTGATTTTGAAGAATTAAGTCAGCCACTACAGCCATACTCTTTTCAGCCTTCAAAAGGTTGTCATTATATCTAGCAAAGTCCCCCTCCTCAGCTAGTCTTTCAACCCGATTCAGATCATTAGGTAGACTAACCTCAGGAAAATCAGTATTCTCCACGACCACCTGAGCCAAACGCTTGTCCTTTTTTTCCAAAACGACCACAAAGTCATCTTTGGTGTAGTGTCTATCTGGAATGACGTATTCTACCATTCCATTTTCTTCAAATTTGATTCCAATGACCTCTGTCATGATAATACCATATACTCCAATGCATTTTGAAAGCTGACATTGGCTAGCCACATGTTACGGGCCTCATAAACCAATTCAAGCCATCGTCTTGCTTTTGGATTTTGTATATCCTTCCCCAATTGATAAGTTAAGAAATCCCAAACCATTTCTTGCTCTGATTTTTCACCACACTGAACAGCCAATTTTGCAAGGTCCAAATAAAGCAAATCTTGATTAGCCAGCAAGGACTGTGTCAAACGCTCCACTGCATTAATCAAATCAAGAGCCTTATTATCCTTAGCCAAGTGCAAAGCTTGAGCTTCATCCTTGGCAAAGTCTGCCAAGACCTTAGCTTGACTAAGTAACAGGCCTTCCCTCTGTAACAAGTCCTCCAAATAGGCCCGATTCTTAGGAAAATAAAAGAGTTGCGCTCGACTTTTAATCGTCGGTAAGATACGACTATCATCAGCCGTCAAGAGAAAAATGTAAATCTGACTCTGGGGCTCCTCAATAAACTTCAAAAGACTATTGGCCGCATTGACATGCATCTTATCTGCATCACGAATGATAAAAACCTGAGCCTGTCCTTCAAAACTTGATTGACTAAACTCTCTGGTCAACTGCCGAATCGTATCTGTCTTAATAAGTTGCCCTTGAGGTTCCACCAATTTAACATCCGAAAACTCCCCTTGTGCAATCAAGCGACAGGGACGACAGTTACCGCAAGGTAAACCATCTTCAGGCGTCAGACAAAAACGACTCTGTGCCAGCCAAATAGCCATATCGAAACTTCCGAAATCACCCGAGAATAGATAGGCATGACTCAAACGATTTTCTCTGATAATTTGTGAAAATTCTTCGAACAGCTTGCTCTGACTTTCAGCTAATTTCATTTTGCTCCTTACAAATAGCTCTTGATAATTTGCCAAGCATCCTCTATCACTTTATCAAAGGGTTGCGAAGCATCAATCAACTTGATCCGTTCTGGTTCGACCATAGCCAAGTCTAAATAACCTTTACGAACACGTTGATGCATATCAAGCTTTTCCAAATCCAAACGATTAACTTCACGCTCACCATTTGCTGCAATACGTTTCAAGCCAGTTTCGGAATCCACATCAAACAACAAAGTGACATCAGGCTTATGACCATCCGTCGCATAGGCATTTAACCAAGCAATCTCAGTCTGTTCCAAGCCACGACCAGCACCTTGATAGGCAACCGATGAATCAATAAAACGATCCATGATAACCATATTGCCTTTTTCTAGCTCTGGAAGAACCTTTTCGACCAGATGTTGACGACGGGCAGCTATATAGAGCAAGAGCTCTGTCTTAGCATCCATAGCCGTATTATCTACATCCAAAATAACCTCACGGATTTGCTCTGCAATAGCTACTCCACCTGGCTCACGTGTCGTTATAACCTGACCAGGGTAAACTTCTTTTAAACGAGGTAAGAGTGCCTCTAAAACTGAGGTCTTCCCAGCCCCATCTGGCCCTTCGATTGAGATTAATAACCCTTTTGACATGATACTTCCTTTATTTTTTATTATCTTCTATTTTATCAAATTTTAGCTTAAATGAACATTCCCAAAATTATTATAGAGCTTTGAAAACTATATTAAAAAAGAAGTCCATAAAGACTCCCATTACATATCTCGAATGCTTCAAACCATGCCGATTGCAGGGATCGAACCTGTGACCTACGCGTTACGAGTGCGTTGCTCTACCAACTGAGCTAAATCGGCTAACACAGTCATTTTAGCACTCTCTCACAAAATGTCAAGCGCCATGTAATATCACATCACATTGACATGAAAAAGAACTCGGACTAGCCAAGTTCTTTCGTTTCTTACAATGATTTATATAGTTGACTTGCATTTTCAACAGTGAAACCATACTCGTTAAAGATACGGTCGCCAGGTGCTGAGGCACCCCAAGTATCGATAGTAAGTGTTTTGCCTGCAAGACCAACGTATTTGCCCCAACCAAAGCTAGTTCCAGCTTCAATAGCCAAACGTTTTGTTACAGCCGCTGGAAGGATATCTTCTTTATAAGCAGCATCTTGTTCATCAAAGAGATTTTGTGATGGCATAGATACGACACGAACATGAATACCTTCAGCTTCAAGAGCAGCTTGTGTATCAAGAGCCAATTTCACCTCAGAACCAGTGGCAATGATGATACCATCAAGATTACCTTTAGCTTCTGATATGATATAAGCCCCTTTATTGACACCAGCTTCAGCATTTTCAGCTGTACCATCAAGGACTGGCAAGTTTTGACGTGTCAAGACAAGCATTGTTGGACGTTCAGTCTCAGCCAAAGCACGTTTCCATGCAGCATTAGTTTCATTACCATCTGCAGGACGGATAACGTTAAGGTTAGGCATTGAACGCACACTTGCCAATTGTTCGATTGGTTCATGAGTAGGTCCATCTTCACCAACTGCTACTGAGTCGTGTGTCATTACATAAGTTACTGGCAGGTTTTGAAGAGCTGCCATACGTACCGCTGGAAGCAAGTAGTTTGAGAAGACGAAGAAAGTACCACCATAAACACGAGTACCACCATGAAGAGCAATACCATTCATCGCTGCAGCCATAGCAAATTCACGCACACCAAACCAGATATTACGTCCAGCATAGTTGTCTGCTTGGAAATCAGACTCAGCCTTAACCATGGTATTGTTTGAAGCTGAAAGGTCTGCAGAACCACCCCAGAATGAAGGAACTTGTTCAGAAATTTGTTGGATAGCTTGTTGGCTTGACACACGACTAGCTACAGCTGTGCCAAGTTCATGAGCGTTCAATTCAACAGTTGCTGACTCATTTGCAAAAGCAGCCTTGTATTCAGCAGCTAACTCTGGGTAGGCAACTTCATATTCAGCAAATTTAGTTTGCCAAGCATTTTCAGCAGCTTCACCACGGAACTTAATACCAGCTTGAAAACGACGAGCTACTTCGTCAGGAACAGTGAAGGCAGGTGCATCATAGCCGTACACGCTTTTGGCATGATCAATACCTTCTTGACCAATCGGTGCTCCGTGAACAGCTGACGTTCCTTGTCCTTCAGCTCCATAACCAATAATAGTTTTTACTTCGATGATAGACGGTTTATCTGTTTCTGCTTTAGCTTCTTCAATAGCTTTGGCAATGGCTTCCAAATCATTTCCATCTTTAACGAGAATGTGTTGCCAACCATAAGCTTCAAATTTAGCCTTAACGTCTTCAGTGAAAGCCATTGATGTTGGACCATCCAGTGAAATATCGTTTGAATCGTAAAGAAGAACCAATTTACCAAGTTTAAGGTGACCAGCAAGACTGGCAGCTTCTTGAGAAACACCTTCCATCAAACAGCCATCGCCATGTAGGGCATAAGTATAATGGTCAACAATATCAAAATCAGGTTTGTTGAATTTAGCAGCCAAATGCGCTTCAGCCATGGCCATACCAACAGCATTAGCAATCCCTTGACCAAGAGGTCCTGAAGTAGCTTCAACACCATCAGTATGATTAACTTCAGGGTGTCCTGGAGTCTTAGATTCCCATTGACGGAAGTTTTTCAAATCATCCATTGTCACCTTATAACCAGAAAGGTGCAATAAACTATAAAGCAAAGCAGAACCATGACCTGCAGAAAGGACAAAACGGTCACGGTTTGTCCAATTACGGCTAGTCTTTGGATTAACATTCATTACATGGTTCCAAAGTACGTAGGCCATTGGCGCTGCACCCATAGGAAGACCAGGGTGTCCTGAATTTGCGGCTTGAATAGCCTCAATTGAAAGCGAACGAATAGTGCTGACCGCCATTTGGTCAATAGCATCAAAAGTCATGATTTCTAATTCTCCTCTTCTTGGACAATGCAGAGCAAATAAACACTTAGGGTCTGTGCTCTAGTTATACTGCCTTTATTATAGCACATTATCAGACTATTTGGGCAATTCAATTCTATTTGAAAAGGCTTAAGTTCATTTATGACTAGACCTTATTTATCCGATTTACAAAGTGGCAGTTTTTGTATATGGATAGAATGACGTTTTGGAAACACGATTGAACTGATTATAAAAAATCAAAGATCCTTTAAGTGATAAATCAGTAGATAAATTGATTTTCAAGTTAAAAGCATAATGCTATCAATCATACTCCACCCGATACGAAATCCATAGCAACAGCGTGACTTTCCAAGACATAAGAAAAAGCCGAGGAAACCTCGACTTTATAAAAGATTATTTAACGAAGTCAAGCAATGCCAAGAAGCTATCAGCTTGAAGTGATGCACCACCTACAAGAGCTCCGTCTACATCTGGACAAGCCATGTATTCTGCAACGTTTTCAGGTTTAACTGAACCACCGTATTGAACACGTACTTTGTCAGCAACTTCTTGACCGAAGTCAGCAGCAACAACATCACGAACAACTTTACACATTTTTTGTGCATCGTCTTGTGAAGCTGATTTACCAGTACCGATAGCCCAGATTGGTTCGTAAGCGATAACTGTTGAAGCTACTTGTTCAGCAGTCAAACCAGCCAAAGCAGCTGAAACTTGAGCACCTACGAATTCTGCAGCTTTACCAGCTTCATAAGTTTCAAGTGTTTCACCACAACAAATGATTGGAAGCATGCCATTAGCAAAGATTGCTTTTGCTTTTTTGTTGATGTCTTCATCAGTTTCGTGGAAGTAGTCACGACGTTCTGAGTGACCGATAACAACGTAGTCAGTACCGATTTCTTTCAAAACTTGTGGGCTAGTTTCACCAGTGAAGGCACCAGCATTTTCAAAGTAAGTGTTTTGCGCAGCAACTTTAAGGTTTGAACCTTTAGCAGCAGCAAGAACAGCTGTCAAGTCAACGGCAGGAGCCGCAATACCAGCTTCAACAAGATCAGATGAAGGAAGTTTTGATGCTACAGCTTCAACAAATGCTTTTGCTTCTTCTGGATTTTTGTTCATTTTCCAGTTACCAGCGATAAATGGTTTACGTGACATTTCACATACCTCTTCTTCTATTTATTTACAAGTTTATTCTATCACAAATCCCCTACTATTACTAGGATTTTAGGAAAATTCCGAAAACTATAGCCACTTCATACCGACTAATGACCTACAAAACTGCTTCTCTTCTAAGATACTTTCATAAAAAGAAGATCAAATAGGTAATTAAAAACCAAAAAGAGCCGAGTAAACTCGACTCTCTCAATTATTGTCTGACGAATAATTGTATTGGGAACTTAATATTAATTAAGCTTCGATTTCAGATACGATACCTGAACCAACAGTACGTCCACCTTCACGGATAGAGAATGTTGTACCTTGTTCAACGGCGATTGGGTGAATCAATTCAACATCGATAGTCACGTTATCACCAGGCATAACCATTTCAGTACCTGCAGGAAGTTCGATAGAACCTGTTACGTCAGTTGTACGGAAGTAGAACTGTGGACGGTAGTTGTTGAAGAATGGAGTGTGACGTCCACCTTCTTCTTTAGAAAGGATGTAAACTTCACCTTTGAATTTAGTGTGTGGGTGGATTGAACCAGGAGCAGCCAATACTTGACCACGTTCAATTTCATCACGTTGGATACCACGAAGAAGGACACCGACGTTATCACCGGCAATACCTTCGTCAAGTTGTTTACGGAACATTTCAACACCAGTAACAACTGCTTTTTGGATTTTTTCCTTGATACCAACGATTTCAACTTCGTCATTGACACGAACAACACCACGGTCAATACGTCCTGAAGCAACAGTACCACGACCAGTGATTGAGAATACATCTTCGACTGGAAGCAACAATGGTTTATCAGTGTCACGTTCTGGTTCTGGAATGTAATCGTCAACAGTATCCATCAATTCCATGATGATATCTTCGTATTTAGTATCACCTTCAAGAGCTTTAAGTGCTGAACCTTGGATAACTGGGATTTCATCACCTGGGAAATCGTATTCTGAAAGAAGGTCACGGATTTCCATTTCAACCAATTCAAGCAATTCTTCATCGTCAACCAAGTCAACTTTGTTCATGAAGACGATCAAGTGTTTAACACCAACCTGACGTGAAAGAAGGATGTGTTCACGTGTTTGTGGCATTGGTCCATCAGTAGAAGCTACTACAAGGATCGCACCGTCCATTTGAGCGGCACCAGTGATCATGTTTTTAACGTAGTCCGCGTGTCCTGGCGCATCGATGTGAGCGTAGTGACGTTTAGCAGTTTCGTACTCAACGTGTGCAGTGTTGATTGTGATACCGCGTTCGCGTTCTTCTGGAGCAGCGTCGATTGAAGCGTAGTCTTTTGGTGTGTTGACTGAGCTTGGAAGACGACGTGCCAAAACAGTTGTGATAGCAGCTGTCAAAGTAGTTTTACCGTGGTCAACGTGTCCGATTGTACCAATGTTAACGTGTGGTTTACTACGATCGTATTTTTCTTTTGCCATTTAGGAAAAGCCTCCAATAAAATATATTTTATAGATAGACAGTAGGCAATACAGTCTAACTTTACTCTACTATTCTATCAAAATGTCATAGAATTGCAAGTATTTTATATGGTTTTCAGATTTTCTTTTTATTTAGAAGCCATCATGAATTTTTCATTAAGAGATGATACTCTCGTACCATTACATTACTGACACCCATATATCATCTATCTTCTTTACCTACATGCAAAAAGAAGCCGAACTTCAACGGCTTCTTCTTAGAGGTACTATTTTTTCGTCTTGTTTTTCTAATTCCTGTGTCCGGCTCAACTCTTCTTCAATGGCTTGAACAATATTGTCACGCTTTTCGTTAGCAGCAATATTCAAGACAAAAGCAATCCCGACTGATGTCACTAAAAGCGAGTTACCACCTTGTGAAAGGAAAGGGAAGGTAACCCCTGTGGATGGAATCAAACCTGAGATTCCTCCGATATTGACAAAAACCTGCATAAGCAAAAGGGATCCGACGCCAAGAGCCATCATAGAGTTAAATGGATTTCTAGCCTTAACCCCTACAATCATAATCCGAAGAATGAGGAAGAAAAGCAGAGCAAGGATTAAACCTGCACCAATAAGACCTAATTCTTCGATAACAATTGAAAAGACAAAGTCAGTTGTAGCTTCCGGTAGATAACCTGTTTTCTCAATTGAATTTCCGAGGCCAAGACCGAACCAACCCCCATTACTCATAGCATAATAAGAATGGGATAACTGAAGACCTGAACCTGTTAAATCCTTAAAAGGATTGAAATAGGCTGCAAAACGCTTGGCAACATAACCAAAGATTGGTACTTTGGACATGGTTTTTACCCCAACCAAAGCGATTAGTCCCAGAAATGCAGATGACAGACCAACAATACTAGCAAAAAGAGCTGTAAACCAGCGATACCCAACCCCTGAAATTGAGAACATAATGACCGTTGTTAATACAATAATGGCCGCATTCCCCAAGTCAGGTTGGATAGCAACTAAGCCAATCATAACCAATAAATAATACCGCCAGTCATTAAGTTGACTACGTTTTCTAGGAATCCATCTATTCTTAGTTAAGGCCTGATAATCATAGCGTTCTATCGCAGACTGTTTCTTTGAAAATGTGTGTGCTAAAAACCAAACTACAATAATCTTAAGGTACTCTGCTGGCTGGAATGACAAGGGACCAAGTACAATCCATCCATTAGCACCGTTAATTTCTTTGGTAAAAAACTTAGCAACAACCAGGAGAAAAACTTCAAATAAAATAACGGTTCCTAAAACTTTATCTTTTCTGAGGAAATTCAATTTCAACCGATAGATGAAAAAGATAAAAAATAAGGACACTAGCCAAAATAATCCTTGGTTGATGACGGATGCAAATGGGTTAGCACCAAAACTTACTAAACGAGCACTCGTCGTTGAATATACCACAATCAAACCGACTACGGACAAGATTAAATAAGGTATTAAGATGGTATAGTCCAAAAGATGCTTCTTTTCAATTTTCATATCTTAAAAAACTCATACTTTCTATTACGTCACTCTATAGTTTACAAAAAACACAAAGCTAACAGCTTATATTATAACACTTTGATACCTTAAACTAAAGCAAAAGCTTAATTAACCGTTTTCAAACATTAAATTTTTTCAAATCACCTTATAATAAATCCTTTTTGATGCAACTCTTACTAATACAGCTCTATAGTCTTCAATCAACACCGCACTCTTTTAACTCATATAAAAAAACGAGAACAAAGTCTCGTTTTCTTTACTCTTATTTAGTACCGACACTGATACGGTTAAGTGCTCTACGAAGAGCAACTTGAGCACGTTGAACTTCGTCAACACGATCAGATTTAGTTGCTTCTTCCAAGTCACGTTCGGCACGTTGCTTGGCACGTTCGGCACGAGAAACGTCAATGTCGCGTTCACGTTCAGCTGAATCGGCAACGATAGTAATGAGGTCATCTTTGACTTCAATAATACCACCATTTACGGCAATCCAGTCAACGTGGTTCTCATCATCCACACGACGAACCTTGAGTTCATCCACTTCAAGTGGTGCAATCAAGTTAATATGGCCTGGCAAGATACCAATTTGACCATCTTTAGTAACCGCGTGGATAAAGCTGGCATGGTGGTCATATTTCAGACCATCCGGAGTTACCACTTGTACGGTCATTTGTGCCATATCTTCACCTCATTAGTAGCCCATTTCTTTAGCTTTGGCTACTACATCCTCAATTGGGCCTACGCTACGGAAGGCATCTTCAGGAAGATTGTCATACTTACCTTCAAGAATTTCTTTAAAGCTACGAACAGTTTCAGCAACTGGTACATAAGAACCTGGTTGACCTGTGAACTGTTCAGCAACGTTGAAGTTTTGTGACAAGAAGAATTGGATACGACGTGCACGTCCAACCAATGTCTTTTCTTCGTCTGACAATTCATCCATACCAAGGATAGCGATAATATCTTGCAATTCACGGTAACGTTGAAGCACACGTTGAACTTCAGTCGCAACAGCATAGTGTTCTTCACCAACAATTTCAGGTGAAAGAGCACGTGAACTTGATGCCAATGGGTCAACGGCTGGGTAGATACCCATTTGAGTCAACTTACGTTCAAGGTTAGTTGTTGAATCCAAGTGAGCAAATGCTGTAGCTGGCGCTGGGTCAGTATAGTCATCGGCTGGAACATAAATGGCTTGGATTGATGTAACAGAACCTTTTTTAGTTGATGTGATACGTTCTTGCAATTGACCCATTTCAGTTGCCAAAGTAGGTTGGTAACCAACGGCTGATGGCATCCGTCCCAAAAGGGCTGATACTTCAGATCCGGCTTGAGTGAAACGGAAGATATTGTCGATAAACAAGAGAACGTCCTGACCTTCGACATCACGGAAGTATTCCGCAATGGTCAAACCAGTCAAAGCAACACGCATCCGTGCTCCAGGTGGCTCATTCATTTGTCCAAAGACCATGGCTGTTTTTTCAATAACGCCAGATTCTTTCATTTCCCAGTAAAGGTCATTCCCTTCACGTGTCCGTTCCCCAACACCGGTAAATACAGAAATACCACCGTGTTCTTGGGCAATATTATGGATTAATTCTTGAATCAAGACGGTCTTCCCAACTCCGGCACCACCGAAGAGTCCGACCTTCCCACCTTTCAAATAAGGGGCTAAGAGGTCAATAACCTTGATCCCTGTTTCAAGAATTTCTTCTGAAGTAGAGAGCTCGTCAAAGGATGGAGCTTTTTTGTGGATGGAGTCACGAGGAGCATCCTCAGCAAAAGGTTGATCCAAGTCAATGGTATCTCCAAGAACATTGAAGACACGTCCCAAGGTTTCTTTTCCGACTGGAACAGAGATTGGACGACCTGTGTCCAAGACTTCCATTCCACGTGTTAAACCATCAGTTGATTCCATGGCGATGGTCCGTACGACCCCATCACCAAGTTCCAAAGCTACTTCAAGAACGACTTTTGATTTTTGTTGGTCATTTTTATAGACTACAAGCGCATTATTGATCTCAGGAAGTTTATCTCCAACGGAAAAGGCAACGTCTACGACGGGACCTACGACCTGAGAAATTTTGCCTAAACTCATGTCATTCTCCTATTCTAAGTAATTTCTACTGCTCAAAAGTTCTCTTTCGAGCATCTGTTTTTGTATATAAAATTGTATCCGACAACTATTCAAGGGCGCTAGCACCAGCAACGATTTCAGTAATTTCTTGTGTAATCGCTGCTTGACGAGCACGGTTGTATTGAATCGTTAATTCATCAATGACTTTCTTGGCATTGTCTGTTGCAGTTTGCATGGCCATCATCCCCGCAGCATTTTCAGCTGTTTTAGCATCAATAATGGCACCATAGATCATGCTTTCAGCAAATTGAGGGAGCAATTGATCCAAGATGGCATCTCGACTAGATTCCAATTCTAGATTCAATACATAGTCCTCATCCGCTTCATTTGGGTCCAAATCAATAATTGGAAGCATTTGTTCCACCCGCATTTGACTCGTCAAACTGTTGACGTGGTGGTTGTAACAGACGTACAACTCATCAAACAAGCCTTCCTGATACATTTGGACTGTTTTCGAAATGATCTTGCGAACTTCCTTAAAGCTAGGATGATCAGGCAAACCACGCAATTCATAAACCGGCTGAATCCCACGGGCACGGAAGAAATCCGCCCCGACACTTCCAATACAGATCACTTCAAAGTCATCTCCAGTTGGATGGTATTCTGCCTTCATTTCCATCATGGTTTTAAGGATGGAGGCATTGTAACCTCCGACCAAACCACGATCGGATGTAATCACGATATAAGCTGTCTTTTTTACCGGCCGACTCACCAACATAGGATGGAACTTGGCATTCTCAGTTTCATGTCCATGGAGCAAGTCAGTTAGTAACTTACGTACCTTAGCGGCATAAACCTGAAAATCCTTGGCTGCTTGCTCAGATTTCCCAAGTTTAGCAGCAGACACCATCTGCATGGCATTGGTAATTTGACTAGTATTTTTAGTGGATGCAATTTTATTTTTTATATCATTTAATGAAACTGCCATCTTCCACTCCTATTTCTATTTGAAATTTGACTGGTTGACAAATTCAGTAAGGGCTGCATCC
>OLPH01003216.1_pt1 | contig 11693 bp, 10 predicted proteins | sample 1672951 | NCBI WGS metagenome assembly OLPH01 (sample SAMEA3136740, study PRJEB25190) | human gut metagenome
CCATCACGTTTAAGGTTCCACAAGTTTCAGTATTGTTCAATTTTCAAGGTCCTGCGCCGTTTGAAACAGCTTGTTTATTTTACTTCATCAAGTCCTGTTTGTCAAGTACTTTTTTGAAATTTTCTTAAACAATCTTTTCAACCAGCCGCTGTCTTTCGGACAGCTCTATTAGGATACCACATCAGGTTTGATTTGTCAACATCTTTTTTGAGATTTTTCCAAATTTTCTGATGCTGCTTTGTCCAGCCAGGCGCCCCTATTGGATATCGCCTATGCTATTCAAAGTGGTGTTATTTTAGCACATGCAAGTGTCATCGTCAAGGGCAAAATGTGCAGAAGTCATACTTTTGTCGAATCGCACAGTTTTTATGGCTCCGAATTGGAAAAACAGCCATCATTTTGTGTTTTCTTATTCGCTTGTCAGCTCTTTGCGCATCCATTTCAAAATCTTTCGTTCGCGGCGCGATATCTGTACCTGGGTAGTACCAAGAATTTGTGCCGTTTTACTTTGGGTTTTGCCCGCATAAAAGCGCAGGCGGATGAGCTGCCGGTCGGATTCATTCAGTCGTTTCAATATTTCCGCCAAACTGATCCGTTCCGCCAATACTTCTTCCGGTGAATCCACCGGGATATCCCATTCTCTTGTTCCGTCCTCATCATCCGCCGGGGTCAGGGAGACAACTGGCATAGCAGCCTGAATGGATACCGCCACCTGCTCCGGCGTTGCCCCCAGGTTTTGTGCCAGCTGTGCCACGGTTGGCTCTGCGCCGGTCAGCTTCATCAGGCGTTCCCGTTCCGCTGTCACTTTTAATCCAAGTTCTTTGATCGAACGGCTGACCTTAACAGTTCCCCCGTCCCGGAACAGCTTTTTGATCTCACCCAAGATGACCGGCACCGCATAGGTGGAGAAACAGACCCCGCGGTCCGGGTCAAACCCATCGCACGCTTTGACAAGCCCCAGGCAGCCCGCCGAATACAATTCTTCGTATTCGATGCCGCGGCCTGTAAAGCGGCCAGCACAGGAATGTACAAGGCCAAGGTTTTTCTGGATGAACTCCGTGCGCGGTAATGTGGTAAAAAGTGCGGTGGGATTTGCGGTTGCCATATCAGCTGCCTCCCTGCAATCGGGAACGAACATCTGCCCTGCCACTAGGCGTTGATTCGTTCCGGTTTTAGCGGGCATATCCGCAACGGTCAACAGATTCCACTCTGCTGTACTGGCTGATTCTGCCCTATGTAGGAGCGCACACGCCAAAACTCACCGGGAATCCAGGTGACGGCTCATGGTAACGCGTGTTCCCCGTCCCGGCGCAGAGGATACATGGACCCGATCCATAAAGCTCTGCATTACCGCAAAACCCAGGCCCGCGCGCTCGTCCGGGTTGCCGGTGGTATACATTGGCTCCATTGCCTTGGCAACGTCCGGGATACCAACGCCTTTATCCGATATGGTAATGCGCACATTGCCGCCCTCATACAAAACAGCCGTCATCGTAATGGGGCCGACGGTGTCCGGATAGGCATGGACGATGCAGTTGGTGACAGCTTCTGACACGGCCGTTTTGATATCTGCCAGCTGCGGCACGGTCGGGTCCGCCTGGGCCAGAAACGCCGCAAGTGCCGCACGGGAAAAACTTTCGTTGACGCTGCGGCTGGCAAAGGTCATTTTGACCTGATTCAGCATTTTCATGATGTGACCTCCCCCACGATCAAACGTAATGGATATGCGCCAGGTCCAGCATGCGGCGCACGGTATCCGGTGCGTTTTGCACAACAAGCCGCCCACCCAGGCCGGACATCTGGCGCCCGCGGCCCAGAATCAGCCCCACACCGGAAGAATCCATAAAAGTAACACCGGAAAAATCCATCGTCAGCAATTCCGGCATGCGGGCATCGATCTGCGCATCAATTTCACGCCGTAGGGCCTGCGCGGCATGGTGGTCGATCTCACCGGTCAGGTAAGCCGCCAATGTTCCCTGCGCCGGAACAAAACAAACTTTCGCCAAGGGGGTTGTCCACCTCTTTCATTTTTGGTAATAGCAGCAAAAAGCGCCCTGCTGCTGGGGTATGTTCCCAGTATACAGGGCGCTGTGCGCATATTTTGTTGGAATTGGGGTTACTTTTCCGCTTCTTTGAGCAGCAGCGGACGGGCCTGAGCAGCAAGGTAAAGGCTGCCGCACACCACCACACCAGCCAGGTTGTTTTCATCGGCGTAATCCACCGCAAGGCGGATGGCCTTTGCCACGCTGGGGGCTGCTTCGGCATCCATATGGTACTTGGCTTCCTCCTCCAGTTCTTCTGCCGTCATGGCGCGGGGGCTATCCGGCGTGACGGTAAAGACCTTCTCAAAGCAGGGGGCCAGGTTTTCCAGCATTTTGCTGTGATCCTTATCTTTCAGCAGGCCAAGGACCGCCACAAGGTTGCCGTCATATCCGGCTTCTTTCAGAGTTGCAGCAAGGGCTGCGGTACCATCGGCATTGTGGCAGCCATCCAGCAGCAGCAACGGGTGGCGGCGCATGACCTCGATCCGTGCGGGCATTTTGGCATCCCGCAGACCGGTTTCAATCGCTTCATCGGGGATCTCGTAATGGTATTCCCGCCAGAGGGCCAGGGCAATTTCCACCGCCATAGCGGCATGGTTGGCCTGATGCTTGCCGGGGAATTGCAGCAGAGCACGATAGCCGCCGTAATCAACATAGTTTTCCAGCGGGCGGCACTTGAGCTGCTGCAAATCGGCGGTATCCGGCACCACCAGCGAGGTATGCGCGTTGGCCGCGGCGGTCAGCAGCGGGCCCATGGCCTCCTCCGGCTGCTCGGGGTAGCAGACAACCACGCTGCCCTCTTTGATGATACCGGCTTTTTCGGCGGCGATCTCGGCAAGGGTATCGCCCAAAATTTCGGTATGATCCATGCCGATGCGGGTAATGGCCGCAACCAGCGGCGCGGGGATGACATTGGTGGCGTCATAGCGGCCGCCAAGGCCGGTTTCCACCACGGCAAAATCACACTTCTGGCGGGCAAACCAGAGGAAGGCAATGGCGGTAACGGCTTCAAACTCCACCGGGCCTTCCCCGCCCTCAGCGATGATGGCATCGGCAGCATCCAGCACTTTCCGGGTCAGGCTGGCCAGGGTGCGCGGGGACATCATCTGTCCATTGATCTGAAAACGCTCCCGAAAATTGAGAACATACGGACTGATGGTAAGGCCCGTTTTGTAGCCCGCATGGGTCAGGATAGAAGATGTCATAGCGGCAAGGGTCCCCTTGCCGTTGGTGCCCGCAATATGGATGCACTTAAACTGCTTTTCCGGGTTTCCAAGGTGGTCCAGCAGTGCCTGCATACGCTCCAGGGATGCGCCGCTGCGGGGCAGGCGCGGCAGGGTGTGCAGGGCTTCAATCGCCTGTTGTTCTGTCATAAATATTCTCTCCTATCTGGGCTTTCGGGGCGGTCATCCGCTGTGTTGATCCGGTCGGCGCGCTGCTGGCGCAGCAGCTCGGCCCGTTCGGCACGCAGACGGCGGTTTTCTTTTTTCATGGCATGGAAAGAGGTCAGCCCGCGCACGATGAGCAGCAACAGCAGGGCCACGAACAAACCGGCAATCACACCGCCGAAGTCGATCCACACATCCCGCACGGACGAAGTGCGGCCCGGCACATACAGCTGGATGGTTTCATCCAGCAGCGCGGTCGCCATGCCGCCCAGCATGGGCCAGCTGACATGGCGCACAAAACGGTGGGTATAAACCCGCAGGCAGAGCATAAGCAGGAAGCCTTCCAGCGTGAACTCTGAAAAATGCGCCAGCTTGCGCACAACATGTTCGCTCAGCGGGCCGATATTGAGATGTGCCAGGATGGCATTGATTTTTTGCATGACCTCATGGCTGCGGGCCGACGAGATGGAGCTGGTTTCCAGCGAGTTATGAAAGATAAACAGAATGCACCAGACCAGCGCAATGGTAAAAATGATCCGGAACGCAATCAGCCACGGGCTGGTGTGTTTGTGGGCAAGGGTGGTTTCGTCCATATATTCCATATGTTACCTCCTTTGCAGCAGAATACATTGGGCACAACCGGGCTTGCGGGAATGATTCCCACCCGGCTGTGCGTTTGATTATACCATTCCGTACCGGATATGGCAACAGCCCCCGCCGGGCGGCAGGGGCTGAAACTTGTAAACTTTTTACACCAGATGGATATTACCGCTTACTGGATGAAAGCATCATGGATGGCGGCAACAGCACGGTCAGCATCGGCTTTATCAATGATCACGCTGATCTTGATCTCGCTGGTAGAGATCATATGGATGTTGATGTTCTGGCTGTAGAGAGCTTCAAACATGGTGGAAGCCGTGCCAGGGTGGCTCTGCATACCGGCACCGACAATGCTGACCTTGGCGCAGTCATTGTTGACGGTGATCTTATCAGTGCCAAAGCGGGTCTTGTTGGATTCCAGCACTGCACGAGCGGTTTCAGCTTCGCCCTTGGAGCAGGTAAAGATCACATCCTTGCAGCCAGCGCTGCCGGAAGACTGCAGAATGATATCCACGTTGATGTTTTTCTGTGCCAGCAGGCTGAACACCTTGAAGGACATACCCGGCACATCGGGAACTTCCAGGATCGAAACAACAGCGACGTCCTCATCTTTTGCAACGCCTTTGATCAGCATACCTTCCACTTTGGTTTCCTCCTTAACAACGGTGCCGGGCACCGGATTGATGCTGGACAGAACTTCCAGCTCGACGCCATACTTTTTGGCAAGTTCTACACTGCGGTTGTTGAGCACCTGTGCACCCAGGGATGCCAGTTCCAGCATCTCGTCAAAGGTGATCTCCTTCAGGCGGGTAGCCTTGGGAATCTTGCGCGGGTCGGCAGTATACACACCTTCCACATCGGTATAGATCTGGCAGCGGTCTGCATGCAGAGCGGCTGCCAAGGCAACGGCGGAAGTATCGCTGCCGCCGCGGCCCAGGGTGGTGATATCATCCGAACGGTTCAGTCCCTGGAAACCAGCTACAACTACCACGCGGTTGCGGGCCAGCTCACTTTCCACACGCTCGGTGTTCAGGCGCTTAATGCGGGCTTTGGTGTAAGCGCGGTCGGTGTTGAAGCCGGCCTGCCAGCCGGTCAGGCTGACGGACGGAACACCGATTTCCTGCAGCGCCATGGCCAGCAGCGAAATGGAAATCTGCTCGCCGGTGGCCAGCAGCATATCCATTTCGCGGTGGGACGGATCACTGGTGATCTCGGCCGCTTTGGTAATCAAGTCATCGGTGGTATCCCCCTGGGCAGAAACAACAACAACAACATCGTTGCCCTGGTTGCGGGTGTTGGCCACAATGCGCGCAACATTAAAGATGCGGTCACGATCCTTGACCGAGGTACCGCCGAACTTTTGTACGATAAGACCCATAAAGACCTCTTCCTCCCTGTTCCCTTATTTCACCGTTGCGCCTGTGTTATCGGGCAGCAGGCGGTAAACGGTAAAATGCTTTAGCTTTTCGCTCTGCGGCAGAGCTTCCTGCGCGCGGGCAAAGAATTCCTGATCGTCACGCGGGACAACCGCCATAATGGTGGGACCCGCGCCAGAAATATAAACAGCCAGCGCGCCCAGGTCCTGCGCCAGTTCAAACATTTCGTCCCCGCCGTCGATCAGGGGCAGGCGGTATTTCTGGTGCAGGGAATCCTTGGTTGCCACGCCAAGCAGGCTGTAATCGCCATCGCAGAACGCGGCGGTAGCCAGCGCGGCGCGGGACAGATTATACACGGCGTCCTTATGGCTGACCATATCCGGCAGCGCGACGCGCGCCTTGGAGGTCAGCAGGCGGAAATCCGGTACAAAAGCGGCAAATGCCAGCTGTTCATCGATGTTCTTTTTTACGCTGTAAACCTGGCCTTCGTCATACACACTGGTAACAAAGCCGCCCAGCATGGCGGGGGCCACGTTATCGGGGTGGCCCTCAATGGCGGTGGCAAGGGTCAGCATCTGGCGGCTGGTCAGCTTGTTGCCCAGCAAAGCGTTGGCACCCAAAATGCCCGCCACAATGCAGGCAGAGCTGGAACCCAGGCCGCGCGCCATGGGAATATCATTGCGCTGGGTAATGCGCAGGCCGCGCAGCGGAATGCCCAGCTGGTCATACACAGCGCGGGCGCTGCGGTAGACCAGGTTGTTTGCCCCGGTCGGCACATGGGTGCCATCCACCGAAGAAATGCGGATGCGGTCACATTCCTCAAAGGTAAACACGTTGTGCATGGAAAGCGCAAGGCCAAGACTGTCAAACCCGGCGCCGACATTGGCGCTGGTTGCCGGTACAGTTACGGTAATCATGTTATGTGCTCCCTTCCCTGCCGGGGCTTATTCCGGCAGCTTTTTCAGCACAAGCGCCAGGCGGCCGCCCAGAACTTCCAGCTTGGCTGCCACAGCCTCCAAGTCCGCAGCCGTGGCAGCTTCGATCAGGTACGCAGCAGAATCGCCATAGTCAAACACCAGCTTGCCGGGACCGGCCACATTGGGCAGCGCGGCGGCGGGCACGCCCGCAGTGCGGATGTAATAAGAATACTTGGCGGTATCCATCAGCTGGTGATCCAGCTTTTCGGCGGGCTTCCAGAACAGACTGTCATGGATCTTGCTGCCGTCCTTCAGGGCATCGATCACATCGGCCACAACGGCGCTGGCGGTGGGCAGCTTGCCGGCGCCCTTGCCATAGAACACAACATCGCCCAGCATATCACCCTGCATCAGCACAGCGTTAAACACATCGTTCACGCCCGCCAGCTGGTTGGACTCCGGCACCAGCATCGGCTCCACACCGGCGCTGAACGCATCGGCTGCGCCTTCAGGGTTTTCATGGTACCAGGCGATCAGCTTGATGGCGCAGTCCAGCTGCTCGGCAGCTTTTACATCCTCCACGGCCACATCGCGGATGCCGCGGGCGGGGATGTTATCCGGGTAAACATGATGCCCGCAGGCCAGGCTGCTCAGGATGGCGATCTTGCGGCAGGCATCACGGCCATCCACATCGTCACCGGGATCCTTGGTTTCGGCATAGCCCAGCTGCTGGGCAATTTTCAGCGCGGCATCAAAGCCCATGTTTTCGCGCTTCATCTTGGTCAGCATAAAGTTGGTGGTTCCGTTCACAATGCCCTGGATCTGGCTGATCTGGTTTGCGGCAAGGCACTGGTGCATGGGAGTAATGATGGGGGTACCGCCACCCACGCTGGCTTCAAACAGGAACGCTGCTTTATGCTCCCGTGCAAGAGCCAGCAGCTCTGCGCCATAGGTGGCAACCATCTCCTTGTTGGAGGTACACACGCTGCGGCCGCTTTCCAGGCACTGGCGCACATACGGATAAGCAAAGCGGGTGCCGCCGATGGTTTCCACAACGACCTTGACTTCCGGATCGTTCAGGATCACATTGATATCTTTCACAAACAGCGCTGCGTCCGGAGAATCAGAAAAATCACGCACATCCAGGATGTACTTGACCTCCACCGGCTCACCCGCGCGGCGGGCAATGGATGCGGCGTTGCGGCGGCAGACTTCCAGCACACCGCTGCCAACGGTGCCGAATCCCATGATTGCAATTTTAGCCATACTATACTCCCCTTGTTCCTTATGCGGCTGCCCGCATCCGGTATTCCGTTCTGTGCGCCTTGGCGGCGTGTGTTCACTTTCAGGTTCCGCGGTGCACTTCCACCACAAACGACTGACGGGCCAGCCGGGTCAGCATTTCCTCAACGGTCATCTGCATGGTTCCGGTGCGCACGGTAACTTCCACCTGCGCGGTACCATTTTCCGGCCGGGACTGGGTGATGGTAACAACCGATGCACCCGCTGCCGAAATGCCGGAAAGCAGGCTTTGCAAAGCGCCGGTTTTGTCCAGCAGGGTGGCGATCACGGTAATGGCCTCGCGGCCGGTTTCGGCGTCAAACACATAGTCCTTGTACTTATAGAACGCACTGCGGGAAATGCCCGCCTGACGCGCTGCCGTGGAAATATTGCTCACGCTGCCGGAAGCCAGAAGCTCCTTGGCCTGCAGTACCTTAAGGAACACATCCGGCAAAGCGGAGCTATCTACCAACAAAAAACGGCGCTCGCCCATGTTGTTTCCCTCCTATGTACATGTGTATTCACAACGGGGATAATCATACCACAAGTGTGCGTGGCTTGCAAGCATTTTAGAAAAAATGTTGTGTATTTGAGCATGATGCACAACTGGCCTGTTGGTGCGGTGGAATCTTCCCGTGCTTTTATCTGTTTTTATGCGGTGGAAGTATGTCTTTCATTCGTGCACGTGCATTTGATACGCTTCTGCCCGCCTTATTAAGGCCGCAAAAAGGCCGTGCATTTTCTCCTCATCCGCATGGTTCTCGCTGCTGCCATTATAGCATGTCCTCCATTCCAATACAACAAACGGGCACAGCAGCTTTGTAAACTGCTGTGCCCGATCTGGCTTATTGAATTTTCAGACTATGGAACTTTACGCGATCAGCCTGCCGCCGGGTCCAGCGTGTTCACGCTGGGGTCGGTCAGGGTGGAATAGCTGTCATCCGGCAGGTTGTCCTCAGTATAGTAGCCGGTCTCACCACCGCCGGATACGATCGCACCGGTGGAGGTGCTGAACTGCTTCTGCACAACGGAGTCATCATAATAGAAGTCCTTGGCAGGCTTATCGGCCTGGGCAGCTTCCATATACCGCTTAAAGGCGCGCTGGGTCGGTTTACCGTTGTTGCCCAGGGTGCCATCCACACCCCACATGCTGTAAGGCTTATCATAGCCCCACCACACAGCGGTGGAATAGTACGGGGAAACACCGGCGAAGGTATAGTCCTTAAAGTCGCTGGTCGTACCTGTCTTGCCGATGGTATCAATGCCCTCGGTTTCCGGCTTCATGCCGTTTGCCGTACCGGGCTTTTTCCACACGTTGCTCAGCAGACGGTTCATGATGGTAGCAGCTGCAGGGTCAATGGCCTGCACGGTGGTAACGCGCTTGCTGTTATCCAGGTACAGGTTGCCGTCCGAGTCATAGATCTCGGTCCAGTAATGCGGGGTGGTAAACTTGCCGTCATTGAAAATGGAGTAAGCGCCAGCCAGCTCCACAACCGTCAGGCCCTGGCTCTGGGAGCCCAGCACCAGAGGTGCCAGGTCAACGTCATGTTCGGGATCCAGATAGGTGCAGTTGAGGGTATCATGCGCAAAGCTGAACAGCTCTTCCGCACCGACATAGGAACCGATCCAGACCGCAATGGTGTTGTAAGAGCGGCGCAGTGCATCATACACCAGCATGGTGGCACCATCGCCGCCTGCGCCGCCATAGTTGGTGGGCCAGTCGCGCCACACATCATCGCGGGACTGGTTGACTGCATTATACTTGTCAGTAGAAAGGCCAAGTTTCAGGCAGCGGTCGGTATCCAGCACCTGATGGTCGCTCTTGAGGTAATACGGCGTATCCGCCATGGGCGAAGAATAGTTGATGATCTTGCTGTCCACTGCCAGGCAATAAGCAGCAATGGGTTTCATGGTGGAACCGGTCTGGTGGGGCAGCGTGGCGCGGTTGGTGCCGCGGTCTACTTTCTTTTCGCCCAGGCCGCCAACCAGGGCAACGATCTCGCCGCGGTGGCCATCCTCCATGCTGATGGACGCCATAGCCGCCTGGGTGCGCACGCTTTCATAGAAGATCAGGTTGCCGTTGTCATCCTGGCTGGTTTTCAGGGTGGTGTTTTCCTTATCGGCATAGACCGGCACATCATCGTCCGTGAACACAGAAGAGCCGTCCGGGTTCAGCGGCAGGCCGCTCTCGTCATAGGTAATCTCGCTGTCCGCCGGGATACCGGAAGAAACCTCTTCCTCGTGCCACAGGGCCGGGAAGAGCTCGCCGTCGCCGGTGTCCTCGTTCAGCATGACCTGCTCCATGGCAGACTGTGCTTTCTGGTCCAGGGTAGAGTAGATGCGCAGGCCATCGGAGAAGATCTTATCCTGTGCTTCGGCACGGGTGCAGCTTTCCTGCTCCATGATTGCCTGGGTGACATCCGCAAACAAAGCGTCGTCAAAATAAGAGTTGCGGGAAGTACGGGTGACCTTTTCGGTGGCCGATTTGCTCTCGGCCAGGGTGATGGGTTCCGCCTGTGCAGCAGTGCACTCTTCATCAGTAATATACCCCTGGTTGCGCATCAAAGCCAGAACATGGTTGCGGCGCTTGAGCAGATTTTCCGGGTTGGTAGCCGGGTTAAAGCTCTTGGGATTCTTGGTGATGGAAGCCAGCTCGGCGCATTCGGCCAGGCTCAATTCCTCCACGCTCTTGCCAAAATACTCCTGTGCGCCGGCTTCCATGCCATAGATGGTGCCGGTCAGCGGGATGGTATTGAGGTAAGCTTCCAGGATGGTTTCCTTGCTGTAGCGGTTGCAAAGGCCCAACGCGCGGAAAATCTCGCGCACCTTACGCAGAATGTCCTGTTCACTATCACCGGTCAGGTTTTTGACCAGCTGCTGCTCCAGCGTGGAAGCGCCCTGCTTGGAGCCAAGCAGCGCGTTTCCGGTAAACTCGTTCAGGGCAGCGGCAATGGTGCGCTTGACGTTGATGCCGGGCTCGCTGCGAAAATCCTTATCCTCAACGGCGATGACTGCGTTCTGCAGGTTTTCCGGCATGGCCGAAATATCGCGCCAGATGCGGTTATTTTCGCCAGCAAAGGTGTTCACCTCGTTGCCGTCGCGGTCATACACAATGGAGGTCTGTTTGAGCTTCTGCTCATCCAGGTCCAGCTTGCCGTCCGGGTCCTCGGTCACCTGCACCACATACAGCGAAAGCAGCACCGCACCGGCGCTGGCCGCCATGACGCAAACGCACAGCAGGCAGCCAATGAACCGCATGATGGTGCCGAATATACTGCGGCGCGGCTTATTTTTTTTCTTTTTTCCGTTTTTCTTTTGGGCGGAAGTTGCGGCTGTTTCCGGGCTTTTTGCACTTTGCATGGAAATGTGCCGTTCCTGTTTGGGGTCTATGGGGACCGCCTCCTTTGGGATAATTGCGGCAGGCGCGAAGCCTGCCTGCGCCTGCACTGATACGCGGCCGCACAGCGCGGTCACGCAGATGGGCATAAAGCCATAGAATGAATTATATCACAAAGTATTGCCAAAAGTACAGTAGCAGGCAGACAATTTTCACTTTTTTACGGTTTGGGTGCCGCCAAACCGGGCATACTGCTTGCAGGAGCGTACTATTTGATTTGTGAAATTTGCGAATACCACAAAATAGAGGGAGGTTTTTTGCCCATGCGTTACCAACTGCCGCGGGGCTATCGCCGCTACCTGCTGGGGCTGGCCATGCTGGCGCTGCTGTGCATTGCCGCAGCCGTAACAGTGTTTTTTGTTCCGGTGCAAAAACAACAGCCGCAGGCGCAATACTTGTTAAAAGATAACGCCGGGCGGCTGGCCCTGTATACCCCGGACGGCACCGCTCCCCTGGCGCAGTACGATGTATACACCCGCCTGCTGCCGGAGCCGGACTGCCTGGCATTGCAGCAGGGCGTGAGCATTTATACCGAAGCCGAATTGCAGCAAAAACTGGAAGATTACGGCCTGTAGCCCCCTTTTACCCTGTCTGCGCTTGTGTTGCCGGGCATTTTATGGTACACTTCTATTTAATAAGGGCAACACCGCACAATTCCCGCCTTGCGGCTTAAGCACCGCTCCGGCAGCTGC
>OLPH01003220.1_pt1 | contig 11681 bp, 4 predicted proteins | sample 1672951 | NCBI WGS metagenome assembly OLPH01 (sample SAMEA3136740, study PRJEB25190) | human gut metagenome
AGTATTAGTGCCAGCCAAGGACTATGATTTGATAAGGGATGAATTTGTATACAGGGGAGCCTATCTTCTAAAGGGCGATGAAGTAGATAAGTTTAGAAAAATAATTTTGAATGAAGCTGGTGGATTGAATAGTAAAATCGTAGGTCAATCACCTAGAAATCTAGGTAAGTTGGCAGGTGTTGATATACCAAAAACTGCCAGAATAGTCATAGCGGAGGTTGAGCAAACAGATTTTGTGGAGCCATTTGCCCATGAAAAACTTTCACCTATTTTAGCTATGTACAAGTATGAAAATTTTGATGATGCTGTTCAAAAGGCAGAGCACCTAGTAGAACAAGGTGGTCTTGGACACACATCATCACTATATATAGACACTATAAAGTGTAAGGAAAAACTAGACAAGTTTATCAAGTCTATGAATAACCGTTTTGTCTGTAATCCGCAAATCTCGGAAAAGCAACTGCGCGAATATTATTTCCCGGCTTTCGAAATGTGTGTGAAGGAAGGAAAGGCTGCTTCTATCATGACTGCTTACAACGCGTTGAACGATGTGCCTTGTACACTGAATGCCTGGCTGCTGAAAAAGGTGTTACGTCAGGACTGGGGATTTCAGGGATATGTCGTTTCCGATTGTGGGGGACCTTCTTTATTGGTAAACGCCCATAAGTATGTAAAGACGAAAGAGGCGGCTGCCACTCTATCCATTCAGGCTGGATTGGATTTGGAATGTGGAGATGATGTCTATGACGAATATCTGTTGAATGCTTACAAACAATACATGGTATCGGATGCCGATATCGATTCGGCTGCCTGCCATGTGTTGACAGCACGTATGAAACTGGGACTTTTTGATGAAACCGAACGAAATCCGTATACCAGAATCTCTCCGTCGGTGATCGGCTCGAAAGATCATCAACAGATTGCTTTGGATGCAGCCCGGGAGTGCATTGTTTTATTGAAGAATAAGAATAATATGCTTCCATTGAATGTTAATAAGGTGAAATCAATAGCCGTGGTAGGTATCAATGCCGGTAAATGTGAGTTTGGCGATTATAGCGGTGCGCCGGTAGTAGATCCGGTTTCCATTTTGCAAGGTATAAAAGACAGGGCAGGCGATCAAGTGAAAGTAGTGTATGCACCCTGGAAATCTGCTGCCGACGGCTTAGAACTGATTCAAGGAGAAAACTTTCCGGAAGGATTGAAAGCGGAATATTTTGAAAACACTGCATTGGAGGGTACGCCTAAAGTACGTAAAGAAGGTTGGATTAATTTTGAGTCTGCCAATCAGGCGCCCGATCCTTTTCTTCCTAAATCTCCGCTTTCCGTTCGTTGGACGGGAAAGTTGAGACCGACTATCTCCGGTCGTTATACTTTTAGTTTTACTTCCGACGATGGTTGTCGTTTGAGTATTGACAACCAGTTGTTGATTGATGCCTGGTCGGCTCATGCGGTATCTACCGACTCTGCTTCCATCTATCTTGAAGCGGGGAAAGATTATCAGTTAAAAGCGGAGTACTATGACAACCGGGATTATGCTATCGCAAAATTACAATGGAAAGTTCCGCAGGTAGGAAAAGCTACCCGTCTCGATTTGTATGGGGAGGCCGGAAAAGCAGTCCGCGAATGTGAAACGGTCGTTGCTGTGATGGGAATCAATAAGTCAATAGAACGTGAAGGACAGGACCGGTACGATATTCAGCTTCCGGCAGACCAAAGAGAGTTCTTACAGGAAATCTATAAAGTAAATCCGAATATAATCGTTGTATTGGTAGCAGGAAGCTCACTGGCTATCAACTGGATGGACGAACATATTCCTGCCATCGTAAATGCCTGGTATCCGGGTGAACAGGGGGGAACAGCCGTTGCCGACGTATTATTTGGTGACTACAATCCAGCCGGGCGTTTGCCGCTCACTTATTATAAATCTCTGGATGAATTGCCTGCTTTCGATGATTACGATATAACCAAAGGGCGTACTTACAAATATTTTAAAGGAGACGTTCTTTATCCTTTTGGTTATGGACTTAGTTATTCTTCTTTCAAATACAGCGATTTGAAAGTAAAAGACGGTGCAAATACCGTCAGCGTTTCTTTCCGCTTGAAGAATACCGGCAAGAGGAAAGGGGATGAAGTGGCACAGGTTTATGTGCGGATTCCGGAAACCGGAGGTGTCGTTCCGATTAAAGAGTTGAAAGGTTTCCGGCGTATTCCTTTAAAATCAGGAGAGAGCCGTGTGGTAGAAATCGAACTTGATAAAGAGCAACTTCGTTATTGGGATGCAGGATTGGGACGATTCATCGTTCCCCAAGGTGCGTTCGACATTATGGTCGGTGCTTCCTCTAAAGATATTCGTCTGCAAACTGTCATTAATTTATAGATTGTATCATAGTTGTTGAGGCTGTGTAAAGGGTAATCGATGTATTAACTGTACCTTTTACACAGCCCGACTTTTAATTTATTGTAGTATGAAAAACAAGTATTTGCGGTGCATAAACGCACTATTCTTATGCTGTCTGATGGCGGAAACAACAATGGCCGCCCGTTTCCAACAGCCGTCCCTGAAAGCTACTTACAACAAACTCGCAAAAGTGTGGGAAAGCGAAGCATTGCCTATTGGCAACGGTTATATGGGCGCTATGATCTTCGGAGGTGTGGAAGTAGATGTTATTCAGACAAATGAACATACTTTGTGGTCGGGAGGCCCTGGCGAAGATCCATCTTATAACGGAGGGCATTTGGGAACCCCGGAAACGAATAAAAGTTATCTTCATAAAACCCGTGTGCTGTTACAGCAGAAGATGAATGATTTTACTGCAAATCATTCCGCTTATATTGACGCAGACGGAAAATTGATTACCCATAATTATGAGGGGGACGGTAACGGTACGGAACTAAGAAACCTCATAGATAAACTGGCTGGAACTAAAGAGCATTTCGGCTCTTTTCAAACATTGAGCAATATCATTGTAGAGGTTGTAAATTCGGCTACCTCCGAACCTGCCTATTCTGACTATACTCGGACGCTGGATATCGACAATGCCATTCATCGGGTAACTTATAAAGAGGGAGGAATAACCTTCAAACGGGAGTATTTTATGAGTTATCCGGACAATATCATGGTGATGCGTCTGACATCGGATTCGAAGAAGGGAAAGATTTCGCGTATGATATCTTTGGAGTCATTGCATACCGACAAGGTCATCCGGGCTTCGGACAATACGATTACCCTGACAGGATATCCTACTCCGACGAGTGGTGACAAGCGCGTAGGAGATCATTGGAAGAATGGATTGAAATACGCGCAGCAACTATTAGTGAAACATACAGGCGGAAAGATTACGGTAGTAGACGGGAAGAAATTGAAGATAGAAGAGGCCAAAGAAATCATCGTATTGATGTCGGCTGCAACGAACTATGTGCAATGCATGGACGATTCTTATCATTATTTCTCTGGAGAAGAACCGCTGGATAAAGTGAAGGCTACGCTGAAAAAGGCGGCCAATAAAAAATATACTGCTTTATTGGCTACCCATGAGAAAGATTACCATTCGTTGTATGACAGAATGAAACTGAATTTGGGCAATCTGCCGGAAATGCCCGTTGCAACTACAGACAGCCTGTTGAAGGGTATGGATGCTCATGCCAACTCGGAATCCGAGAATCAATATCTGGAAATGTTGTATTTCCAATTTGGTCGTTATCTATTGATTTCTTCTTCGAGAGAAGGTTCTCTGCCTGCCAATTTGCAAGGTGTATGGGGAGAAAGACTTTCCAATCCCTGGAATTCCGACTATCACACCAATATCAATGTGCAGATGAATTATTGGCCTACGCAGCCTACTAATCTATCCCGTTGCCACCTGCCTATGGTAGAATATGTAAAGAGCCTCGTACCACGCGGAAAATATACGGCGCAACAATATTATTGCAAACCCGATGGCGGAAATGTACGTGGATGGGTGACGCATCATGAAAATAATATTTGGGGTAATACGGCTCCGGCCAAGAAAGACACTCCCCATCATTTTCCGGCAGGAGCTATTTGGATGTGCCAGGATATTTGGGAATATTACCAGTTTAATCTTGACAAGGACTTTTTAGAAGCGTATTATGATGTCATGCTCCAAGCGGCTCTTTTCTGGGTGGATAACCTTTGGACGGACGAGCGGGACGGTACTTTGGTGGCAAACCCCTCACATTCTCCCGAGCATGGTGAGTTTTCATTAGGTTGCTCCACCTCACAAGCCATGATAGCAGAGATGTTCGATATGATGATAAAAGCCAGCAAGGTGTTAGGTAAGGACAAAGAACCGGAGATTGCAGAAATAAAGACTGCAATGAACAAACTTTCCGGTCCGAAAATAGGATTGGGCGGACAATTGATGGAGTGGAAGGACGAAGTGACGAAAGATGTTACCGGAGACGGTGGGCACAGACATACGAACCATCTCTTCTGGCTGCATCCGGGCTCGCAGATTGTGATCGGAAGGAGCGAAGAAGATGATAAATATGCAAATGCCATGAAAGTGACACTGAATACCCGTGGAGACGAGGGCACAGGCTGGAGTAAAGCGTGGAAACTAAATTTCTGGGCCCGTTTGCATGATGGTAACCGCTCTCATGCATTATTGCGGAGTGCAATGAAACTGACTGTTCCCCAAGGCCGTTTCGGTGGTGTATATACCAACCTTTTTGACGCGCATCCGCCTTTTCAGATTGATGGAAACTTTGGTTGTACAGCCGGAATTGCGGAAATGTTGATGCAGAGTCAGGGGGGATATATCGAGTTACTTCCCGCTTTGCCCGATGCATGGAAAGACGGTGCGTTCAAAGGGATGAAAGCCAGAGGAAACTTTGAAGTGGATGTAACCTGGAAAGAAGGGCAAATCACTTCGATTGAAATACTTTCTAATGCAGGTGCAGAGTGTATGCTTAAATATCCGGATGCAAAGAGTCTGAAAGTTTCCGGTGCTAAGGTAAGAGTACTCGCTGACGACCGGATTGCTTTTGATACTGTTAAAGGTAAGAGATATACGATCAGATGAATGTTACACAATGCGATATTCGTTTTACAACGATTGAATGTCCGAAAGACTTTGCAACGAAAACTCCCCCTCACTTCATTGTGAGGGGGAGTTTATTCATTCAAAACCTTTCGGACATTTGTCCTCTCTTTTATTTCTGCTTTCTACCTTATTCCTATTTGTTGGTAGTCAGGCAATTAATCATATTCACTACTAACTTACCAGCTACCGGATCTGTCGTTGCCTTTTCCGTACACATGGTCGAGATCATTGCTTCTCCTTTTCCGTCAGCTATTTGTAACATCGTCAGTCCACGCATAGATTCTATTCGTTCGATGCGGTCTTCCGGCTTTCCACCATCAATGTAAGCGTGAATTTTCATCTGTCCTGCCAGTTCCGTCACGTTTTTGTGGCGATGGACTTTCAGAGTAGCGGTACATGCTTGCGGAATTTCCCGTTTATTGTTGTTGAAATAGCGTAATTCCAATACATCGATGTCATTGAACACCGGAGCATCATTACGTTCCATAATTACGATATCGCCTTCTGTCGGGATAATCCAGCCCGTGATATATTCAGGATATATCGCTTTGACGGCTTCCTTACTGTTGAGGAAGAGCAGCTTTCCACCTTTTGACTGATAAGCACGGATCAGCTCCTTTTCTTCGTCAGTGCAGGCTGTCAGACCGGAGATAACACAAAGGTCGGCTTTCAGTTTGCTGTTGAGCAATTCTTTTATGGAAGAAATCGGTTGATTATTGATGTTCAGGAAGTCAAATACCGTTTTCGTGTTATCTTTATCCAGCAATACGATCTTTTTGTTTGGATCTACCTGACCTACATTCCACTCTTTATTAGTGAGCAACAACTCATATTCATTGGCAGAAATTGGCAGACCGTTCTCTGTGAGTTTTAATACCAGTTTGGCTTTTGTCTTGTCGGCAGGCAGATTGGCCGGCAACTGAATATCAGGTTCGGCATAGTATCGCGCATAATGTTTCACAGCCGGAATCTTTTCACTGCCGCTTGCCAGGCACTTTCCGCTTTCATCTTGTATTTCCCAACGAAGCAGGGACGGTTGCAGATCCGTACCGTCTTCACGGTCATTGACCACATAGATGCGTGTAGGCAGTTTCTCACCTGCGTACAAGTTGCGTCCCCACAATTCTGCGCTAACCAATACAGGTTGTAAAGCCCGTTTCAAAGCATAGTAGGTGGGGTACGGTTCTATGTTCTGATAATCGTATGTCTGACGGAACCATGTCATCAATGCAAAGTGCATAATACCTGAAGCCTGGTCGTTGGAGCGACGAAGCGTTTCGGCCAGTTCACCCGTGATGAATGCTTGTACTTTCAGGAATGAAGCCGGGTCTGCCCAATCATAAGACTCATAACCGATCAGTGTATAAGGATTTTGGTGGATGAGCTGATAGGAGCGGGTAGGATGTCCCGTTTCGTTATTGGGATAACCCGTAGACATCTCCTGACTGATAAGCGGACGGTCGGCTACTTTGAACTGTTTTTGGAATTCTCCATTGAAGAAACGGAAAACCGAGTAATCATACCAATTGTAATAACCGTGCATATCGTCAATGTCGCCATCGTCGATGCTGCTCATAAAGTCAGCGCCGAATTTCTTATCCTTGCCTTTGGCCTGATAGTTGGAGTCGAAGCAGATAGGACGGGTAGGGTCGATGCGACGCATCTCTTTCACTACATCCGAAATAATACGGTATTTCTCTTTGGCACGTTCCAGATTGCTGTCATTGTCATAGAACTTCATTTCATTGTTCACTGTCCAGAAGAGCAGTGAAGGGTGGTTGCGATATTTCTTCAGCAATCCTAAGAACTCATTACGCCATATCTCAATCAGACGCTGATCCGGAATCGGAGTGGAATGAATCATCAACCATGACCATGTACCTTCGAATGAAACACCGATACCGTTACGGTCGGCAGCTGTCATCCAGCGTTTGTTCCACGGAGTGGTATGCGTGCGGGTTACATCGATGTTTCCGGCTTTCATCAGTTGCATGAAAGTATTGGCCAGATTTTCATCATTAGGTGCCAGTGCGAAAGGAATGTGGTTTCCACCGCGCAACCAGTATTTATTACCGTTCAGGTAGAAAAGCCCGTCTTTCACTTCAAAAGTACGGAATCCGGAAGTCTCTGTCAGACAGTCCAATTCTGTTCCTTTATCTGCCACCAGGCGGAATTTGAAATCGTACAGGTTGGGATGCTGCGGTGTCCATAAGCGAGGTTTCAAATCGCTGATCGTATAGGTTTCCATGCGCTCTTCATCTGCATTGAGATTCAGTTTCCGTATGGATAACCCCGAATAGAGTACAGCACCGGTTTCTTTGTCGATGATATCCGTATAAAGGTCGAACTGTTTCTTTTTACTACCGTGGTTCTTTAGGGTTACATCGAAGGTAGCGCCATTCAGGGTCGGTTTGATAAAGACATCTTCCACTTTTACGGGATCGGTAATCGTCAGTTTTACCGGTTGCCAGATTCCGGCAGGTTCGTCACCATAAAAACCATGAGGAATTTCTTTCAGCAGAGCATCGTTGTTCACTTCCACTTTGGCATTTTCCTGTTCACTTTCACGTACGGAAGAATAGAAGAAATCAATGGCATTTGCCGATTCCGATGCGCTTCCATCCATTTTGCGTGTCACTTTTACGGTAATCAGGTTCTTACCGGGTTTCAGCAAACGGCTGCCGTCTACCTGAATTTCACCGAACATGCCGAGATGTGAAGTGGCTAATGTTCCGTTGATATAGATTTCGGCAATTTTGGAGACTGCGTCGAAGGTCAGCGTCATATTCTTGCCTTCCACATTGGCAGGCAGTTCCAGCCATTGACGGTACCAGGCATATTTCACCCGGCGATAATCGAATGTATAGTTTTCACAGCGGTCGGTTTCCTGTTGGTAGTAGGTGTCCGACACACCTTTGGGTTGTGCACCGGTAGGAGAGGGCATCGTTTCGCCATGCAGCCAGATGCGGATAGGTGTCCAAAAGTTAGGAACGGACATGATGTGCCAGTCCTGGTCGTTCGTTTGTACCGAAACAGCCTTATCCTTGTTGTCCAGTTGATAGTCCGGCATAAAGAGCCAGTTGCCATCCAGCGTGATGTCTGTGCGGCTGCCGGTGAGCGTTGCCAGTTTGGCGGAAGTATAGGAAGCCCGTTCCTGGCGGCGTTTGTTTTCTTTCTCCGTAGGAGTGGCCTTCTTTTGATATTCTGCCACTTTCACGTTTTTCAGTGCATCGTCTGCCATCGGAGTAACGGTGAGGTCGTCAAATTCAGTTTCTATCCATCCTCCACCCAAAGCAACTTCACCCGATGGTACCAGGTCGGCATTCTTGTCTACAAGATCAATATGCGGTTGTTTCTCGTCGTTGAGGAATATGCGGATACGGTTGCCGCAAACTTCTACTTTTACACGATACCACTCTCCCGGCACAGGATGGAAACCTAACGGGCGGACTCCCATAAATTCGTCCGTACCCATATATCCGGTGCGCATCAGGTAAAGATCATCTTGCAGTCCGCCTTTGATACCTACCACATAACGGTCGAAACGGTTGTAATTGCGGAAGCTCGCCCATATCTGCACCTGTTCGGCATTTTTAGGGGCACGGGCTTTGAAGGAAAAGGAGTAGTTTTTCCATTCGGGATGACCGAATACGGCATAAGCGCCTTTCGAACGGAATACATTGTCGGCAATACTGCATGTTCCCCGACCCACCACTTTCAGTGTTTCTCCGGCATTGGAGAAGTCGTTTGTCCATGTAGCATTGCTTTGTGCTTGTCCGTTCATGCAGAAGACGCTGCACGCACAAGCCAGAAATACTTTGCTGATTCTATTCATGATATTACAAGTTAATAATAATTTTGGTATAAAAGTACGGTTCGACAATAAATATTAGAATGAAGTACCGCTTAATGTACACTTAATATGTGCTTAATTGTCTCTGCTCTTGTTTTTCGTTGATTAATTTTGTATCTTTATAGGTTTCTCGTCTTTTTTATATAGATAGTCACTTTATAAAGTGACAATTGTCAGCTTATAAGGTGACGTTTATCACTTTACAAGGTGATAATAGTCACATAGCAAGGTGACAACTACCTGACTGCATAAACTCTTGCAGTTTACTGCACTCAAAATTCTTATTCTATGCAGTGGAAATCCTTATTGTATACATTGAAAAAAATATCTTGTGGTGAGTTTGATGTAAAAGGTTACATGAAATATAAAAGAGCCATGCCGGAATTCGAGGTCTGTAACAGACTTGCGATTTCACGGCATGGTTGTTTGATAGCATCTCTATTCAGAGTAATCTTCATTACTCTGGTTTGTACAGAGATTAAGATTTACCCCTCAACGATTCTGAAGAACAGGTTCTGATTTGAGAAGTCGGTATTATAATCAATCTTTATTTGAAAATTGGTCGTTGTCGGAACTAACTTTAATTTGAATGTCTGTTCGTCACTGTCAATCTCCAAACCGGCAGTAGTCTCATTGCCTTGTGGCTGGAACTTTAATTCACACCTTCTTTTGCCAAAGTATTTCTTTGCATAATCGGTTATCACAAGTTTATTTGTGGCAAAATCATATTTTATTAATACAGGAAGATTCTTTCCGGTAAGATTTTTAGGACCGCCGTAAACATCCCATGAACAACCGTTTACCCAGAAATTGTGATTCTTGAAGTAATCTCCGAATTTATACACTTTGCCTACTTCCAAATCTGACAATTTCTTCTTTTCCGGGTCGCCCGTTATTTCAGATACTTTGATTTCATAATCTGTACTGATGACTCCCGTTGCCGCATAGGCAGCGCCGGGGAATCCCCAGTACAGCACCACCAGATACACCGGGATGAGAGCCACCCGAAGCATCGTGAGTTTGTTGGCTGTGTTCATTTACAGTTCCTCCGTTTCGTCCGGCAGGCATCCGGCCTTCATCTGTTCCAGCAGCCGCTGAAAGAACATCTTCTGAAATGCCACCTTGTCCCGCCACAGGGCGGCAGCCGCAGGGGTGGCAAGCTCCATCTTCTCCAGCTGTTCCAGCCGGAGAAGGAGGCTGGTCAGCCAGTCCAGCCGCTCACTCAGCGGCAGCTCATAAAATCCCTTGAAGCGCAGATTGTCATAGATGCGGAACGCGTCAAAGCGGTCGATGTTGTCCGCATCCCCTAGCGTCTCCGCAAAGGGCGTGCGGCGGCCGGCAAAGTCCGCCTGATCGTCCACATGGATGGCGATGCCATAGCAGATATCCTCCACCACCTGGGCGTCCAGCCCAAGTGTATTCAAAAATGGCCGGGCGATTCGGGCGCTGTCTCTGCCGTGGTTGTTCCAGTCATAGTCTGCCGGGACATCCATCCCATAGGCCGCGTCGTGAAGCAATCCGGCGATGCAAGCCGCCTCCGGGTCCATACCTGACGCCTGGGCGATTTGCCGGCACAGCCCGCCCGCCCGGACGGAGTGTTCCAGCCGGTAGGCCCCGTCCGCCGGGTGTTCCTTGAAGCGTTGGCAGGCGCTGAACCGCCCCTTCAAAAATTCCAGTGCTCTCTGCTCCCGGTCCGTCATGGTCATTCCTCAATCTCCCCTGTCAGGTCGCCGTCGGACACGCCGGTGATGCGCACCCAGACGAATTCCCCGGCGGGGATCAGGCCCGCAGCGGTGAACAGCACCCGGCCGTCAATGTCCACGGAGTCGGCGTAGGTCCGGCCCACATAACAGCCCTCGTTGTGGTCAAAACCCTCGCACAGCACCTCCATACAGGTGCCCAGCCGCTGCTCGTTGTACCCGTCCATGATGCGGGATTGAAGATCCACCACCAGCTCCACCCGGCGGGCGGCAGTCTCCGGATCCACCTGGTTGTCCATGACCGCGGCTAGAGTTCCCTCCTCCGGGGAGAACTGGAACACGCCCGCCCGCTGGAGCTTCTGCTCCTTCAAAAACTCGCACAGTTCCTCAAACTCTGCCTCCCCCTCGCCGGGCAGGCCGCAGATCAGGGAGGTGCGGATAACCACATCGGGCATGGCGGCACGGAGCTTGTCAAACAGGGCGATAATCTCCGCCTTGGTGCTCCGGCGGCGCATGGACTTCAGGATGCCGTCGTTGGCGTGCTGGATGGGGATGTCCAGATAGTGGACGATCTTGGACTCTTCGGCGATGACATCGATGAGCTCCTGATCGATCTCATCCGGATAGAGATAGTGGAGCCGGATCCAGTGGAAGGGCAGCCTGCACAGCTCCGTCAGCAGTCCGGCCAGGGTGGTGTCGTCCTTCAAATCCCAGCCATACCGGGTGATGTCCTGGGCGATGACAATGAGTTCCTTCACCCCCCGCTTGGCCAGCCCTCTGGCCTCCTGGAGCAAGGCTTCCATGGACCGGCTGCGGTAGCGCCCCCGGAGCCTGGGGATGATACAGAAGGCGCAGCCGTTGCTGCACCCTTCGGCGATTTTCAGGTAAGCGGTGTAGGGTGGGGTGGTCACCATCCGCTCTCCGTCCTCATAGGTGCGGTTCCTGTCTCCGAAGTGCTCCGCCTTCTCCCCGCCCATAAGCTCATGGACCGCAGCTACCACATCGGTATAGCTGCCCGTGCCCAGCATGCCGTCCACCTCGGGCAGCTCCTCCCGGATGCCG
>OLPH01003224.1_pt1 | contig 11664 bp, 7 predicted proteins | sample 1672951 | NCBI WGS metagenome assembly OLPH01 (sample SAMEA3136740, study PRJEB25190) | human gut metagenome
ATCTCCGACAAATCAACACAGGACAAGCTTGAAAAGGATGTCCGCCGCACCGAGCCGCAGCTCGCCGAATGCAAGGATAAGTTCCACGGTCAGCGTTGCTTTATTATCGGCTATAAGGAAGGTGTAAAGCTTGATGAGCTGAACCTGCTGTTCAATGAAAAGTGCATAAGCTACAACGGTATATGCAAGTTCTTCAGCAAGACACCCCTACGCCCCACACAGTACATACTGTCAAATGCCGAGCATTATCTCGGAAACGGCAAGTATATCGAAGCTATGGACTGCTTTGTTGCAAGCAATGTGACCGTATTTGAGGATAAGTTTGAAAAGAAGCCTACCTACTTCAATATAATGGGCAACGGCTTTATCCCTCAGCTGCCCTCATTCGGCTCTACACAGCACAGCGAGGCTTTAAGACGTGTCGACGATCTGTATATTGCTTTACAGCTTGCTTTGTATGAGGGCTTCTCGGAAATATACATCTACGGATTTGACGGAATTTACGACGCTCAGATAACAAGCTATGACGAGGCTCTTGTAAATGACGAGAAGAAGTACGATTATCCCGAAGAAGCGCAGACACTGCTTAAAAACGTAAAGACATACGCTTCAAGCGCAGGTGTTTCTATCTACAATATGAGCGGTATCGACAGCCTCAATATGTTTGAGAGCCGCACGATTGACCAGGTAGATTTCTCGACGACAAAGCTGTTATCAAAAATTTAAACAGTTTTTGATTTTCAGCGGTTCTAAAGCTGATTTAAATTATTAATTTAAGGGATTATAATGAGTTTAGCCGATAAATATTTTATAGAAAACTGCCGTGACATAATCGAACACGGCTCATGGGATACAAACAGCGAGGTCAGACCCCGTTGGGAAGACGGCACACCCGCACATACCGTAAAAAAGTTCTGCGTGGTAAACCGTTATAATCTGCAGGAGGAATTTCCTGTAATGACGCTCCGCCGTATCTACTACCGTTCCGCAATAGAAGAAATATTGTGGATATATCAGAAAAAAAGCAATAGAGTTGCGGATCTTTCCACTCATATATGGGATTCGTGGGCTGATGAAAACGGCACGATAGGCAAGGCTTACGGTTGGCAGCTCGGACAGAAAAGCATCTATCCCGAGGGCGAGTTCGACCAGGTGGACAGAGTGCTGTACGACCTTTCGCACAACCCTGCGAGCCGCCGTATAATGACCAATATGTACAATCATAAGGATCTGCACGAGATGGGACTTGCGCCGTGCGCCTACAGTATGACCTTCAACGTGACGGGAGATACGCTGAACGCTATTCTCAATCAGCGTTCACAGGATATGCTCACTGCGAACAACTGGAACGTGTGCCAGTATGCCGCACTTCTGATAATGTTCGCAAAAGCGTCTGGACTTAAGGCAGGCGAGCTTGTACACGTCATAGCGGATGCACATATCTATGACAGACATATCGACGCAGTAAAACGCATTATAGAAAAAGAGCCTTATCCCGCACCCGAAATGGTTGTAGAGGATATAACCGATTTCTATAAATTCACTAAAAACAGCTTTACGCTGAAAGACTATAAATATCACGATTTCGACGAAAAAATCGAAGTAGCGATATAACCATAATGCCCCGCATTGCTTTTGCGGGGCTATGAGTGTTTATATATGAGTGTTTATACAGGAGGTGAGGCACACAGGTGACATATATCGTACTTGACCTGGAATGGAGCCAGCCGGTATGCAGAGAAAAAATGCGTATAGCAGGCACAAGAGTTCTACAGGTGGAAATCATACAGATAGGCGCAGTTGCCGTGACGGACGGTATCGTAAGCGAAGATTTCTTTTCGGAATATGTAAGACCGAGATATTATACCGAGCTTAAAGGCAGGATAAAGAAGCTGACGGGTATTACAAAAAATGACCTTAAGAACGCCCACGATCTTACAGTGGTGCTTAAGAGCTTCAGAAAATGGCTCGAACAATTCGGGAAGGACGTTATTATAGTAACGTGGGGACCCGATGACATACCTACGCTTGTAAAGCAGTGCGAGTTCTACGAAAGGGACACCGGCTGGCTTCCCGAGTGGTTCAACCTTCAGCCTTTGATGACAAGGCAGTACGGGATAGACAGAGCGCAGATAACACTTCAATCTGCCGTTGAGATAACCGGTGTACAGCAGGAGCTTGACTACCACAGCGCAATAAACGATGCGTACTATACCGCACTGGTTCTTACTAAGATAAACGACATACCGAGCGAAATAGAGCTACAGAAAAAGATAGATTATGTTCACAGCAATCCCTTCCTGAGCCTCAGACAGACCTCGGAGGGTACGGTAAAGACCGCCCGTATGAACGCAGTGCCGAGATTATCCGAGCTTAACCGCTATATCTGTCCTGTCTGCGGTAAACCCGCAACGCTGAAAAGCAGGCTTATATGGCTAAGCCCGATGAACTATATGGCTGTAGTGCATTGCAACAAGCACTCCGTAAAGGTCACGGTAAGGTTTGAGAAGAAAGCAGACGGCGAATACAGATGGGTAAAGAAATACACGCTGTCCGAAGAAAAGGACGAGGAGCTTTATTCATCGCTATTAAAGGAAAAATATCCTGCACTGCAGGAAAAAAGCGACAGAAAAATTCCTGCCGTTAAAACCGGCAGAAATCGTATAAAAGTCAAAATGGAAAGGAAAAACATAAACAATGGCTAAGTTCAAAGCGGCTGCGGTATTCAGCAGCAATATGGTGCTTCAGAGAGAGAAGAACGTAAGAGTATTCGGCACGGGCAAAAACGGCGAAAGCGTAATAGTTTCGATATGCACAAACAAAGCGGTAACAGAGGTAGTCGATGAAAAGTGGTGTGTTACACTTCCTGCGATGAAAGCAGGCGGCCCTTATGAGATGAAGATAAGCAACGGCGAAGAAACTATCGTATTCGGTAACGTTATGATAGGCGAGGTATGGCTCGCAGGCGGTCAGAGCAATATGGAGCTTGAGCTTCAGAACTGCATGGGCGGCAAGGATTTTCTTGCTAACGATAAGACCGAAAACGTCCGCTATTACTACACGCAGAAAAACTGCAATATGGATGAAAAGTTCTTCCGTGACGAAGAAAACACAGGCTGGAGCTGTTTTGACAGCGAAAGCGCAAGAGCGTGGAGCGCAGTTGCGTATTTTTACGCAAAGGAGCTTGCCGCAAGGCTTGGCGTTACTGTCGGAATAATCGGCTGTAACTGGGGCGGTACAAGCGCAAGCTACTGGATGAGCCGTGAATCTCTCGAAAAGGATACAGACCTCAAGGCATACCTTGACGATTTCGACAATGCGGTAGCAGGCAGGTCAAGAGAGGAAATGGACAAGGAATATCTTGACTATGTGAAGTACGAGGAAGAGTGGCAGAAGAAGTCGGTAGAGTTCTACAGCGCACATCCCAACGGAACGTGGGACGAGTGTCAGGCTTACTGCGGTGTAAGCAAGTATCCCGGCCCTATGACGCCCTTAAATCCCTTCCACGCAACAGCGCTTTATGACAGTATGGTAAAGCGTGTATGCCCGTATACTATCAAGGGCGTTATCTATTATCAGGGCGAAACGGACGACAACAGACCGAAAACTTATTTCAAGCTGTTCAAGGCGCTTATTCAGCTTTGGAGAGATGATTGGGGCGATGACGAGCTTCCGTTTATGTTTGTACAGCTCCCGATGCACCGCTATAAAGCCGACCCCGACTGGAAGCACTGGTGCCTTATAAGAGAGGCGCAGATGCGTACCTTCAAGACGGTAAAGAATACGGGTATTGCGGTTATTCTCGATTGCGGCGAGTTCAATGAGATCCACCCCAAGAACAAGGTACCGGTAGGTCACAGACTTTACCTGCAGGCTATGCACCACGTTTACGGCGATAATGAAACGGAGGCATTCGGCCCTATTTACAAGAATATGATCGTAACAGGCGACAGAGCTGTTATCAGCTTTGACCACGCAGAGAGCGGCTTTGATATAAAGGGCGACAACGGCATAACCGGCTTTGAGGTTGCAGGCACAGATAAGGAATACAAGCCTGCCTGCGCAGTTATAGACGAGGACGGAACGATAAGCGTCTACGCAGATGAAGTAAAGAAGCCTGCATATGTACGTTACCTCTGGACAAATTACGGCGATGTAACGCTGTACGGCAAGAACGGCATCCCCGTTGCCCCGTTCAGAACAAGTATGAATGACGAAAAGTAAGAACAAGAACCGAAAGGCGATATTATGGAACTTAAACGCAGCAGCGGAGTATTACTTCATATAACAAGCCTCCCTGCCAACGAGGGCATAGGAACACTCGGAAAACCTGCCTTTGAGTTTGTGAACTGGCTGAAAGCGGCAGGGCAGAAATACTGGCAGGTACTTCCGATACACCCGACAGGCTATGCCGACTCACCCTATCAGTCACCGTCGGCATTTGCAGGAAACCCACTGCTTATAGACCTGTGGGAGCTTGTAGAGCTGGGGCTTCTTGCACCCGATGATATAAAGGGAAGAGAATACGGCGAGGACCCGTCCACAGTAGATTATGAAAAGGTAATCGCACAGAAAAAGGAGCTTCTCCGTAAGGCGTTTTTCTCGTTCAAGGAGGACGTTTCCTATCTTGCCTTTATTCAGGAGCAGAGCTGGTGGCTTGAGGACTATGCGCTTTTTATGGCTATAAAGCAGCATAACGAACTGCGTTCGTGGATGACATGGGACAAGGAGTTACGCTTCAGAAAGCCCGAAGTGCTTGCCGCATTCAAGGAAGAACATATAGAGGACATCAAATTTCACCGTTTCGTACAGTATATGTTCTTTACTCAGTGGAACAAGCTGAAAGCATATGCCAACAAGAACGGCATATCCATAATAGGCGACATTCCGATATATGCCGCAATGGACAGTGCGGACGTGTGGGTAAACCCGAAATTGTTCACGATAGATATTTCGCTAAGACCTACTCTTGTTGCAGGAGTACCGCCCGATTATTTTTCACCCACAGGACAGCTGTGGGGAAATCCGCTGTATGACTGGGACGCTATGGAGCGTGACGGCTATAACTGGTGGCTGTCAAGAATAGACCACGCAATGAAGCTGTATGATATGGTGAGAATAGACCACTTCCGTGCGTTTGACACCTATTATGCTATCCCTGCCGATGCAACAACAGCCGAATACGGCGAGTGGAAAAAAGGCCCCGGTATGAAGCTGTTCGACACGGTCAGGGAAAAGCTGGGCGATGTCAATATCATAGCGGAGGATCTGGGAATAATCACTCCGTCTGTAAAGAAACTTCTCAAGCAGGCGGCATATCCCGGAATGAAGGTACTGCAGTTTGCTTTCGACCCTACGGGAAAGAGCGAATATCTTCCGCAGAACTACACATCGCAGAATTGTGTTGTGTATACTTCCACTCACGACAGCGATACGGCACTGGGTTGGTTCAACAACCTTGATCGTACAACAAAGCAGTTTGTGAAGGAATATCTCGGGGTGCGCCATGCGGCTGAACTGCCCGAGGCATTCATCGACATCGCCTGGAAAAGCACAGCAGATATGGCTATGACTACAATGCAGGAACTGTGCGGATTCGGAACTGAGGCACGCATAAACGTACCCTCCACCATCGGAAATAACTGGCGCTGGAGGACGCTGGAGAGCGACTTTACCGCTGAGAGTGCGGCATATCTCGACAGACTGACCGAAATAAGCAACAGAAAACCTCCCGTTAAAAAATCAAGAAAAAAACGATAATTGAAAGGAGCATAATATGAAGATTGAAAATTTCAAGGAGAAGCTCGTTTCCCTCTGTGAGAAGGAATATCACGCACAGCCGAGGGAGCTGACGGCAAATCAACTGCACTGTGCGGTTTCAGAGCTCGTTATGGAGGAGCTTTCTCCCGTGTGGGACAAGAGCCGTACGGCTCACGATAAAGCACGCAAGGCAAGCTATCTCTCTATGGAGTTTCTGGTGGGTCGTGCAATATACAACAACCTGCTGTGTCTTGGGATACTTGACAGCACAGCCGAGGAACTGAAAGCGCTTGGCGTGGATATTTCAGAATTCGAGGAGGTCGAGGACGCCGCTCTCGGTAACGGCGGTCTGGGCAGGCTTGCGGCTTGCTTTCTGGACAGTGCGGCTACACTTGATCTTCCGCTGGACGGCTACGGAATACGCTATAAGTACGGCCTGTTCAAGCAGGGCATCAATGACGGATTCCAGACCGAAACCGCAGACGATTGGCAGAGATACGGCGACCCGTGGAGCGTTCGTCGTGAGCAGGAAACTGTTGTGATACACTTCGCTGACGGTGATGTGAACGCAGTTCCCTACGACTATCCCGTTATCGGATACGGCACTGAGAATGTAGGCACTCTGCGACTCTGGCAGGCTGAAACCGACGATGAGTTCGATTTTGATCTGTTCAACCGCAGTAAGTTCACCGAAGCCGGCGAAAAGAAGCGTGCCGCCGAGGACATTTCCCGTGTACTTTATCCCAATGACGAAACAGAAGCAGGAAAGATACTCAGACTGAAGCAGGAATATTTCTTCAGTGCCGCCGCAGTTGCCGATCTTATCAGAAAGCATAAGGCGATTTTCGGCACAATGGAGAATTTTGCTGATTACAATTGCATTCAGATGAACGATACTCATCCCGTTATCGCTCTGCCTGAGTTTATCCGTGTGGTAATGCGTGACGAGGGCTGGAAGTTTGACAAGGCTTTCGAAGCGGCAAAGAAGGTGTTCAACTACACCAACCATACCATTATGCAGGAAGCGCTTGAGAAGTGGGACAGCAGACTTATCGAACGAATAGTCCCCGAAGTGTACAGCGTGATGATAATGCTCAACGAGGCATTCGAATCCGAAATGCACCGCAGGAATGTTCCGCAGGATAAGCGTGCGGTTATGCGTCTTATAAAGAACGGCACCGTGCATATGGCAAATATTGCGGTATTCGGTTCTTCCTATGTGAACGGCGTTGCGGCTATACATACAGAGCTGTTAAAGACTACCGTGCTGAAGGACTGGTACGAGCTGTACCCCGAGAGATTTCAGAACAAGACCAACGGCATCACACAGCGCAGATGGCTGGCTTTGTGCAACCGTGAGCTTTCCGCACTCATTACCGAACTGCTCGGCGATGACAGCTGGGTAACCGACCTTGACAAGCTAAGCGGCCTTAAGAAGTATGCGGACGATGAGGGCGTGCTTCGCCGCTTTATAGATATAAAGCACGCCAAGAAGCAGCAGCTTGCCGACTTTATCAAGAAATCGGAGGGAATTGAAATCGACCCGAAATCCGTTTTTGATATTCAGATTAAGCGTCTGCACGAATACAAGCGTCAGCTTCTGAACGCATTCTCGATACTGTATCTTTACTACGAAATCAAGGACGGAAATCTCAGAGATTTCAATCCCACTACATTCATTTTCGGTGCGAAGTCCGCACCCGGATATTACCGTGCAAAAGGCATTATCAAGTTTATTAACGAGGTAGCAAAGCTCGTGAACTCCGACCCGGATACAAAGGATCTGCTGAGAGTGGTATTCGTGAGCAATTACCGTGTTTCCTATGCGGAAAAGCTGGTGGCTGCGGCTGATATTTCCGAGCAGATCTCCACGGCGGGTACAGAAGCGTCAGGTACAGGCAATATGAAGTTTATGCTCAACGGCGCAGTAACGCTCGGCACACTGGACGGTGCTAACGTTGAGATTGCCGAGGAAGCCGGTGCAGAGAACGAATATATCTTCGGTGCGACTGTAGAGGAGCTGGAGAAGATTATGCCGGACTACGTTCCCCGTGACATTACAGAGAGCGATCCGAAGATCAAGCGTGTGGTATCTGCGCTTATTGACGGTACCGTTTCCGACGGTGGAAGCGGCGTGTTCAGAGAACTTTATTTCGCACTTATGGAGGGCGCAAGCTGGCACGTTCCCGATCATTACTACCTTCTGGGCGACCTTGACAGCTATGTTAAGGCAAAGCTGGCAGTAAACCGTGACTACAGCAACGAGCTTGCGTTTGCAAAGAAGTGCTGGCTGAATATCTGCTCTGCGGGTAAGTTCAGCTCAGACCGCACCATCACTGAATATGCAAAGGATATATGGCATATCGGCAAGGTGTAATTCACCGAGTTTTGTTCGGATTCTCTTTTTGGTTTCGTTTGCAGTGAAACGTGTTATATGGATTGTAACAACGTTTCACCGGAAACGTTGCCATTATCCACAAAAGCGACAGATGGTAATTGGCTATTATGACAAATTTACAATTGTTTTTTTAATTTTTAAAAATAATTGTATAAATTCGCTTGACAGAGCAAAAAAATCTGTTATAATTAAACCAGAATTTCGAACCAAGTAATCAAATTTCGAAACATAGCCGAATCTGCAGGGTAGCACAGACAGCCTGCATTTGATTTTAGGATTTTTGTTTCGAAACAAGGCGAAAGTTTCGAAATGCAATAAAAGTAAGCAAGTGATTATATTCAGGAGGAATTAATTATGAAGTACAGGAAGATCATGACAGCGATAGCTTCTATGACAATGGCGGGCGTAATGCTGGCCGGCTGCTCAAGCAACAGCACAAGCGGCACAAGCAGTACAGGCAACGGCTCTGCGGCAGGCAACAGCACAGCATCTTCAGGCGGCAGCGAATCCACCGCCGGCAGCGAGAAGGTTAGCCTCACAGTATGGGGTCCGCAGGAGGATCAGGAACTGATCAAGAAGATGTGTGACGAATTTGCTGCTGCAAATCCCGAAAAGACCTACACCTTCACCTACGGCGTTGTCAGCGAGGCAGACGCTCAGAAGGAAGTTAACAAGGACATCTCGGCGGCGGCTGACGTATTCGCTTTTGCTTCGGACCAGACCGCTATACTGGTGAACGCAGGCGCACTCTACAGAGTAACAAAGAATAAGGATCAGATCGTTGCTGAAAATTCTGAAGCTTCTATTTCAGCGGCTTCGATAAACGGCGAGCTTTACGGCTATCCTTATGTATCCGATACCTACTTTATGTACTACGACAAGTCAAAGCTGACAGAGGATGATGTAAAGTCTATCGAAGGCATTATGTCGAAGAATATCGACGGCGTTACAACAAACTTCGCTTTCAATACAGATGACGGCTGGTATCAGGCAGGCTTCTTCTTCGGCGCAGGCTGCAAGCTGTTCGGTGATGACGGAACCGATCCCACAAAGTGCGATTTCAATAACGAGCGTGGCTATATGGTAGGCGAATATCTCATCGACCTGGTAGCAAACCCCAAGTTCGGCTCCAACTTCGATGACTCGCTTGTAAAGGCAGGCTTTGCAGAGGGTACTTTGGCAGCTGCAGTTTCCGGTGTATGGAACGCAGGCGAAATCCAGAAATCTCTCGGCGATAACTACGCAGCTACAAAGCTCCCCGAGTTCAAACTCTCAAACGGCGAAACCGTTCAGATGGGCAGTATGGCTAACTTCAAGATCATGGGCGTAAACGCTGAAACCAAGAACCCGCTTGACGCAATGGCTCTTGCTGAGTGGCTCACTAATAAGGACAACCAGAAGACCAGATTCGAGGTTCGTTCATACGCTCCCACAAACGTTGAGCTTGCAAGCGACTCAGCTACTATGAACTCCAACATCGCTGTAGGCGCTCTTGCACAGCAGGCTAAGTACTCAACCGTTCAGACTTCTATCGGTCAGGTCCAGAACTACTGGACACCCGCTGAGGCTTTCGGTCAGGAAATTATCGCAGGTACCTGCACAAAGAGCAATCTCCAGGATAAGCTGAACGCTTATGTTGAGGCAGTTCTCGCAACACTCAGCTGACAAAAAAGCATTTAAGGTAATTCACCAATAAGTATATATGTTTCTCCAGGTTCCATTTCTTCGTGGGCGGCGTGACAGCCGCCCACAGAATCGGAACGTGCTTTATGCAGTTTCAATGCTTCCTGAATACTTGACACAGAACAATATCGGTTGCATAATTTTATCCGGTTATTATATGTGTTGATCAGATCCTCCGGGAAGGCTGCATTGAAACTGCACAAAGCTTCAATACTACTCAAGGAGGTAACTGCAATGACAAGTCTTGATTTTTACGCTCTTCCGTGGTACAAGAAAATACTTGTTAAAATAGCAGAATTTTTTGTAGCCATCGGAAAAGGCGTCGCTAATTTCGTGATCGGGGCGCCCGGCGCCGTATGGCGTTTTATAAAAATGATCGGCAGGGGTCTTGGCTGGCTCGGAAGCACATTTGTTCACGGTGACGCTCTCACCAAGCTCTCATATATTATAATGGGTGCAGGAAACCTGTTCCGAGGTCAGATAATCAAGGGGCTGATATTCATTGCCGCAGAGGTAGCGTATATCGGCTTTATGATTGACTCGGGACTCGGCTTTATAGCAGGGCTCAGAAATCTCGGTACGGTGCAGAGAGGCTGGTACTTCGATGAAACGCTCGGCATTGATGTAATGCGTGAAAACGGCGACAACTCAATGCTTATTCTCCTTTACGGAATATTTGCACTGTTCGTAACTCTGGCATTCATATTCATGTGGGTACATAACATAAAGTCGGCGTACAGCGCACAGCAGATTAAAAAATCCGGCAAGAAGCTGCCGGGCTTAGTGGACGATTTGAAGTCGCTTCTGGACGGACAGTTCCACAAGACGCTTCTTTTCATTCCCGTATCCGGCATCGTGGTATTCACGATAGTTCCGCTGGTATATATGATCTCGCTGGCGTTCACCAACTATGATAAGGATCACCAGGTGCCTGCAAATCTGTTCACATGGATAGAATTTGATAACTTCAAAACTATTCTCGGAAGCAATTCCACTATCGGCAACACTTTCTGGCCGGTACTCGGCTGGACACTGGTATGGGCATTTCTCGCAACGTTCCTTAACTACTTCTTTGGAATAATTCTTGCGATGCTCATCAACAAGAAGGGCGTCAAGTTCAAGTCATTCTACAGAACGCTTTTTGTACTCGCCATTGCAGTACCGCAGTTCGTTTCACTGCTGGTAATGAAGAATGTTTTCGCTGAAGCAGGTCCTGTGAACGTACTTCTTCAGGAGCTTGGATGGATTTCATCTCCGCTGCCGTTCTTCACCGATCCGATGTGGGCGAGAACGACGATCATAGCCGTAAACCTGTGGATAGGTATTCCGTATACGATGCTTATCGTTTCAGGTATTCTTATGAATATCCCCGACGATCTGTACGAGGCGGCAAGGATAGACGGTGCTTCTCCGTTTGTAACGTTCAGAAAGATAACTATGCCGTATGTGCTGTTCGTTACTACACCTTACCTTATTACACAGCTTGTCGGCAACATAAACAACTTCAACGTTATCTACTTCCTTACCGGCGGTACTCCGGCAACACTGGATTACTACCAGGCAGGAAAGACCGATCTGCTCGTTACCTGGCTGTATAAGCTGACGGTCAACTCGAGGGATTACAGCTACGCCGCAACGATAGGTATTCTGGTATTCATTATCTGCTCGCTGCTTTCGCTGATAACCTTCCGCAGATCCGCATCCTATAAGAATGAGGAGGCGTTCCAGTAATCGTCGGATCGGCGCCCTCGACCGCGGACCAGATCTCATAGGAGGAGAGCGCGGCGAGAGGCACGCCGATGAAGTTCACGAGGTCGTTGCCC
>OLPH01003227.1_pt1 | contig 11659 bp, 5 predicted proteins | sample 1672951 | NCBI WGS metagenome assembly OLPH01 (sample SAMEA3136740, study PRJEB25190) | human gut metagenome
CGTCTGCATGTTGATTTTCAATCGTCAGTTCTATTTCGTATGCACCGTCATTACCGGAAATCATTTCTTTGATTGTGCGTGTTCCGTTTACTTTGAACGAACGTTTCTTGGAAGCATCGCGCAAAGCCAGCAGTTCGGGAGAGGGAGCTGATTGGAGGTAAGTCTCACCATCTACGGTAAACAGGCTCAAGTCACGGGGAACGGAATTCGGGCTACGGTATTGGGAGGTAGGAACATCGTTTGCGTATTGCCAGTTGCTCATCCATGCGATAGCGATGCGGCGGTTGTCGGGAGCATCACTCCAAGTCACGGTGGCATAATGGTCTTTTCCCCAGTCCATCCATTTGGTTTTGGAGGGTGATTCGTTTACAAACTCTTTTCCGTTGAAGGAGCCTACAAAATATTGAGTGGCCGAGTCACCGAAAGGACCGTCGCCGAGGCTGCAAAGCAGTACCCATTTCTTTTCATTCGTTCCTTCTACCGGGAGTTCGAATAAGTCGGGACATTCCCAAACGTTTCCGTGTGCGCCGTGTCCTTTGCCGAAGCTGCTTTCAAATGTCCAGTCTTTCAAGTTGGGGGAAGAGAAGAATTGCATTTCCTGCCCTACTGCCAATACCATGATCCAACGTTTGGTGCCTTCGTACCAGAATACTTTCGGGTCGCGGAAGTCACGTGCTTCGGATACTAATACAGGATTGTTTTCATATTTGGTAAAGGTACGTCCGTTGTCGGTGCTGTAAGCAATGCTTTGCACCTGACGGTCGCCGTTTTGTGTATAGATGGCGACGATGGCGCCTGCACCGAAGCCGGCAGTATTATGATGATCTATCACGGCGGAGCCACTGAAGATAGTACCGAATGCATCCGGGGCGATTGCTACGGGGCGATGTTCCCAGTTTACGAGGTCTTTGCTGATGGCATGTCCCCAGTTCATATTTCCCCATTTGGAGCCGTAAGGGTTATATTGGTAGAAAAGGTGGTATTCGCCGTCTTTGTATACCATTCCGTTCGGGTCGTTCATCCATCCGTAGAGGGGAGAAAAGTGATAGGTGGGACGGAACTTTTCACGGTTGCTTGTATCGAACGTATCGGACAATTTCATTTCCTTGCAGCAAGCGGTGTTGTCCGGCGAAAGGTTGACACGAACCGGGTCGTTGGAGTTCATTTTAAATTTGAAAGAGATTAGTTTGCCGGAATAGTCGGAAAGGTCTACCGGAACAAAGTAATCGACTTTATGGATGGCCAGACGGACATCGAAGTTCTTTACCTCTTTATTATTAACAATCATGCTGATACGCACATCGGGCGATGCATCTTCTACGGGCAACAACAGATACTTCTGGTTAGTGTTGACGCGTACAAGGCAATGTCCTTCTCCTAAATCTTTAATTAATAGAGGAGAGTTGTCCGCACGGGCGGATAGAGAGATATTCATCACAATCATACAAAATAAAACCGCGAAGGTTTGAATTTGTTTGGAAGAGAGTCTTAAATTCATGCTTTATGGTATTAAGGTTGTTACAGTGCAAAGATAGGCGCTCCGGGATGAAACGCCTATCACTTTTGTTTCAAACACTGTAAAAGATGTTACTTTTCTATTAATAGGTGCTCACTTGAATATCTGATACAGTGATTTCACCTTTATAACAACAGAGTGACCACGGATTCTTCTGCATTTGATAGATGCGGTTCGTGAAAGATAACTGGTCATTGATGTAGGTTACACAAACCGACTGGTCACTGTAAATCGTCACACGGTATTCATTGTCGGACGGGATATTGAATTTATTATCAAACAAGTATTTGGCATTGTCACCGTCTTTCTCGAAGTTGGCTTTACCCTCGTCAGCGTTGACGTGGATGCTATACCATGATTTGGAGTCCGTTCCACGGACGAAAGAGATTCCAAAACGATCTGTATTCGAGGATGCTTTTACGGTAAAGGAAATCTTGTTGTGTACTTTCAACCGATTGAAGATAACGGAAGCTCCTTCGGCCAACGTATAGGTTTTACCGCTTTCTGTTACGTTTCCGTCTTTAGCCATCACTTTTACCTCTTGTGCGGAAGTGTATTTACGGTCGATTGCATCGGGAACTCCAAGAGTCAATGTACCGTCTTCGTGCTGAATGAGGCGTTGTGCCACCAAGTTGCCAGCCCATTCGGGTTCTACATCCCCTACGTTTCCATTATCATTACCGGCACGGGTAGGACACCAGCCCCAGATGTAACGGTTGGTTCCATCGGAAGCAGTCTTGCCTGCATAGAATGCACGGCTGTCCAGCATACCTTCCCGATTGTCCGGCCATATTCCGGCATCATTGGCGGTGGTTGCTTTCAGTTCTTCAAGTGTTCTGCCTTTGAAGTATTGTACCTTGCGCATGAAGGAAGCTTGTTCCGAATAGACCAGATACCACCAGTCTCCCATTTTGAATACGTCCGGGCATTCATAGAAACGGTCCCACATCATGGTCATAAATATGCCGGCAGACGCCCACTCTTTCAGGTCAGTAGAGGTGAATTCGGCAATGTGTCCTTTTCCGTTTTTACGGGTGGCAATCAGCATGTGATAAACGCCGTCTTCGGTCTGGAACAGGAACGGGTCGCGGAAGTCATTCTTGTCATAGCCGTACGTATCTCCTTTCAGATAGAAAGTGCGGTTCTTGGTCCATGTTTTAAAGTCGGGAGAGGTGGCTACCATAACTACCTGTGCATTCTGGTCGGAAGAAGGTTTGAATTTATTGCCGGTGTAGAAAGTATAGTAGAGTTTATCAACCGGATTATAGATGGTACCTCCTGTACCGATGGCAGCATCCTGTTCGTCACGACCTCCACACGGAATCAGTTCGCCGAGAGATTCATAAGTAGCACCGTCTTTGGTGGCCACCCCGAAAATGGGGTGGTAAGTAGCTTCGGGGTTCGGACGGTAGTCTTGCAGGTACATTACTTTAAAGTCTTTGGCAACCGGATCATAGAATGGCATCGGGTCACCGATAAAACCTACCTGCGGTTTATAGTACATCGAGAAGCCATGCTCGTCGGTCGATTGGAAGTAAGTGGCTGTACCATCCCAGTCTCTTTGAGTCAATACGGGATCCATCTCATCATTGCAAGCGGTCATTGAGGCCAACAGCGTGGTGATTGCTATATGTAAGATCATATTTTTCATAATTATTGCTTATTCTTTTATTTACATAAGTAGTTGATTGCATTCAGAGTCATTTGCTCTACGTTGTAGTGGTAGTAGTCGGCAGAAGCGTCTACGCCTTTACCGTACCAGTCGTAACAACCGGAGCCGATACAAATTGTGCGTCCGCTGTTGGCGCACGGCTCAAATTCGGCAATGACTACCGCACCGTCACCTCCACGTGCCAGGTCAATTCCTCCTGTCAGGTTACGCCATTCGTTCAAGTCGGCATAACCTCCCCAGTCTGTTCCGATATGCCATTGCGCTGTACTATTGGTTATCGCATAGCCGGCATCACAAGTATATACTGTCGATTTGTCGCCATCTTTCCATCTTAAATCCTGGAACAACGGATGCGATTCGCTACCGGTAATCGGGAAGCTCCACGGAGAAGAGGTAATTTCGGGTGAGTCTTCGTTTCCTCCCCAACTGTTGTTGGGTACACGCTCGTCTTTTGCAATGCTAAGGTCTTTAATGTAGAAAGTTGCGTAACGGGTCAGCAATAGGTTACCACCGTTTTGATAGTAGACTTTAAATTTCTCTACGGCAGCTTTCGCATCATCCGGCAAAGGAGGATTATCGCCATTGTCTGCATGGAAATGCCACCAAATTGCAGTATATTTACCTAAATCTACTTTTCCGTCTACTACATCTTTGAATGAGATGTATTCGGACATGGATATATTATCCATCATCCACTGGGCAGCGGCTTTTTCTTCAGGACTTGTCAGTTGGCTCACAGAAGAAGCTGTGCCGATAAAGGCAGTCGGAATTACATTTCCTTGAGTAACTGTTACTACATAAGGAGTCACTGCCGAACGGTAAGTTGCCGTATAAGTGACAGGGTTGGTAAAGTCCTGGATGCTGCCGGATGCCGGAGTCACAGTGACTCCATCTGATCCGGTGAATGTACCTTTCAACTGGGTGATATCCACTGTCAGTGGAACAACTACAGAGATTGTTTTTGATAGCTGGTCTACTTTTCCTACATAAGTATCATTCAACTTAAAGGTCAGTATCTTTGCTTCGTCTCTCTTCACGGTAATCGTATAGCTCATCTGTACGTCGCCATTCTTCACGGTCAAAGATACGGGAAGAGAAAAGTCGATTGTTTCACCGACAGCGATGCTCGTCGTAGCACCTTCGGAAAGATTGATTTCACTGACGGCCATCCGGGTAACGTCATAATCGTAAGGAACTCCCACTACGATTGTCTTATTCTGATAATCGATCGTCCCTGCGTATTCATCCAGTTTAATAGAGTTCACCCATACATCTCCGTCCAGACGAAGATTGGATTTGAAGTCATCGCTACATCCCGCAACTGTTAGGCATGCTACAGTCACCAACAGGATGGTATAGAGTTGTTTTATGATTGATTTCATTTTATTCTTTGTTTTAAGATTGATGATTACCAACCGAAATTCTGTGTATAATTTCCGTTACTAGCACTGATCTGTTCGAATGGAACAGGGAGGTATTCGTTCTTATTTTCCGTAAAACCTGCATTCTTGTAAATAGAACAACGGGCTGCTTCGGTCACATAATAAGCATTGATAACGTCTTTGGCTTCTCCCCATCTTACGAGGTCAAAGAAACGTGAGCTTTCCATACCGAACTCTATACGGCGTTCCCATTTCAGCATTTTCATGGCTTCGTCCTGTGTATATGCTTTCAGTTCATAAGGAGTTACTTTGAAGTTTACTCCGTACTCTTCTTTGTAATTGAAGATCAGCATTGTACTTCCGGCTGCACGGCTGCGTACATCATTGATGAGTGAAATGGCGTCGGCAATACGTCCGTCGTTCAACTGTATCAGGGCCTCGGCACGCATCAGCAATACATCTGCATAACGGATGACGATATGATTCAGGGAACTTGCCCAATAAGAACCTTTCTTCAGGCAGTCACAGTCCGGGTCTACATTCTCTTTGAGAGAAACATAATATCCGTAAAGTCCCTTGCTACGGCTCCAGTCATCATTCTTCTGAATCATGTAACCTTCGTTGTATTTATAAGGGAAGCCCGGCATACCTACCGTGTGGAATAAACGGGGGTCTACATTGTCCGTCGTAACCTCGTAGTTCTCATTATCGTAGGTATTGAACAACGGTTTTCCCTGCGAATCGGTTTTGAAAGCATTCACCAGATTCTGGCTCGGTTTGTGGAAGTCACAGCAGCCTAGTATCTGCGGAGTTGTCAGTCCCATTCCCCAGTTCAGGTTACCGTTGTATGTTCCGTCGTTGATAGAATATTGAATCGCCCATACAGACTCCGCGCCATTTTCGTATTGAGGCAGGAAGTTCATGCTATAATCATTTTCCAATCCGTAACCAGCTTTAGCCATGATGAGAGGATCGGTATATTTCACTACCTGTTTCAAGTCTTCTTCGTTAATACCGGTAAGGTTGTTGTTCACTCCATCCTGACGGTAAGCCTTATATAGGTAAGTCTTTGCCAGGTAAGCAGCAGCCGCAGCCTGTGTAGGACGTCCTTTTTCTATTTGCACTTCCAGCAGGTTGTCGTAGGCAAACAGAAAGTCGTCTGCTATCTTTTGCCATTGTTCGTTATTGGTATAGGTGGTATTCGAAAGCTTGTTGTAAGCATCCGGTTCCATGTTTTCATCGTCTACTATAACGATCTTCTTAAACAGTTGCTTCAACATGAAGTGAGCATGTCCGCGCAGGAACCTCATTTCAGCAATGCGCTGGTTCTTCAACGGATAAGTCTTTTCATCCATCAGATCGAGTGACTGCAAGGCTGTGTTGGCACGGGTGATGCATTGATACAGTCTTTTCCATATATCATTGATATTCCAGTCGGTGGTATTGATACCTTTGGATATTTCCAGTGCGTTGAACACACCGCCGTCTTCTGTTCCCGAACCGCCTTTATAGCAATCGTCGGAACGTACATCATAATTCCAGAGAGAGAAGGAAGAGTTGATATCATCACCTGTCGCCCAGATGGCGTAGGCAGAAATCACCAGATTATCTACATATTCGGGAGAAGCGATCTGATCGCCGGTCACAATACCCTGAGGAACCTGACGGTCCAAAAAATCGTCACAACTGGTTGTCAGCAAGGTAATTCCGATTGTTGCTATATATATTATCTTTTTCATGATCATTCGTTTTATTGATGAAGTAAGTTAAAATCCGATGTTAAGTCCGAAGGTGATATTCACAGGGATCGGATAAGAGAAGTTCGGGTTTTCGGGGTCTTCTCCTGTAAAGTCTTTACTCTTGATCGTCAGCAGATTTTGTGCGCTGCAATAGAAACGTAAACGTTCCATTCTCAACTTCTTGGAGATTACTGCCGGAACTGTATAGCCTAATTGGATATTACGCAGTTTCAGGAAAGAACCGTTTTCAACAAAGTAAGTGGAGACACGCTGTTCATTGTTTGTATCGCTGCGAGTCAATGCCGGAATAGTAGAGTTCGGATTAGTAGGCGACCAGGCATTGAGCAGGCGGGTTCCTTTGTTCAGGAAGCCGACGTTGGATGCACTCCAGAAGTCACTTTTCTTCTTCACGTCACTGATGATATCTACTCCCTGAACGCCTTGCCAGAACATAGTCAGATCGAAGTTCTTATATTCCAGGTAGATATTTAATCCGTAGCTGAAAGCAGGAGTCGGATCGTAAATCCATTCCTGGTCTTTTTCATCAATCACACCGTTATGGTCGATGTCGCGGTAGCGGATACGGCCTACGGCTGCACCTTCCTGCGTAGCGTGATTGTCCACTTCTTCTTGTGATTTGAAGATACCGTCGGCAATGTAGCCCACTTGTGAGTTGTATGTATGACCGACTACACTTTTTACTCCATTACCACCAAACTTTCCATTGGCAGCCACTGTCTCCGGCAGTTCAAGAATTTCATTCCGGTAAGTGGAGATGTTTCCGTTCAGGTCGTAAGTCAGTCCGAAGGCAGTCTTGTTGCGGTAGCCCAAGTTGAATTCAAAACCCTGGTTTTTCATTGCGCCCGAATTAATCCAACGATTGCCACCTTCTCCCAATACTCCCACACCTGCCATTTCAGTCAGGATATCGGTGGTTTTCTTGTAATAGTATTCCAATGAACCGTACAAGGATTGCTTGAACAGGCTGAAGTCGATGCCGACGTTCGTCTGTGTGGTTGTCTCCCACTTGATATTGTCATTACCGATCTGGTTACGTTTGAATCCAGAAGGTAGAGTGCTACCTCCATTGGAACCGGTAATATCGTATGCTGTACCGTAGCTCTGACCTCCGAAGGAATCTGTTGTACCATAGTTAGGCGCGTAAATCGTGTAACGGGCAAGGTTGGAGATTTCCTGATTACCGGTCTGTCCCCATGAAGCACGCAGTTTCAGATCGTCCAACCAAGTCAGTTCCTTCATAAAGCTCTCCTGTGTGATGCGCCATCCCAAAGATACGGAAGGAAAAGTGGCGTAACGATGATTTTTACCGAAGCGGGAAGAACCGTCACGACGAAGAGTCAATGAAAGCAGATATCTGTCAGCATAAGAATAGTTCATTTTACCAAAGAAAGAGACAAGTGAATAACCTTCACCGGCACCGTAAGCCTGTGCCGTACCGCTACCTGCATCGGGCCACATATAATCCGGGGTAAGGATAGAGAAGTTTTCTTTATATCCGGAGAAATGGCTGTCATCTTCACGGTTCAACTCCATACCTGCCATCACGTCTCCACGATGTTTGCCTATCTCCAACTGATAAGTGGCAATGGCATTCCACATCCATTTGGTCCAGTGTTCCTGTTTGGCTTCTACTGCGCTCTTGCCGTTGTTGGTCTGTGTCCCTTCCTGATAAGGATAAGTGAAGTAACGGGCTTGTTTGTTAGCATAGTCCAGACCGAAAGTAGACCGTACATTCAATCCTTTGAAAAGGCTTAAATTCACATAAGCATCACCGAACATACGCCAGTAAGTGTATCGGTTGTCTTTGTTGTATTCGAGTACGGCGCGAGGATTACGACGGTCCGGCCATCCGCCTACCGGTCCTCCCCATGAACCATCCGAAGCATAAACGGGAATGGCGGAAGGAATATCCAAAGCAGTTTCGATAATTCCGCCGGGAGCTTGCACTTCCGAAGTACGGTTTAATGTGAAATGCTGACCGATAGTCAATATATCATCAATTAATTTATAATCGCTGTTCATACGGGCCGAGAAACGGTCAAAGTCCGTATCTTTAATAACGCCCAGGTTTTTATAGTAGCCCAATGAGAAGAAGGAAGAACCTTTTTCCGAACCGTTACTGACAGACAGATTGTATTGCTGGATAACACCTGTACGGGTGATTTCATCAAACCAGTCGGTATCTGCCACAGGCATTGTATTCTTCGAATCCAGATATTTGGAAAGACTCATACCATATAATACCGGATTTCCATCGGCATTGTATCCCCAGTTGTAGTTATATCCCAAAGCATTACCATTCGGATTCTCGCCATCATTTACATAGGCCTGCCACATGGCACGTCCGTACTGTTCCGTATTGAGCACATCCATCTTGCTTTGGTACATGGAGGCAGAAACCGAAGCGTCAAAGTTTACTTTGATTTGTCCTTTTTTGCCTTGTTTGGTAGTAATGATGATAACGCCATTTGCGGCACGCGAGCCATAGATAGAAGCCGAAGCTGCATCTTTCAGCACTTGAATGGATTCAATGTCATTGCCATTCAATTCGTGCATACCAGCTTTGGTAGGAACACCGTCGATGATATAAAGCGGGTCGTTGTTGTTCAACGTACCGATACCACGAATACGCACGGTAGCCGATCCGCTCGGATTACCATCGGCAGTAATGTTCATGCCGGGAACACGTCCTTGAAGGGCTTTCACCGGATTGTTCTCACCTTGTTTCTGAATTTCATCTACTTTTACTACGGAAACAGCACCGGTCAAGTCAGCTTTTCGCTGGGTAGTATAGCCTGTTACAACAACTTCATCTACCATTTGAGTGTCTTCTTCCAATAGTACATTAACGATTGTAGCCGATTTTACGGTCACCGGTTTATAACCAATATACGTAATCTTTAAAGTAGAGTTAGCCGGAACCGAAAGGGTGAAATTACCATCTAAATCAGTAATTGTTCCATTAGTAGTAGCTGAAGCTTCAACAACAGAGGCACCGATAACCGGCTGTCCATCCGTTTTAGAAGTAACGTTTCCCTTCACCGTTATGTTTTGTCCCCAAAGGACTGACATGAAAGCAAACAGGAAACAAACGCTGCAAAGAAGTTTTTTGTTCTTCATAATACGATGCATTAGTTTGATGTTATTAAATTAAAAGTACGAATTTTATCTTTATCGATGATGCAAATTACGGTTGATTTATATCAATCGACTGAAAGAAATGTTTCAAAGGCTGTAACATTTGTTGCATAGAACGCTATTTTATAGGGTTTTATACATTATTTTTCTCATCACAAGAATTATGAAGAAGATATTCTCTAGTCAGTGCGGAAAATATTACCTTTGCGTAGTAATATAAGCTTTTAAAAAGTAGTTATTATTAAAACGATTAATAAAAAAAGTCAGTTACCGATTGTAACCAACTGAAAATTGAACGATATGAAAACAATCTCCAACGAACAACTTACCATTCAAGTATCTCCTCATGGAGCTGAACTTTGCAGTATCTTTGCCAATGGAAAAGAATATCTGTGGCAAGCGGATCCTGCTTTTTGGAAACGTCACTCTCCTATCCTATTCCCTATTGTCGGAAGTGTATGGGAAAATGAATATCGCAATGAAGGGATTCCTTATACGCTTACCCAACATGGATTTGCCCGCGACATGGAATTTACGCTTGTTTCTGAAAAAAAAGATGAAATACATTACCGCCTTATCAGTAATGGAGAGACTTTGCAGAAATATCCGTTTCCATTCTGTCTGGAAATAGGTTATCGCATTCAAGGAAAGCAGATTGAGGTGATATGGAAAGTAAAGAATACCGGCGACAAAGAAATGCATTTTCAGATTGGAGCACATCCTGCTTTCTACTGGCCGGAGTTTGATGCGAACAGTTTAGAAAGAGGGTTCTTCGGATTCGACAGGAAAGACGGTTTGAAGTATATTCTTATTTCTGAAAAGGGATGCGCTGATCCTTCTGTTGAGTATTCCTTAGAGATGACAGACGGATTGTTACCATTGGATACTCATACTTTTGATAAAGATGCTTTGATCCTGGAAAATGAACAGGTTCGCAAAGTTACCTTATATAATAAGGAGAAACGGGCTTATTTAAGTTTACACTTTAATGCTCCGGTAGTCGGCCTTTGGTCGCCACCTGCAAAGAATGCTCCTTTTGTCTGCATCGAGCCTTGGTATGGACGTTGCGACCGTGCACACTATACTGGTGAATATAAAGATAAGGACTGGATGCAACATTTGCAACCAAGTGAGATATTCCAAGGAGGATACACGATTGAAATTAATGAGTAATCAATAAAAGTAGCTGCCAGATTTCACATCTGACAGCTACCAACACCTAATTCTAATCTACAAAAACCTAACTTATAAACCTAACCGATACACATTGAATGAATTGACATTAAACGTACCTCCCTTGCTATAAAACCACATACGGTTGTATGGTTCCGACGGAAAAATGAGATTGGTCATTGCTATCTTTCCTCCGTTCAGGAATATTTCTACAGAACATTTATCAACAAAAATATCCAAAGCATATTTATTCTCTTTCTTTATCGGTGCCCAGGTAGCTAATGCGAAATCATCGATATAATTGATGGAAGTCGTCTTTCTGCGGTCGTGAACCTCTATTTCATGAGATACACTCTTCTTTCCGAAATCCACGATACCACTTTTCGTCCGGTCCATAACCAATCTCTTTTCCGGAAGATTGAAGTAGATATCCACCTTTTCCCCTTTATCATTAAAGAGGTTGAATCCCATTATCTCCGCTTCTCCGACGGTAATTTCCAATGCCAGTTCATAAGCACCATCATTATCAGCCAATAAAGAATCAATATGATAATCATTGGCAACCGTAAATGCCGGAATCTCTTTCTTTTCTTTTCGCAGAGTCTTTATCTCCGGTACCGGAACTGCTGAAAGATAAATTTCACCGTCTTGTGTATAAAGACTTAACTCACGCGGCAAAGCGTTAGCACTACGGAATTGCTTTGTCGGAACAATATTACAATATTGCCAGTTACTCATCCAAGGAACAGCAATCGTTCGTTCTCCAGTGTTTGAGAAACAAACGGTAGCATAGTGATCTTTGCCCCAATCCAACCATTTCGTGACATTCGGCTGACTGTCACAACTGAATTTCGTTCCATCAAAGTTTCCTGTAAAGTATTGGGTAGCACTTCCTCCGAAATAACATCCTGGATTGACGTTCACTATCAATGCCCATTTCTTACGGTTCAGATCTCCATCCACCGGAAGTCCGCTATTCCGACCGCGAATTTGAAGCGGCCGTGGGGGATTACGACCG